>JACCDP010733191.1_pt1 | contig 10299 bp, 8 predicted proteins | sample 7445841 | NCBI WGS metagenome assembly JACCDP01 (sample SAMN15323441, study PRJNA562643) | freshwater metagenome | isolation source: river surface water | place: USA:Blue River Watershed | collected 2017-08-17
GATTTAAATTGCTCTTTCAATTTATTCTGTAAATTCACAGAATGGGTTAGGAGTGGAGAGGTACCATTTCCGTGTTCCCAAAGTTCTTTATAAATCTTCGCGGATTTCGGTGCTCTAAATGGAACAATGATTCCATTAACTAAAAGTACACGTGCCAACCAAGGCAGATCAATTACGCGAGGATCGTTAAGAAACTCTGATAAATAAGTTCTAACATCCCTTGTTTTTGGACTTGTTGGTGTTCCAAGTTGAATAAGCAATACCCCTGTTTTTTTCATTATAATCTAGTGTATATATGAATGGAACAAATGTTTTTTTTCAAAGTTCAAAAGTATTGCTAATCTATCAAATTGGTCGTGTTTTTTTCCAGAACTTTAGTCGTAATTAATTTGAAAAACATTCTAAAATAGATTGAATTTGCACTACTTGCAATATTTTCACTTCGATTCACTAAATTTGCTCCCTAATTTTTCTAATGAATGAAAAAGATTCTTAAATACGGATATTTTTCCGTAGTTCATATTTTAGCTGCAGTTGCTCTTTTCTTAATTTTTACCGCATTGGCTGTCAAGTTTAAATGGACAAATAATAAAGGTGCTATTGACGAAAACAACCGTTATTTCTCTCAAATGGCAGACAAATATGATGATGAATTGAAAATGGATTCAGTGAGCATCGAAAAAAAAGAATTTGAGTTTTTTCAAAAGTTGGCTATTGTCGCGAAATATAAACCATCGGATGCCAAAAGCATATCTCAAGCATATTACCTATCCAAAAATCCGATTGTAGGACTTCGTATGATAGATGCATTTTCAATTATGATGAAAAAAAATCAAGATTTTCAAGAGGAAATTGCTAGTATCAAAAAAGGAAAAGACCCGCTATCAATTTATGATTGGTCAAACTATCAGGTTTGGAAGGATTTCTGTAAGATTGTGAGAAACGATAGATTTGCGATTGACTCAGTTTCTCGTTTAACTGGTGTTGAATCACGATTGATCGTAATGTGTATGGTTGGCGAACAAGTTCGAATGTTTAATTCAGGACGTGAGAAATTCAAAAAATATGTTCTTCCTTTCAATCGAATCATGCTTCCAACGAATCGAGGATATGGCGTAACAGGCATTTTGGAGCATACGGCTTTGAGAATTGAAAATACGATTTTTAATAAGAAAAGTGAATTTTACGCAGGCGATTATTTCCAAAATTGCATCAATGTTAATGACTCCTTTCCCGAATTGGTAAATGACACGATTAAGGCGCACAAGCTTAAAACAATACAACGTTTGATTCAACGTGGAGACCATTATTATTCGTATTTGTATACGGCATTCTTGTTGAGACAATATCAAGCGCATTGGGAACGAAATGGATTTACACTTGAAAATCGACCTGAAATTTTAGGATCTCTCTTCAATTTGGGTTATCAGAAAAGTAAACCCAAGAAAAACCCGGTTGCTGGAGGATCTACCTTCGATGTTGGTGGCAAAGATTACACGTTTGGAGGCCTCTGTTTTGAATTCTATTACAGTGGTCAACTTCAAGATTTATTCCCCATTACGGGTAAAGCGTTCATTCCTGTTAAAGAACTTGAGAAAAAGAACAAGGAATGGATTGCTTCAATTAAGAAAAAGGTAGAAGAGGAGGCTAAAAAGAAAGAAGAGGAGGAAGAAGCGAAACAAAAAGCCAATTCAGAAGCAGCATCTGGAAAATAAATTGGATTAATCGTAAAGCAAATATTTTTTTCGAATTGCTAAGAAATTTTCAATTCCTGGTTTCCAACTTTCCCGTATTTCTTTTGCCGACCATCCTTTGTACAATTGTTCTTTTAAGGTTTTTGTCCCTGCAAGTCTATTAAAAAATCCATTTTGATCAATTAACACAGCCGAATCGCCTAATAAATCTCTTGCTTGAATTAAATAATTCAAATTTAATTCATAAGTCCGTTTTCCAGTAAATTTCGTTAGATCAAATCCTTGACAAATTCTGTTCTCGTGTGGTGGATTTTTAGCTCCTGGTTGAGGTTTAGGACAAAATTCAATTTCACACTTTGGAAATCTTGGATGACCAAAAATCTCAAACGGTTTTTCAGTACCTCTGCCAATACTAACTGTTGTAGCTTCAAACAGACATAAACTCGGATATAAAGTGATTGCAGCTTCAGATTTTAAATTGGGTGAAGGAGCGACGGGCAAATTGTATTTGGTTTTGTGCGTGTAGTTTTTACAAGGAATTATCCATAAATCGCATTTTAATCCTTTCTCCAACCAACCCTCTCCATTAATCATCATGGCGTATTCTCCGATGGTCATCCCATAAACGATTGGAACAGGATGCATTCCGACAAATGATTTGAATTCTGGTTCCAAGATAGGGCCATCGATGTAATGACCATTTGGATTGGGACGATCTAAAACTACAACTTGTTTCTTAAGTTCAGCGCATGCCTCCATTACATAATGGAGTGTCGAAATAAACGTATAAAACCGAACTCCAACATCTTGAATGTCATAAATGACAACATCAACATCCTCTAGTTGAGCAGGACTAGGTTTTTTATGATTCCCATACAAAGAAACAAGTGGAATTCCAGTTTTTTCATCAACAGAATGATCAACTTTCTCACCAGCATCAACATCTCCTCTGAATCCATGCTCAGGTGAAAAAACCTTTACAACGTTCAATTTTAACGACAACAAGGTATCAACCAAATGAATTCCTTTTACCACGGAAGTTTGATTACCGACTACTGCAATTCGTTTTCCTTTCAACGAATCAACAAATAAATGCAAACGGTCGATTCCAAGAACGGGATTTTTGATTGTTGGAAGTGGAGTAGGGGCTTTCGGAATTCGCAACGTATCTTCTTCGATAACGATTGTACCTGAAATTCGGTTTTCTCCTTTCACGTTTTGAGAACAAGAAACAAGTAAAAAAACGAAAATTGTTTCCATACAAAGAAGCTTTCCGTATTTTTGGAACCAAATAAAAAGAAAATTGTCATTTGAGTTTTTCATATCAAAACGCCTCATTCGAAATAATGCCCAAGGTATAAAAGTTTCCAAACCAATCATACGTATATCTGTTATAAGTATTTCACTTGCCATTGTTGTTAACTTAATTACCATTGCAATCGTTACGGGATTTCAAAATGAAGTGCGTGGAAAAATTGTTGGGTTTAACGCGCCATTATTCATTTCAAAAGCCGGAGCTACTAGCCTCTACGAATGTGATCCAATTCACAAAAATCAAACCGAAATTGAAGTTTTGAAAGAAGCCGATGGAGTAAAATCCATTAATCCTGTTTGTTATAAACCTGCTTTGTTGCAATCAAGTAAATATCAAGACACAATTCAACTCGCTTCAGGTAAAGATTCTATGGTTCAAAAGCAAAACATTGCTGGAGTTGTAATGAAAGGTGTTGATCAAAAATACGATTGGAGTTTCATTAAAAAACATTTGGTGAAAGGACGTATTCCAAAATATGACGATTTTAGCGCGAGTCAGGAAATCGTGATTTCTTCCAAAATCGCAGCTAATCTGAATTTTCATCTTGATGAGGATGTTATGACTTTTTACGTTAAGGATCAACCAGTTTCGAAACGATATAAAGTCGTTGGAATTTTTAATACTGGACTTGAAGAATTCGATAAGAAAATTGTCTTTTCTGATATTCGGGAAGTTCAGCGAGTGAGTGACTTTGGTGTTTCAACGGAAATTACCATCGAAGATACAATTTCAAAATCAGGATCCATTCTTCTAAGGGCAAATGTATCCGGAAACATGAGTGATCTGCTTTTTGATTGGGGAAAAGGTCCTGATGTTTATGGCGGGATTTTATTAAATCAGCTTAAGGATACGACCATACGATTGATTGTTCATCAAATGGATTATGCTCGAAATTTATCAATTCCATTGGATACGACTTACATCTCGTTCGATTGCGGTAAACGACAAATTTCAGTTCCAAGTTTGAAACGAGATCTTGATGATCAAATCTATCGGGAAGAAAATACTGAAAATTCATTTTTTCTTTTCTCAAAGAATCAAAAAATTAAAGTTTCGACTCAAGCCGGAAAAGGCACTTATTCCGACTTCGTTACAGGATATGAAGTACAAATCAACAAATGGGAAGATTTAACATCTGTTCAGGATAACTTAAAGGCTTCAATTGAAATGAAACCAACGAAATATGGAGAGTTGCTTCAAATTCAAAGCATTACTGATACACAAGGTGATTTGTTTGCTTGGTTGAATTTTTTGGATTACAATGTTTTGATCATAGTAATTTTAATGTTGTTAATTGGTATTATAAATGTTGGTTCAGCTATGCTTGTGCTAATTGTTGTTCGAACCAATTTCATCGGAATACTGAAAGCACTTGGATCTACAAACTGGAGCATACGGAAAATATTCTTGATGCAAGCAGCCTATCTAATCGTAAAAGGAATGGTGATTGGAAATGCAATCGGAATTTCCCTTTGTCTGATTCAGATACAATTCGGAATTTTCACTTTGGATCCTAGTATTTATTACTTGGACAAAGTTCCAGTTGAGTTGACTTTTGTTAATTGGTTGTTAATTAATCTAATAACATTCTCAGTTTGCATCCTTGCTCTTATTATTCCAAGTTATGTAGTGACGAGAATAAGTCCTACCAAAGCAATTCGTTTCAATTAAGATGAGGACCTTTGAAGTTGGAGAAAATGTAAGTATTCTTGATGAGTCGGGAGTGTTTATAATTAAAGAAATCTTACAAAGTAAAGCACGAATCGAAGATGAATTCGGATTCGAACAATGGATTGATATGAAATTTGTTGTGAAAAGAAGATCTATTTCGATAAATCGCCTGCAAAAGAAAGATGAAACTGCGAAACAATTTTCAAAAAACGACTTGAAAACGAATTCAATTCCTGAAATTGATTTACACATTGAGTGCTTAGTAAATTCCGATTCTCAAATGTCTGCTCACGATAAATTCACTTTGCAAATCGAACAATTTAAACGTTTTACCAACCAAATGATTCAGAGAAAAGTGACAAAATTTCGAGTCATACATGGATCGGGCGAAGGTAGATTGAAGTCTGAAATTAGATCTATTGTTCAATCTCGGATTGGTTTCACTATTCATGATGATAACTTCGCTAATGGTAAAGTTGGTGCTTCACTCATCGAATTGCAGGTAACAAAAGTTTTTCCATTTTGAATAATCCTGAAAGCGATAATTTAGTTTTTTGAATTTCATCTTGTTTTAATTTTCACTACTTTTGCCTCCTAAAATCAGTCGATATGAGTTATGATATTATAGTATTAGGAAGTGGTCCGGGTGGATATGTTACGGCAATTCGCGCTTCTCAACTTGGTTTAAAAACTGCCATTATTGAAAGAGAGTCACTTGGTGGGATTTGCTTAAATTGGGGATGTATTCCGACAAAAGCCTTGTTAAAATCCGCAAACGTTTTTGAATATCTATCGCATGCTTCTGATTATGGAATTACGGTTGGCAATGCAACTGCTGATTTCGGAGCTATGATTAAAAGAAGTCGTGATGTTGCAAATGGAATGAGCGCTGGGATTCAATTTTTGATGAAGAAAAATAAAATCGATGTCATCAAAGGAAATGGTGTCGTAAAATCTGGTAAAAAGGTTTTAGTTACTGATGAAAGAGGTGCAACAACTGAATACTCAGCATCCAAAGGTGTGATTATCGCTACTGGAGCTCGTTCTCGTGAATTACCGAATCTTCCTCAGGATGGACAAAAAATCATTGGTTACCGCCAAGCAATGACATTACCGACACAACCGAAGAAATTAGTGGTTGTTGGTTCAGGTGCTATTGGTGTTGAATTTGCATATTTCTACAATGCGATAGGAACAGAAGTTACTATCGTAGAATATTTGCCAAACATCGTTCCGGTTGAGGATGAAGACGTATCTAAACAATTGGAGAAATCATTCAAAAAGGCAGGGATTAATGTGATGACTAATGCATCTGTTGAATCCGTTGACACGAAAGGTAAAGGTTGTGTAGTTACCGTTAAGACTGCAAAAGGAGAAGAGAAAATCGAATGTGATGTAGTACTTTCCGCAGTTGGAATTCAAGCAAATATTGAAAATATTGGCCTAGAAGAAGTTGGAATCATCGTTGACAAAGGACGAATTCTTGTAAATGACTTTTATCAAACAAACATACCAGGTTATTACGCAATTGGAGATGTAGTCCCGGGACCTGCTTTAGCACACGTTGCTTCTGCTGAAGGAATTATTTGTGTTGAAAAATTGGCTGGTCATCATCCAGAGCCTTTGAATTATGGAAACATTCCGGGGTGTACGTATTGCTCGCCTGAAGTTGCCTCTGTTGGAATGACAGAAAAAGCAGCGAAAGAAGCTGGTTACGACATCAAAGTTGGGAAATTCCCTTTTTCAGCATCTGGTAAAGCAAGCGCTGCAGGAGCTAAAGATGGTTTTGTGAAATTAATCTTTGATGCGAAATATGGTGAACTTCTCGGTGGACATTTAATCGGAGCCAATGTAACCGAAATGGTCGCTGAATTAGTTGCTGTTCGTAAATTGGAAACAACTGGTGAAGAATTAATTAAAACAGTTCACCCGCATCCAACTATGTCTGAGGCCATTATGGAAGCTGCTGCTGCTGCATATGGTGAGGTCATTCACTTGTAGTTCAGACTTTTAATAGCATTTTAAAGAAATCAGTTTAAATTCTATTTCCCTTTCTTAGCGGCAAACTCCACAATGATTCCAATTGTCGGTTGCACGATTCCGCTCGTGTTAGCAATTAATTTGGTTTTGTAGCGAGTCGGGTCATTTGGATCAGTTATTGCGACCCCATTCGCGTCTTTTTCAACTAACAGAATTGGAGCAACTTTCGTTTTGTATCCATACAGATTTTGAATGTCCAAGTAAAAATTCAAAGAGAATTTCTCTAAGAAAATCTTTTTGTCCACACGCACATTCAACTGATGAAAAGCCGCTTCTCTTTCTGTATTTAATCTACTGTAATCCAGAACACCTTGACCATTAATATCCCAATTTTCTTTTAGAGCGGAAACTCCAATATTGTAAGGCGTGTAAGGAGATCCTCCTGAATACAACCAACGGAACCCAAACTGCCAACCTTTTTTGAAAATTTTTCCTCCGGTAAATGAAACGATGTGCTTACTATCCCAAGAAGTTGGAACGTAATTTCCATTTTTATCTTTGAATTCCGAGTTGACAAATGTATAAGCTAAAATCGCGTAATAACCTTTAAACATTTTTTGCTGGTATAAAAACTCAAATCCATAGGTTCTTCCTTCCGAACTGGATTTTACAGCTTCGTTTCCAACGACACCAAAGTCGGAGCCAACGTTCGCCAATGAAAGCGAATCTTTTATAGAAAATGGGTAATTCTGATAATTTTTGTAAAAACCTTCTAACGTAAATCGTGCATTAAATTTTGTCAAATATTCCGTTCCTAAAACAAAATGATCCGCACTTATATATTTCAAATCATTTTCTTTATTGACTAAAACACCATTTGCATCGCGATATCCTAAAATTGTATAGGATGGAAGCTGATGATAGCGAGCCACATTCGCATTAATTGCCCATTGCTCGTTAAACCTATAATTTGCTGAAAAACTTGGTGAAAGTTGATTCAACGGATTCATTAAGCTTTTTGAATAATTGGAAAAGTCTGTTCGAAGACCAAAAGACAAATTCAAGCGTTCGTTATAAAATCCTTTGCTAACTTGACCGAACGCCGCCATTTTACTCAAAAATAAATTTGACTCAAAATCAATTATGACAGGAAATCCTTGAACCGTAACATTGTTATAAGTAGAATTGAAATAACGAGCGTATTCATAACCAAATCCTGCATTCACGCGCCATCCATTCTTCGTGTAGGTATGTTCTAATCGAAATTTGTTTTCAGCTTCAAACGACTTATAATTGAGAAGTAAATTCTCAGGAGTTTCGATTAAATTTTTGTAACGAGTGGAAGTGTTATTGAGCATATTTCGGCTTACAACAACATTTTGGTACGAATTTTTTGAATAATGCACCCAATTAACTCCTACGGTGTAATTCCATTGATTTTGAATTGGAAGGTTGTTCAAGATAAAACTATTGTATTCTCGTTGAGTTGATTCAGTTACTTTGTCGTTTACTTTTTGGTAAAGTTGAAATAAATCAATCGCGCCCAATCCAATGAAAGTAACTTTGTTCTTATCATTAATGTTTAGGTTCACCTTATACTGAAAATCATTGTATTCAGGTAATATTGGAAGCTTCAATGCCGTGAAAAGAAATTGCAAGTAAGACTTTCTTGCAGAAAAAATGAAATCAGCTTTCTTTCCAAGTGGTCCGTCGAAAGTTAGGGCAATGTCACTTGAGCCCAAGGCAAAATTCGTAATTAAGGCATCTTTATTTCCATCTTTTTGTTTAAACGATAGTACCGAACTCAATCCATTTGCTCTATTTGCAGGAAATGCTCCTGAATAAAAGTCGACCTCACGGATAAAATTCACGTTTAAAAGTCCAACGGGTCCACCGCTACTTCCTTGTGTTGCAAAGTGATTGATGTTTGGAACTTCAATCCCATCCAAATAAAATTTATTTTCACCTGGAGATCCACCTCGGATGATGATATCGTTCCTAAAAGTTGCTCTAGAAGCGACTCCAGGCAAAGTAGCGATTACTTTACTTACGTCACGTCCAGCACCTGGAAGTCGTTCAATTTCAGTAGCATTCAACGTTTTAAGTGAAACTGGAGATTCCGTTTTTCTTGTAAATGGGCTCGCTTTCACAACAACCTCTTTATTTTCTAACACAAATTCTTCCATCGCGAATTCTAAATCCACAGATCTGGCATTTGTAATAGTAATTTCATTTAGAATTAACTCTCTAAATCCTGGCGCGGTAGCCTTAAATGAATAAACACCTGGTGTGATTCCTGAAAATTCGAAATTACCGTTGTCATCCGTAATAGTTCCTTTTTTTAATTCAACAATTTGAACTTTCGCTTGTGGAATTCCTTGATTATTCGAAGTATTGTATACACGTCCCTTGATTAAACCATTTTGAGCGAAAGAAAATAAAACAAAAATGTTTGTAAGAATAAAAAAAGAGAATTTCATTGATTTAATTTTGTTTAGATACAAATGAAAATGGTTAATTGTTTAGCTTTTAGCCATTAAAATGAAATTTTGAAGAATATGTTTTCCATCAGGCGTCATAATAGACTCGGGGTGAAATTGAACTCCGAAAAGTTTTTTTTTAGGAAATTCCAAAGACATTATAACATTCGTTTCGCTTATTGCTGAAATGGTTTCATTTGGAGCATCTTTTACTTTCCAAGAATGGTAAAGACCTACTGAAATTTTATCATTTAAATCCTTGAATAGTCCATTTTTACTCAAGACAATAATCTCCTCAGAAACACCGTGTTTGACTTGTTTTTGATTTTCCAGCTCCAAATTGAGGTATTGAGCAATTCCTTGCATTCCCAAACAAATTCCTAATACCGGGATTTTTCCTTCGCAAATCTTCAAAATAGTAAAGAGATTCTTCTTTTCTTTTGGTAATCCTGGCCCTGGAGAAAGAATAATTGCATCGTATTCTACAATTTTATCCAAGTCAACATGATCTTCTAAAATTGTCGTGACGGAACAATCTAATCCTTCAAGGTAATGCACCAAATTATAGGTAAATGAGTCATAAAAATCAACTACAAGCAAGTTCACGTGACACGAATTTTGTTACTTTGCAAAAGTAGAAAACAAAAGACTTGTAATTACCATGAGTAAAAAAGCGATTCAAATTCCAAATGCCCCAGCTCCGGTTGGACCATATAGCCAAGCATTTTTAACTGGCAATACACTTTATGTTAGCGGGCAAATTCCTCTTAATCCTGAAACAGGGATCTTAGAAATTGATTCAATCGAAAATGCGACTCATCGAGTTTTGAAAAACATTGGAAAATTGCTTGAAGCGGCCGGATTTGAGTTCGAAGATATTGTGAAATGCTCCATTTTCTTAAAGGATCTAAATGATTTTGCAATTGTAAATGGAATCTATGCATCTTATTTTCCAGGAATTCCTCCAGCGCGTGAGACGGTTCAAGTTGCTAGATTGCCTCTCGACGTAAACATTGAAATTTCTTGCATCGCGGTAAAAAACTAATGTCAAAAACCACAGTTGATTTATCGGTTATTATAGTTAATTACAATGTTGTTTATTTTTTGGAACAATGTTTAAATTCCGTAATTGCTGCATCTAAGAATTTGAGGGTTGAAA
>JACCDP010487079.1_pt1 | contig 10297 bp, 6 predicted proteins | sample 7445841 | NCBI WGS metagenome assembly JACCDP01 (sample SAMN15323441, study PRJNA562643) | freshwater metagenome | isolation source: river surface water | place: USA:Blue River Watershed | collected 2017-08-17
GTACTTCCATCCAAGTAAACAATAAAGTTGAAATTATTGGTTGATGTAAAAAGGGTTTGAATTGTACTTGTATCCGTAAATGTGGTTCGCAAAATTGGATTGTTGGCTCGATACAACAAGATACGTGGTCTTTGCCCAAGACCAACGGTAGGCTCTGTTACAAGAATATCAATGCCAAATGAATAGTTATAAGGCATGTCGTAAATAAAGGAACGTGGGGTAGTTAAATCCAACGTCTCTGCCGTTTTTGTCCAGTACACCTCGGAGGTTGGGTTTGTTCCGGGGACGCCTATGACACCAGGATCCCCTGGCTTGAATCGAAAGATTGGCTTTATGGTATAGTGCACGATGACGAGCAAAATCAGCGTCAACACTAAAAATCCTCCAATGTACAAGACATAGGTTGCCACTTTGGAAGTTGTCGATTCCGTACTGGCATTTGTATAATAATTTGCACCGTAATTGTCTGTTACGCCGAATAATCCACCAGCGAGTTGCTTCTTCATCCTTCTTGTTTTTTCAAAAGTTTTTTCTAATGAAAACTCATTCGTTTTTTGTCATCCACCAAAGCCCAAGACCAATGGTTCCAAATAATAAGAAGGATACACCAGCACCTTTTAAATACGATTCGTATTGAACATTTTGGAAATCTTCTGGTGTCCATACGGGTGAACGCCCATAGGCTCCCAACTTTGTGTAATAGTCCAGGGCATCACTTTCCGTGAGAATGGGTTTATTTAACATGGCATTGACCTTATTGTGAATTTCCACCGTCCACCGAAATAAATCTTTTCTTGAATCTAAACTGACAGTTAATGGCATTTCCTTCAACTTTTCTTCATAATGCGTTTTGCAAATAGGACACGGAATCAAAAATGCAAACGACTCGTAAAACTCTTTGGCCGCTTTTTTTTCTTGATACGACGGGGCGTTCGGATAACCCAGTGCGACTAAATGCATCGTGTGCCAAAAAAATGGACCCCATACGGATGGTGGCATCGATACAACCATTGGAAACTTCTAATTATCTTTGAAAATTTTCTACCTGTGAAAAATCGCATATTACGATTACTTTAAGAATTAAAACAAAAGCTTGGTAAGGGTAAAATGTTTAAATGTTCTAACTGTAATATTGTTGGTCATCACTTTCGTCAATGCACCAATCCGATTACATCGTTTGGGATTATATCCTTTCGTCATAAAGATCCACACTGGATTCAAGCACAATGTTTGGCAGAACATGATAATCATATTAATGGGTTGGCCATCCAAAATGTTGAATTCTTACTGATTCAACGCAAAGACAGTATTGGATATGTGGAAATGATTCGTGGAAAGTATAACCCATATGACAAGAAGTTTCTTCAAGAACAAATAAACGGGACTACGGCAATTGAACGTGAAAAATTATTGCACGGTGACTTTAATACCATGTGGAGTGATGTATGGGGACCTGAAAATAAACATTATCGTGGGGATAGTGAAATCTCAAAAAAGAAACTGGAAACGTTGCGGACCGGTTATACCATTCCAGATATGAATGAATTCATAAGCATGGAACTCCTCGTGGAAAATGCGTCGCAACCATGGAGTACCCCTGAATGGGGATTTCCAAAAGGCCGTCGAAACCCCTTTGAAAGCGATATTGATTGTGCCTACCGTGAATTTAGCGAAGAAACCGGATTGACACGCCGTGATATTCGTGTCTTTGAAAATATTAGCCCAATTGTGGAAACTTTTCTAGGAAATAATCAAGTCCAATATACACATATTTATTATTTGGGTTGGATTTCTCACAATATTCCTATAAGTCTACTTCCGAATCACAGTCATATGGCACGTGAAATTGGAGCAATCGGTTGGTATTCGTTGGAAGAAGCCCTGCAAAAGATTCGTCCCAACAATGTGGAAAAACGTGAAGTCTTGTTACGTGCATCTTCCATGATTCGGAATTTATGCCCACTTCTTATTGGCCCCATTCAAACGAATACGTAATTTATACGCATGATTATTCTATACGATTCATAGATATGTCCACGGAATCCGAAAATTCAAACAATGATTCGATGAATCGTATCGTGGAAGAATATCGTTCCATGCCCTTGAATTATTTACGTGACGTGTATTTTAAAAGTGAAACAAATCCACAAAATCGTGAAGCCATCATGAAAGTGTTGTCATCCTATGACCTTGTTCCAAAAGATACCAATGAAGGGTACGGTTTATACCCACCATTTTACGATGATGCCCAATTACTCGAAAATATAAAGAAGGACCCGCTTTTAAATCGTAATACATTTATTCAAAATCTCATGAAAAAGAGTGAATATGCCTATACAAAAAGTTCCATCCAGGACTTGCAGGAAAATCAATCTATCGATGTGTGTAAAACCACAAAGGAAGAATTTGAAATCACACCCGTACAACAATTTGTTGCCAATTTTATTCATCCACGGACTCCGTATTACAGCATGTTACTGTATCACGGGGTGGGTGTAGGAAAAACCTGTGCAGCAATTACTGCAGCGGAAGCATTTTTGGACATGTATCCACGGAAAAAAGTGTTTATTGTGTGTCCAAAAAATATTCGCCCCAACTTTGAAAAGACAATTTTTGATATTTCCAAAGTCCACATCAATGGGGCTGGATTACAAAATGAATCCGTACAATGTACTGGTAATACATATTTGGAATTAACAGGTACATTGGAAGAACGTGACACGTCCATTATTGAAAAACGGGTTCGACTTTTCATTCAAAAACGCTACCATTTTCTTGGGTACAGTCAGTTTGCCAACTTTATTAAAAAAGCCATGGATAAGGTTGCAACTACCGAAGACCCTGTGTTGCGGGTTGAGCGTCAAAATCGAGAGCTGCAACGTATTTTTAACGGTAATTTTTTAATTATTGACGAAGCCCACAATCTACGTGACGCATCATCCATTTTGGCCAGCGAAGAAGACATTGATACCGCTGGAAGTGTCGATGAATTGAGCGATAATGCGGGTGGAAAAAAGTTGACACCGTATTTGCAACAGGTCTTGGATAAATGCGAAGGTATGAAATTTTTACTCATGACCGCTACCCCCATGTTTAATGATGTACGTGAAATATTGTTTCTACTGAATTTATTATTGTCCAATGATAAACGCCCAACCTTATCCTATAATTTGATTTTTGATAATAAAGGAATGCTCAAACCGGAAGGAAAACCACTCTTGGGGCGGTATGTACGTAATTATATTAGTTATATGCGTGGTGAAAACCCCTTCTATTTCCCATTACGCTTGAGCCCAGCACTATATGATGAGAATACGTTTCGCCCAAAACAATATCCCACAATAAGTGTAAACAGTGAACCCTTGGACAATAAAGAAGACCAACACATGATTACACAAATGAAGTATTTGAAAAAACTGTGTATAAGTCAAACGCAAGGAAGTTTTACCGATGATTTCATTAAATATACCAAAAGTGCCGTGATTGGTGGAATTGGATATTCCGTTCGTGATACCTTGCTCCAGTCTGGAAATGTCATGTATCCAGGCACTGGAAAATTTACAGAACGTATTAATGTGGAAGGGTTCCAAAACACATTTACATTTCAAGACGGACAATATCGCACAAAAGCCAATAATGCATCTTGGTTGTATAGCGAGAATTTAGTCAACTATAGTCCCAAAATGGCCACCATTCTCGAATATATTAGCGGTGTATCGGTTGGATTGTCCTTTGTTTACAGTCGGTTCTTGAAATCCGGTGCATTACTCATGGCTCTCATCTTGGAAGCAAACGGGTATACAGCCTGGGGTCGTAATAAACCCTTATTGTACGAAGGAATTCAACATAAAAAGGGGAAAAAGTGTGCCTTGTGTCCAGAATATAAAAAGACCCATCCAAGTGACAGCAATCACGAATTTACACCGGCAAAATATATTTTACTTACGGGTGACCAAGAATTAAGTCCAGACAATCGCAAAGCTCTTGATGCTGCAAACCAAGCAGAAAATGCGTATGGGAAAGATGTAAAGGTGATTTTAGGAAGTCAAATTACCGCCGAAGGTATGGATTTCAAAAATATTCGTGAAGTCCACATTTTGGAATCCTGGTTTCACTTGAATAAAACGGAACAAATTATTGGGCGTGGAATTCGTTTCAAAAGTCATTGCAATTTGCCATATCAATATCGTAACTGTAGTATTTATTTGCACGCATTGGTATTTCCAAAAGAAAAGAATTATGAATCCATGGATTTATATTCGTATCGTATGGCACTGAAAAAGGCAATTCGTATGGGAGAAGTGAATCGTATCATTAAAATCTATGCCCTCGATTGCAATTTGCGACGTGATGCGGCCATCTTTGGTGATGAATTCGAAAAACGAAAACAAACCGATAGTCAAGGAGAATCACTTGTTGCTGAAATCAAAGACCAGGATTATAGTCCCTTGTGCGATTATGACAAATGCACATATACATGTAACCCAGATGTACCAATAAATTTGAGCGATGAATCCATGCAAAAATCTCTCGATCAAACAACCTTTACCAACTTTAGTGCAAAATTTTTTGAAGGAAAACTACGAAAAATATTAGTCGATGGATTTACAAAAAATCCCTATCAACCAATTGAAGTACTCCAAGATAAGTTGTATAATTATATTCCAATGCCAGCGGTTGATTTACTCTTACAAAATATCATTAATAATAAAAATTTTAAAATCAAGATAAAGAATGTAGAAGGATATATTATTTATAAAAACAAGTACCTTATTTTTCAACCCGAAATTTATCAACGCCTTGAAATTCCCTTGTCTTTGCGTATGGCAAATCATCCACTCAAACGAGATATGTATACCCCCATTTCCAAAAATGACTTGTTTCAAGAATTTGTGCAAAATACCACAAAACCGGTCGAAACAAGAGTGGAAGAAGATGGAAACAAATTATGGAATATTCTTCAAGAATATATACAAGGTCTTCGAAAGGAAAATGTAGACAATATTAAGACCTTTACAAATAAATTAATTGCCTATTTTAATTCAAAGACTGACATTGATAAAGTAAAAAAGACAAATCAATCCATTTTAGAATTTATTTCCCTATTTTTCATGAAACATTTATCCGAGGAAGAAACATACGAAGAGTTGTATCGCAATTGTTTGTTGGAATATTTCTGGGACGAATGGATTCCGAATTCTCAAAAGTTGGAATTACTCAAAAATCCGTCCGACCGTGTTTTACAAGTGGGTCGTGAAAACATCTTGAACTTTGAAGAAAAAATATATCGTTTTATGAATTTGGAAAAGGGGTATATGGAATATATATGCAATGGTGAAGCTTGTCAACAGGCCTTTATTGATTATTACGAAGGAAGTAGTTTTAAAGACCCCCTCAAAACATCATTGTTATCAAGCACAAATACGGGTCTACCGTATGGATTTCTTGTATCCAAACCTGAACAACATAAATTAATCTTTAAAACAAAAGATACCCATGACAAATCAGCTGGACAAGAATGTGCTATTGTTTCGGATCCTAGACACAGTCGTGACAAATTATTATCCTTATTGAATATATTACAATCGAATGGACATGATTTTATTGATATTGATTTAACATCCTTTAAAAATGTGTCACAGTCATGTACCTTATTAAATCTTCTTCTCCGTATGATGGACACATTACAAGTAAATCGTCAACACTGGTTTTATCGCCCGATTCGGTCTTATTTAAACGGTCTTCGTGGAACAATTGCCACACGGAAAGTCCCAAAAGAAAAGAAGGGAAAAAAGGATATTGCCGTCGAGGATGATGCATTATGAGTATAAAATTGAAGTATAAAGACACAAAATATAAGTAGAGTAAAGATGGATGATACACAAAAAATTGCAATGTTTGAAGAAAAAGTTGCATTGAGTCCTCGTGTATTAAATGAATTACGGAGTAATACAAAAACATTGGACGACCTTATCCTTTCTGCATTACGTGAAAAACTGGAAGGGAAATGTCATCATCACGGTTACGTTGTACCCGACAGTATAAAACTCTTGTCACGCAGCATGGGGATTCTTGAAAACGGCCGTTTTACAGGAAACATCCTCTTTTACGTGCAAGCTCAAGGAATGGTTTACAATCCTGCAAACGGAACAAAATTGGTGGCAACTGTGCTCAAGAAAAATAAGATGGGATTGTATGTCATTTATAAAGATGCCATTCGTATTGTGGTACCCCGTGATTTGCACTTGAAAAATCCGGTCTATGAAACAATTGTACCAGGAAATGAAATCTCCATCCAAATTTGTCTCTCACGCTTTCAGGTCAATGACCCATTCATCATGAGTGTTGGAATTTTGGATGGTACCAATATGCAAAATGTTGCCAATCCCGTGGATGAAATGGTGGAAGACGAAGAAAATAAAAATTCGGCAAACGCCTACAATGAAGAAAAAATGGCAGAAAATGTTGAAACCAATGAGGATTCCGATGATAACTCGGATGCATAGCGTTTATATATAGAAAAAACGAACTTTTTTTATTGTAGAAATGAGTTCAACTCCGGACGAAAAGACATTACTTGAAAAGCGAAAGGCTTTTTTGCAACAATTGAAAATCTTGGTCAAGAGTGAATATGAAGAAATTTTTCGTATTATTAAACAATACGATGTACCCTATACTGAAAACAGTAATGGAATCTTTTTCGATGTAAATACCATTCCAAATGAGCCATTTCAAAAAATGTGCGAGTTTTTAGAGTTTTGTGTAATTCAACGAAAACATGAAGAACACCGTAAAAAAGAAATTGAAGACCTGTTACGTAATTAGACCATAAAATTGAGTTGGCAATTTAAAGTATTTTTGATAGATATATATAAAATGAATATGACAGCGTGGAAAACATTGGTTCAACATTTGCAACGGAATCCACACAAGAAAAAGTCATTGGAATCATTTGTGCTTCCATCTTGTTCTTTTGACATGTTTCTGTCTGAAGAAGAGGAGGAATACGAAGTACACAACGTACGTGAAGAAATACACGAGGAAATTGAGGAAGAAAACGAAATCCAAGAAGATGTCTTGTCCATGGACGATATCGTATCATCGTGTGATACATCCGTCGGTGTACACGATGAATCTCTTTGGTGTGAAAACTATCTTATGGTAAAACGACCCATTGTTGCAGTACTGACCTATTTACAACATTCAATTGACAATGTACCTATAACATCCTGTAATGAAGCAACCATTTGTGCATTTTTACGAAAGTATTGTACCGAAATGCAAACCAATGAGCTTTCAAAAGTCCACGGCCGTAAATTTCCAAAAACAAAAACCAATGAAGCCTTTGTCAGTGCATGCATGGAAGACAAGCAAAAATGGGAGGATTTATCATGGAGCGTATTGAGTGCATTGTATGAAATTCAAATTCTTGTACTCGATGCCCACAAGAAAACACTCCTCATGTTTCCACAAGACTTTTCCACATGGAGCGAAGAAAAACGAGTATTGGTTGTGGATAGTACATCGTCCATTTTGTACAGTACACCAAAACAATTTACATGGAAGGAAAATATTGTAGAGTACCTCTTGGAAAAAGAATCCGAAGAATATATTATTCCCTACGGAAAGATTGACGAAAAAGTGGATATCCTGAAGGAATTGTATAAAGAATATACTGGAGAAGACTGTGGAAAGATGCTAAAACCGGATTTAATGGTCGCCGTGGCACGTGCAAAAGCCCATTATTATTTGGGTCAATGGAAGAAAAAGCAATAATTTATTGGGTTGGGTCCTTCATCTTTTTTATGTAAAAATGCGATTTGTACATAAAGTTGATGATTACTTAAGTAATTTGTTCAATAGTATTTATAGAGTAGTTGTAATATGGAATTGAGTAGCGTAATACAGGACAAGTTGAAAAATTTGGTAACTTCCTGGTTTACGCCCGGCTCTGAAATGGAACTGGAGGCGACGTTCGGTCTTCGTGGAACCATCCAAGAAGATGCATTCTTACGAATTGCAAAACGTCTGCATTCCAAAAAATATCAGTCCATTTCTCAACTGGAGCGACTTTCCGTTTGTTTACAAAACCATTTACGGTTTACGATGGAAGAAGTGGGAAATATTCAACAATATTGTGCGACAGAAAAAGTATTTGGAATTCCCTATACCGTGATTTACAAGGATCGAGTGGAAGGAGTCGACGGAAATGTTGATATTGAAGATTATAACGTACGTGTCAAGAGTCGTCGTGAACAAGAACTCGATAAAAACGACCGTCGTGTTCTGGAAACCCTTGCCAAATGGAATAATATCCCAAAAGCATTCCGTCTGATTCGTCGGTGGACGTTTGAAAAGGGGGGTGTAAAATTTGACTTGAGTATGGTACGCAGCACCGACCGTAACACTGCAGGAGAATTTAAATGGGTACGAAACTTCAAGGACAAGGATATTACAAAGAAGAATCCCAGCTATGAAGTGGAAGTTGAACTCAAACGTGATGCATTTAAAACCCCCGAAGACGCATACAAAGCATTGCTACAAGGAATTGGTGAAATCTTACGAGGAATCCAAAACAATAGTTATTTAATTCGCAACAGTGTGAAATCCAAAGTCCTTGACGGTTATAAAAAGTTAACTGGGACAGAAGACTTTCGTGGTGCTTCTACCCTTACACTTAAATTGGAACATGTGGGTCCTCTTATCAAAGATGTGGAAAAACAACGAGGGAAAATTCGTAATGAAAATATCCGTTACGACTACAATGTAACCGATAAAGCGGATGGGTTACGTGCCTTGGGATATGTTGATAATAATGGAGAACTCTATTTAATTGATATGGCCATGAATGTAATTCGTACAGGGTTGCGAAAGGAAAAGTTGCGAAATTCGCTCGTGGATGGTGAATGGATTACGGAAGATCATCAAGGAAACTTTGTAAACATGTACTTGATTTTCGATGTATTTTATGGTGCCCAAGAAAAGTTTGTTGGAAATAAACCCTTTCACAGCAATCCCCCCAAAGACGATGATCGGTATGAAGTCATGCAGGCCTGGATTCAAACTTGGAATAGCGAAGGTGGACCCGAGAAGAAGATTCAAAGTTCCAACTTTGAGATTGGTGCAAAAACCTTTCAATTTGGAAATGCCGTGGATGAAACCGCAATCTTTACCGGTGCAAGCTTAATTCTCGATACCAAAAAGCCCTATCACACGGATGGTCTTATCTTTACATCCAACAGTGCACCTCTTCCCCATTACCCCCGCGGTACATTTTACCAACAATTTAAATGGAAGCCACCGCATGATAACACCATTGACTTTCTCATGACATTTGAAAAGGATCCTGAAAATAAGACAAAGGATCGTATTGTTTCCAATTATGATGAAGCAAGTCAGACCTTTAGTCGGTATAAAGTGGGTCGTCTCTTTGTGGGTTCTTCCTTGCACGAAGGTTTTGTGAATCCACGAAATGCAATCTTATACCAACTCCAACTTCCTGCTCAATTGGAAGACGATGGTTCGAAAAAGGATGCACCGTATAAACCGGTTCTCTTTAATCCTATCAAGTATTCCTCTGCAACCAGCAGTGTATGTTATTTACCCGTGGAAGAAGATTTGGAAACGGGGGAAATGTATGCAAAAACCGTAAAAACCCAAGAAGCCATTCGTGATAAAAGCATTGTCGAAATGATGTTTGATATTACCAAAGAACCAGGGCATCAATGGATTCCACGAAATATTCGTGCCGATAAAACCTCACGATTCCAAAGAGGTGAACTCAATCGTACCCTCAACTCGGATAAAACCGCCAATGATATTTGGACAAGTATTCATGAACCGGTTACGGAATATATGATCCGTACTGGATCCGATCGTCCCTCGGAAGAAGAACAAACCGAAGACCTTCAAGAAAAACCCATTGTACGAAAGTATTTTGAACCCAAGCTCAATAATTCCGAGTTTCAAAAAACAAAGGCCATGCGTGATTTTCACAATTTGGTCGTCAAGGAAATGTTGTACAGTGCATTCTTTGGGGCACAAGGTGGTAGTGCAAAGAAATTAATGGATGTGGCGGTTGGTCAAGGTGGTGATATTGGTCGGTACTTGCGGTACGGTGCCGATTTTGTACTCGGCATTGATGTATCCGAGCAAGATATTATTAACCCAAATGATGGTGCATATCGTCGCTATGTCAATAATATTATTCAGTATGGTCGTGACGCCGTTACCCCCATGGTATTCGTGGTGGGTGATAGTACCCAACCAATTATAGATGGCAGTGCCGGTGCAGACA
>JACCDP011298667.1_pt1 | contig 10297 bp, 8 predicted proteins | sample 7445841 | NCBI WGS metagenome assembly JACCDP01 (sample SAMN15323441, study PRJNA562643) | freshwater metagenome | isolation source: river surface water | place: USA:Blue River Watershed | collected 2017-08-17
CGCTTTCGCATTAATTGATATGAAATTTCATCTATTCCATCCATTCCAGAAAATCTGGAAAAATCAGGAGAGTAAAAAATTTCAGTATAACCTTTTTTCTTGTTAGAAATTTTAGGTTCATCTCTTCGATGCATGTTATCATAAAAACTCTGAACATATTCTTTGGATCCATCACAGGTAGAAACTCTAAAATGTTTAGAGAAAATGTTTGTAAGAGTTGCGCCAACTCCATTTGTTCCTGCTACTGTTCTATCTTCAGAATCATCAAAGTTTGAACCTGTTTTTAGATTTGAAAAGATAAGTTCTGGAATCCATTCTTCGTACTCTTTGTGTTTTTGAACTGGAATTCCACCATTATCAGTGATTGAAATTGTTCCATTTTCTCTATCAACTCTGACTTCTATTTGATTCAGCTTTGGATTCCTTTTATGCTCATCTACAGAGTTTGAAATAATTTCATCGAAAATCTTTAGAAATGCAGGATTGTAATTAACTTTACTGCTCTCAAATTTTCTTTCTTCATTCAGAAGATAAATTTCCCCTTCGTGTTGCTTTACTGAACCGATATACATACCGGGGCGAAGTAAAACGTGTTCTATATCCGTTAATTTTCTATATTTCTGTTCAACAGCTTTTGACATCAGACATTATTATTTTATCTTATATGAAAGTAGGACAATAAGTTTTATGCTTTTGCCTCTGCTTGCATTCTTTTGAATAATTTTCCTGCAATTATTTTTGTCTCTTGAGAAAAACTATCCGATCTATTCATCCATTCTAGATATCCAGAATCATATTGATGAACCTCTTTTACTTCTTTTCCAAAATACTTTCCAAAGTTGTATAGTATCTTTCCATCTTTCAATTTAAACTTACCAGCTAGATCTGCAAGACTTTCTCTTTCAATTGAAAGACTATCTGCATAATCTACAGATTCAATTGAATACATTTCTTTTTGCTTCTCAAAAATTTCGATGGTAGCTTCAATATCGCTTTCTGCGCTGTGTGCATTTTCCAAAACTTTACCAGTGAATCTTGAGTAAGTTGCCTCTAATGTGCGAGGTTCCATTTTTGAGTAGATAGAAAATACATCTACAATTTTAACTTCTCTGTAATTATAGATAATTCCAGCTCTTAAAAGTTCTTCTACCAAAATCGGTAGATCGAATTTAGCAACATTATACCCTCCGATATCACATCCTGAAATAAATGCAAATACTTCTACTCCGAGATATGTAAAGGTATCTTCGTCTAAAAGTTCCTCATCAGTTATTCCATGTTTTCCAAAAGCCCCTTCACTAGATTTTACTCCTTCTGGATTAAATCTTGCTTTCCAACTTTTTTTATCACCATCTGGCATGATCTTGACCATGCAAAGTTCAATTATTCTATCCTTTGCAATGTCTAGACCTGTAGTTTCAACATCAAAGAACACGATTGGTTTTTCTACTTTCATAGTACAATATAATTAAAGTATTCGAGAAGAAAAAATAAAGGATAAGGATTATATGATGAATCAGCAAAGCAACAGAGGACTTCTGTTACATTATAATACTTCGATAAAGGAATCCTATTTAGAATTTACAGCTTTAACTAGAGGTCCTTAGAGTTAATCATTTCCAATTCTACCAACTACTCCTAAAGATCTTCCAGTATTTGGATCTGAAATAATTACTTTCATACCGTTCATTGCTTGAGCAATTCTATTTGCTAAAGCTATCATACTTGCTTCTGAAATTTCAGCCTTTCCTCCGCTACCACCAGTTTCGATATTAACGAGAGAACCTCCGTCAGCCTTGGCTTCTTCAAGTTCGATAAGCTTATTAACAACTTCTTTAACTGCTTTGAAGTTTTCTGCAATTCCAGGTTGATTGAATTTCTGCATCACCTTAAGTTGTTCGTTAAGGCTATTCATCTTGGTTACATTGATCTCATTTACTGCATCAACGTATTCTCCCATAGAATCTGCAAGATCTTGGAATGTATTTGCAATTCTCTGTAGAGGACTTTGTTGAGATACAATTTTAGTTATGAAGTCGTTCATACCTTTCATACCTAAAACAATCTCATCCATCACTGTAACCGGTCTGGCTTTACCACCAATCAGACCATTAACGAATCCTGGAGATTTTGCATTTCCTACAAATATTCTTGCAAAATATTCTGAAGTACTTTTTAAGCCTTCAAACTGTTCTCTTGCATATGATGTTTGATCTCCTAATTCTTCCATTGCATCATAAAGATACTCAGTAGAATCTGTAAGAGCTTCTACTAGCTTGGAAGGAGGTAAGAAATTTGTCTCTTTATTTGATGATAAAGATCCTAAGAATTTTATCATGCTTGTAGTAGCTGAACCTAAAGTTGTATTTGTTGAAGTTAAAGGACCGATTAGACTTTTTAATCCTGCTGATAATGCGCTAATTGCTTTAGCTGAAAAATCAATTTCCTTCCCTTTAGATGCTAATGTTAAAATAGCTTGGTAAGGAGTAACTGCTGCACTACCTTTTTCTTCACCACCGCTACCTCCGAATAAGAAATCACCTACAGCTCCGATTCCTTTCGAAACAAGATTACCAACCGATGCTCCGATTGCTCCAATTCCACTTGCTAAACCTCCTCCACCGATCGCGGCAGCTACTGCGGCAATACCACCAGCCATTGTGATCAAACCTCCACCAAGAGCTATTAAGTTTCCTGCTCCAATTCCGTTCAGTTTTACTAAGAATGTTGTAAATGAATTAAAGAAACTTGTCATTCCATTTATAATTGCTCCAGCTAATTTGCTAAAAAGATCGATCATTCTAGATCCAAAATAGTAAATAGCATCTGTAGCTTTATAAATCAATCCACCCGGTTCAAATAAGCTAGATGGTAAAAGTGTAAAAATCCAAGCTACACCAACTATAGTCAGTGCTGCTAATAGTACTGCAAGAATACCGAAGCCAAAAACAACTGGTGTTAAAGATGACATCAATATACCAAGACCTCCTATCAATACACCCATAATTCCTAAACCTACAGCTGCACCAAGAGTAAATTCAATACTAGGTGCTCTAAGTTCATCGGGTAAGAATGTAAATATCCAAGCAACCGCAAGAATTACACCTGCAATTGCGACTGCAGCTACAACTGTTTTTAGAATATCTCCATATTGCATAGTAGCTGTAACTTTAGATAGTAATGCAAATCCTATTCCGAATATTGCAACTGCCAAACCTGCACCAAGCGACCATTCTATTGTTGGATATCTCATTGTATCTGGAAGGAACTGGAACAAATAAGAAGTTGCTAAAATTACTCCAGCTACTGCTATCATTGAAAGAGCCACCAGACCTACAGTTTTAAGTGAAAGATCTTTGGTGTATTTGGAGATCATTATAAATCCAAACGTAAACAGTGCCATTGCTAATCCCGCCTTTGCAGCCCATAATAAATCAGGTGCCTGATCTGGACTAAGCTGAGGAAGTGCCATAAAAATATAAGATGTAGCAACTATTGATGCTGCAATTACTACCATTGCGAGTCCTGCAATGAGTACATCTTTGATGCTCAAACCATCATCTTTTAATCCTCTTAATAGAGCATACATTCCGAAGCTGAAAGCAAGTACTGCCAACCCAGTTGCAGCAGCCCATAAGAAATTAGGTGCCTGTTCAGGACCTACTGACGGTAAAGCCATGAAAATATATGCAGTTGCTACAACAACACCCGCAATAATCACCATTAACAATCCTGCATTTAGAGCAGTCTTAGTGTCTAATGGTCCTTCCATCGATCTAAGTAGTAGAGATAGAGAAAAGCTAAATGCAAGTACTGCGAAACCTGCTGCAGCTACCCAGAATGGATTAGGTGCGTTTTTAGGACCTAAACTACCTAAGAAACTTGCAGCCGCGAAAATAGCTCCAACTGCAACCATCGAAGTTGCAACTATTACCATCGAAAGACCGGCAAGTAGAAGATCTTTGGTAGTTACACCTTCTTCTGCGAAACCTTTGGCTATCTCTCCAAATGCAAAAGATGCAATTCCAACAACAGCAACAAAGGGAAGAAATTTGAGCACGTCTATCGGGCTGACCATTGCATTAATGGCCGAAATAGCGCCTGCAAAAACAATCAGAGCTCCTGCAATAATGATTAAACCTTTCGCAGTTTCACCAAAACTTGAAGCAGCGCTGCTGATTTTATCTTTAGCTGATTTTGCTTCTGGGTTTACTGCAGGTTCTGATCTATCACGAGGAGTTGCCTTTAAGATAGCCTTTATTTCATGCAAAACTTTATTTGAATCTTGAGCAATTTCAAGTTGTGTTCTATTTACTTCAACACTGCCTATTGCAATCTGTTCAATTTGCTTGACGCTCTCTTTAGTGTCTTTAGAAAGAACTTCAATTTTCTCCATAACTCCAAGTATTGCAGCTTGTTGTTCTAGAGCTTTCTTTTCGTAACCTTTATCGAGAGCCAATGTCTATCCTCTTTTTTTATATATTAGAATTTAGGTCTACTAAATTTCGGCATTTTCATTCCGCTTGTCATATTTCTGGCCATTCCCATGTATTTACCTACATCACCAGAAGAAGATTGATCTTGCTGTTGACCATAAGCCTTTCTTTCTGCTTCATTTTTCTGTTTAAGAAGCTCTGAAAGTTCCTTCATTGTGATTTCAAATTCATAGAAAGGGAGGTTCTCTATTTCACTAGGTTGTAACCTGATGTGATAATAGAGAGCCACCTTCGCCTTAAAGTAGTTCTCCAGAGAGATCTGAAATAACGAAAAGACTTTTGACGCCTCCGGGAAAGGTAATCGGCACTGTGACCTCCCCCTCACAGCTCTCACATGAACATGTTAGTTCTTGCTTGACACCGACTCTTATTTTTTCAGCTAGCCTGTATATGGTTGAGTATTTAGTTGCTCCCCATCCATTAAATTCTACATTTGCATTAAAGATTGAAGCTTTATCAAAACCTCTCCATTCTCTCTGCAAATACGGAAGAAGCTGTAAGAAAGATTTGTCCCAAGCTTCCTTTTTCTCTTCTCTTTCTTTAATGTATTCAGTTACAGTTCTCATAACACCTATTGTAGGTGGAGCCATAACAATTGAACCTGATGATTTTGTTTCGAACTTAAATGCTCGGTATTCATCATGATAGTACTTGTCGTACTCTTCAGTATTGTGATACTGTAAGATATTGGTTCTTAACTCATAAGAGTTTTCGTGCTTACAAGAACCGCATTTTGCATTGATCATTAATTTATTTTCACCCGATGCAAAACTTAATTCTCTGATAGAGAGAATAATGAAAAGTCTATCTTCTTCGAGAATATCTTTATAAGATCCTCTTCTACCACCATATTCAATACGGCAACAAGAATCTAGAATAGAATTGAGTTTCTCATCTACATCCATGATACTGTTTTCGTCCATTGTAGAAAATTCTCTAACTTCCAGAACTTTAGCAGCTCGGATTGACAATCTCATGTCAGTTCGATAGAATCTTCCCTTAGAAGGTAAGTTGCTCATTAACAAATTAATGTAACCTATTCTTTCGTTAACTTCTCTAAGCTCTTCTTCTTTATCTCTAATATGAGAAGTTACTTTACCTAATTTAGGTTCACTTGGAATTTCATCAACATACTCAGCGTCTAACGGCTGTGCTGTGGTTTCCATTTCTTCCATCTCTCTTCTTAGAGATTCTTTGTAATTATTGTTTTCCATCTTTTTCTTGATTGTAATTGGTAATTATTTGCTTTACTTTTTCCCCTACGAAACTATACTGTTCTGGGTAATTTTCTTCTATATTTCTCTTTATAAGTTCTCTGATATAAAAAGAAACAGGTACCGGTTTCTCCCCTGTCTGAACAGCCCTAATTGCGATGATAGTGTTTAGAATCTGAACGTCATTTTTGGAAAGTAAAACCTGTAGCTTTTCTGTTAGGGTTTCTTTCTGCATATATTATTAGATTATTAGATTATATATCTAACTGATTGCAAATTTTTTTATCTAAACACGTTTATAGAAAGTCCACCCGCTTTTGATAAGATTGATTCATTGACTGGAGCCATAATACTATCTCTCGTCTTTGTACTTGTTTTAGCAATATACTCGTCTTTTGCTTTTTGTGGTTGTGAAGCGCCTTTCAGCGGATCTCCACCCGGAGGTTCTGTAGGCATTTCTGGCATTGAAGCAGAAACTTGATTATTTGGTATTGAATTGTTATCAAAGGTTGAAGATACTATAGAAGGACTGCTCTGTTTTACAGCCGAATTCTTTATCTTACCAAACTCTGAATTTCCATTTTTGATATCACTAAAATCTCCTTTTCCTATCTTTCCGCTATTGTCTTTGAAGCTTTGCTGAGTTACAGAGGAATTTGAACCGGCTAAAGAATTTTTGATGTTTTTATTAACAGTAGAAGCATTTTGTGAAGGATCTACGTCAGGAGATGAATAAATTTCAAAACTTTTAGCAGCCGCTACATTTGAATTGTCTCTTATATTTCCATAATCTGCATCTTTAGGGCCTGGCGCTTTCATATTTCCTATGGAAGTAAGAGGATCATTTCCTTTAGACTGATTAACCACATCTGGTGCCTTTAGACCATTCAGTGGTGTTTTAGAATATGGAGCAGTGTAGCTTGAATCTACTGCGGATTTCGTCCAAGAATCTGCGCCTTTGGCCGCCCCCTTTGCTCCTTTATCTAGAGGGATACTCGTAGGAGCTGAATATTTCTGAGGATTTTTTGAATAAGATAAGTCCTGGTAATTTACTGCCGAGTCCGGTGCATTCATCATTGAATTCGAATCAGAAGAATAGTCTGATTTTGCAGTATCATTTCCTGATGCATTAGACTGGTGATCTTCGTTCGCGCCGTTCAACATCTGCTTTATGTCAGAAGTCTTAGGTTTATCCTTTGTGCTCTTTGAAGAAGCTGAACGAGTTTTTAGAGTTTTAGCCATAGGGAAAAAAAAGGGTCCAGAAGGACCCTTTAGTTATTTAAAAATCTTAAACTAATTCTTCAATCCAATAGTCACTTCTATATTTCATAGTAACTCCTGCTGGATCTTGAGATTCGTAATCCAAATCTCCTACGAATGTAGGATTTCCAGTTGGGAATGCATCTTTGAAAGTAATCTTTCTAAATACATCTCCAGCTCTGTTATATTGAAGAACGATGATAGTTCCAACATAATCTTTTTTCAATCCCATTTCTCCAGTCGCTGGATCATAGATCAATTTGTACCAGTCTTGCATAGACTTGTAGATGTAAGCTTCGTTAGCATCATTCAAGTTAACTGTGAATTCCATATCCAAATCTACAAAGGTCTGTCCTGGCATTCCTGCATAACTTCTATCAGCAAACTTATACTTTTGACCTACAGCCTCAATTGCTGGATTGACTGCATCAAGTCCAGAAATTTTCTTCACGTGCTGAAGAACCAAACCTGTATCAAAACCAATTCCTGCTGGAGGAAGCATAGTAACTTCAAATAGGTTAGGTTGTACCGTTTCAAACTTCTGGATAGAAGCTTTTGCTTGGGTATAATGTGGTAATGGCATCTTGTTTATTTATTTTATTTACGCGTTTCCTGATTGAATTTGACCAGTTCTTAAGATTGTAGTTCTTGTTACCAAGATTTCCATACCTTTTACTGGTTCGATGAATGTATCTAGAATACCGATATTTCTATCGATAACATCTGGTGTGTTATTTGTTTCATCCATGATGTTTCTAAATGCATATACTCCATTTTCTGATTGTACAGTTGTCATGAAGTTATCAGCCAAAGTCTTGATTTCCAATCTTGTTTGAGCTGTGTTAAATTCAAACAAGTAGTTTTTCAAGATTGCTGCTAATCCATCTTGAATATAGATTAGAACTTCTCTAACATGTGCAGAAGATAGAGCACTTACAACGTTTTGTTGAGCTGTTTTGTTACCAAAGATAACCAAGCCACTTCCTGGTTGGAAGACAATTGGATTCAATCCAAATGGTTCAACGTTATCTCTATCAGTTTTGCTTAAGTTATATTCAACTCCTACTAAACCTTTACCGCTTAATACACCTCTTCTTGTTCCAGCCACGATTGACCAAGGAAGAGCCGAAGTATATTTGTCGATGTAGTTGTTTGAAACATAAGCAGCTGGTGGAACTGTAATATTGCTTCCGTTTTCTCTAACTACTAAGAATGGGAAGTAGAAAGCTCCATAGCTTGAACCTTGAGTTACGCCAGGTAATGAGTATCTAACAGTTGGGTTGTTAGATAAGTTACCACCAGTTGAAACGTAGTACGTATCAAATTGACCAAGTGTATTCAAGAATGAAGGATCGGTGCTCTTCTTAAAGTTTGCAACTGAAGGAGCATTTGCAATTAACAATGCATTTTGTCTATCCTTTGCAAGTGAGAAAAGAATTGCTTTATCTCCAGCTTCGATACCGTTTCCGAAAGTATCTACAATATATCTGTAAGAGATATTGTCTTTGTCAATAAGAGCATAATATAGATTTGTTCCTGACAAAGTATCATACAAAATTTCATTTTGTTGAGCATTTGTACCGTCAGGCATATTGTAAGCTCCCATTGTAAATCCATCCAATGTGAATAATTCGTAGTAATCAAACCATTCAGTTACTGGGTAGTAAAGTTCTACCGAATCAGTAGATCCGATTGTATTGATATAGATTTCACCAGTACATGTAATTTTAAGAGCATTTACACCAGGAGTGTAGTTACTAATACCTACAACTTCAGTAATTCTGGTTAATCTAGAAGATACACCAGCTGAAGTATTTCCTACATTTTGTACTAGATAGTTACCTACTAGAACATCTGCAGAATATTCATTACCAACAATAACTTGGTTAGCTTTAAGTGTGCTTCCTGCAGTGCTTGAACTTTCTAATACATCCATAGAAATATTCAAAGACCCTTCGAAAGTTTGAACGCCAAATGTTCCAGCTGCATAAGCTGTTTCGTCAGTATCATAGAATTCTTTACCTGCCTGATTGATACCAAAATCAGAATCGCTAGTTACAGGAGAAGTAAATGCTGCATCTTCATATGCATTTACAGTAAATACTGGAAGAGGATAAGTTTCATCCGAAATTGCTACTTCGTATGTAGTTGAACTTTCTTCGTAGTAGATATAGTTTTTGTTCTCTGCATTAATATCAAGATATAGTGTAGCAGAAGTTGCATAAGTAGCTCCAAATACTGCTTTATCACCATCAGTTATAGTACCGTCTTGAGCAGCTTCATATAGATCAGAAACTGGTCCGGCTACAATTGTTCCGGTATTTCCATCTTCTTGTGTTACAAAATCCATATCTGCTGGATTGATGTACTTAAGAGTTCCGCTAGATGTAGGGAAACTAGAAGTTGTTAAATCAGATCCGCCAGTCACCGTAGCAGATACAGTGAATGTGGCTGTAGTTGAAGTAGATGTTTTGAAAACAACTGGTGCTGCGTAGTTTCCGCTGCTTGTTAGAATATAAGTACCAACTGTTCTATCACCTACTGCTACGTTTGCAGTCATTGCACTGATAGCAGTCCAAAGCGCAAGGTTAGTAGATTTTGATACAGTAAATGCGATATCTCCATCACTTTCAGTTGTAATTACACAACCAGTAAGAGCAATGCTACGAACATCGGTTACAGTTCCAGCATAGCTTAAATCAGATACTACAGTTCCTTTATAAGAAAGGAAGTCTACGGTCTGTGGTTTTAGTCTTTCAAGTTCGTGACCTACTAAATCAATTCCACCATTTACACCGTCGATAACTTCATCAAGATCAAACATTGCAGTATTAACAGCGCAGAATAAACCAGTTGCTGCAGTATCTGCGTTAACTAGAGTTTCGATATAAAGATTATTTCCTTGAAGATCTGTAAATTCAGGAATTAAACATCCTGTATAAGTTGCAAGATATTGAACTTGCGGTAAATTCAAGAATTGAGCAACTGAAGTATCAGTTACATCACTTGCAGATACCTTTCTGATCAAACCCTTTTGCTTATCGAAATAAGAAGAGAAACTTGGATCTGATGCAAATCTTTCGTAAGGATAAGTTGCAGTTGCATCTCCACCGAAATTACCTCCGATTACCAGAACATCTACCATGAAGTCTGAAATATAACTTTCAGGATTTAAGAAAGAAGGGATATTTGCAGATCCGTACCAATCTTGTACTGTAATGTTGTAACCTCTTACGTTATCAGGAGCAGCTTTTCTAACAAGAACTGTTAAAGGTGACTGACCTAAATTTACAAAGTTGAAAAGCTTATTGAAAGGTGCAGAATCAG
>JACCDP010302973.1_pt1 | contig 10296 bp, 11 predicted proteins | sample 7445841 | NCBI WGS metagenome assembly JACCDP01 (sample SAMN15323441, study PRJNA562643) | freshwater metagenome | isolation source: river surface water | place: USA:Blue River Watershed | collected 2017-08-17
AGGTGTAATGGTTATTGGTAATCATACATCTCAAGTGGGATCTGGTACTTATTCTACATGGGAAGTAAACCTTGCAGGTTCTGCAGGTGGTGATGGTAGTTCAGGTACATCTGGCTCTAGTGGTACATCAGGTACTACAGGTACTGATGGATCATCTGGAACATCAGGTAGCTCTGGAACTTCTGGCACAGATGGATCTAATGGTACATCTGGAACAAGTGCTTCTTCTGGATCTTCTGGTACTAGTGCTTCCTCTGGTACTTCTGGTAACCAAGGTTTGGATGGTAACTTAGCTGAGTGGAGAATTAAAGATACTACAGATGCAACAGTTGATCCAGGATCTGGTTACTTTGCTCTTAATACAGGATTAAGCTGGAGTTTAACTACAACTCTTCTTGCTATTGATAATATTTCTTACAATCCTGCAATTAACTTCTCTGCATATCTTGACTACTTACAGCCAAACACTGTAATCAAGATTACAAAAAATAATGATAAGAACACATATAAGTTATTATTAGTTACAGCTTTATTACCTTTGCAATCTGGCTTTGAAGAATATGCTGTAACACAAATTGCATCTAGTGGTTTTGACCCAGATCCAAATGATGTGTTCTATTTTAATATTATTGGTGTGAGTGGTTCTTCTGGAACTAGTGGCACATCTGGTACGTCTGGTACATCTGGCACTGATGGTTCGTCTGGAACTGATGGATCTTCAGGTACAAGTGGATCCTCTGGAACTAGTGGTTCATCTGCAAGCTCTGGTACATCTGCATCAAGTGGAAGTTCTGGAACATCAGGTACTGATGGATCAAGTGGAACAAGTGGTACTACAGGAACAAGTGGAACAGATGGAAGTAGTGGAACTAGTGGTAGCTCAGGAACATCAGCTTCAAGTGGTACATCTGGTACTGATGGAAGTTCTGGTACTTCAGCTTCATCTGGTACTTCTGCAAGTGCAGGAACAAGTGCTTCTTCTGGTACAGCTGCAACCTCTGGTGAGTCAGCTACATATAATGGAACATCAGGATCAACACAAACATTACCTTTAGCTTAATAATATGGCAATCTTTAACGTACAAACCAATCTGAGATTCGTAGCAAATGACTTTGTCAAAATCACTGCTGTAGGTAGTCCAAGCGTATATATTATTGGAAGAGTTGTATCATATGTAGCAAACACTGGTACATTAGATATAAACGTTTTACAGCAATTTGGCACAGGAACATATAGCTCATGGACAGTTGAACTAATGGGTAACCAAGGAGTTTCAGGAGCAGCTGCTGCAGCTGGTACAGCTGGAGAGTCAATGACATCTGGTACAGCTGGTGAAGCTGGTACATCAGGTGAAGCTGCAACTTCAGGTACTTCTGGTTCAGCTGGTACAAGTGCATCTAGTGGAACTTCTGGTACATCAGCAGAGTCTGGTACTAGTGGAAGCTCAGGTGTAAATGGACCAACAGGACCTCAGGGACCTACAGGTCCAACTGGTCCACAAGGAGCAGGAGGATCATCAGGTACATCTGGATCATCAGGTGGTGTTGGACCTCAAGGACCTACAGGTGCTACAGGACCAACTGGACCTCAAGGTTTTGCTGGACCTCCAGGACCTACTGGTCCACAAGGACCTCAAGGACCTACTGGATCTTCTGCAAGTTATAACCAAGACTTAAACTCTGGTGCTTCTACAGTTAGATATGGTGCATTAACAGGAGGTTCTTATTTATTCTCATATAGTAGATATTATACAGCTGGTGATGTAGGTAGAGGTATTGCTAGTAATGTTGCTCCAACATGGCAAGGATTTGGATTTGGATGGGCAACTGATGCTGGCTTAGGTGGAACGTTTTTCTTCAATCCTTCTTTAAAAGATATGAAGAAGAATATTGAACCTATGACATCATCTGGTATGGATATTATCAACGCAACTGATATTATAACATTTAATTATGATCATGGGTTACATGAAGAAATATTACAAGTTGGTTTCATAGCAGAAAATACTCCAGAAGAATTAGCTACCTTTGAGTATGATAAGATGGACTTAGGTAATGTTGCAGGTGTAATATTAAAAGCCATCCAAGAAATAGATAGTAGAATAACCATATTAGAAAATCAACAATAATGCCATACGCAAACGTAACATTTACTGTATCAACTGGACTAGCTTATGTGGCTGGTGACATTGTTCAACTTAGTCATGATGCTAATAACTATATTGTTGGTACTGTAGTTTCTTATAATCCAGCTAATGGTCAATTAGTTATAACACCATCTACATCTGTAGGTTCTGGTAGTTATAATGTATGGACAGTTAGCTTAACAGGAATGGCTGGTTCTTCAGGAACTAGTGGTACAGCTGGTACCTCTGCTAGTTCTGGTACTTCAGGTACTGCAGGAACAGCAGCAAGCTCAGGAACATCTGGAACATCTGCATCATCTGGTTCGTCTGCATCTAGTGGTACAGCTGGAACAGATGGTTCTACAGGTACATCTGGAACTAATGGTACAAGTGGTTCTTCAGGAGCTACTGGTCCTCAAGGTCCAACAGGTAACACAGGTCCTACAGGTCCTGCTGGTACAAATGGTTCTAGTGGTGTGAGTGGTGTGAATGGACCTACTGGTCCAGCTGGTGCAACAGGTCCTACTGGCCCAACTGGCCCTCCAGGTAATCCAACTCCTGGTCCTACAGGTCCTCCAGGACCAACAGGTGCTCAGGGTCCACAGACAGTTTATAACCAAGCATTGAATACAAATAACAACGTATATTTCTATTCAATGGAAGGAGGTGCATTATATGCTCCTATATTCTATGTAGCTAATGGTGCTCAATTTAATGCAGCGTTTGGTTATGGTCCTCATGGGTGGATAGGTGATTCTAACTGGTATACATATGGTGCTGTAGGTGCTGCATATTTCTATGGTACATCTACAAGAGAAGTAAAAAAAGACATTGAACCATATGTAGACAATGCTACAGAAATTATTAGAGATACAGAAATTGTTACATACAATTATGATCTTGATGATGAAGACATGGCTGCTTATAAAAAAATAGGTTTCATAGCTGAGAATACTCATATGGATATGGCATCAGCAGACTATGACAAAATGGAAATCCCTGCAACCTTAGCTGTTGCTATGAAAGCAATACAAGAATTGGATGCAAGAGTTAATGCATTAATACAAAAACAAAACTCATAACTATGACTATAAATGATATACAATTTGTAATGAAGGTTCGAAGACTTCAAGTTAATCCTGATAATGGTACTAAAGAAAATGTTGTACACAGAGTTGACTGGGCTTTATTTGGTAGCTACATAGATCCTGTAACAGGACAAGAACATATTGCTTCTGTTGAAGATGTAACTACATTAAAGTTTATTGATGCTGCAGGATATATTCCTTTTGAAAATCTTGATGAGGAAACATTACTTACTTGGGTCCAAGCAAGAGAGAATCAAAGAACAAGAAATATTGAGTGGAGAAAAGGTAAAGTGTTAGACCTTCTTAAAGAGAAGATCAAACCAACAAATGTAAGTATTGAACCAGATAATTTACCTTGGATTCAACAAAATTCAAACCAATAACAAATGCCTTACGCAAATTTGACATTCACTGTAAATACAGATTTATCATTTGTACCACATGACTTTGTGCAATTAACTGCTGATGCTAATAATTATATTATTGGTAGAGTGGTTTCGTACAATCGTACAACTGGTCAGTTAATTATTACACCATTAGAATCTGTTGGATCAGGAACATTCAGTAACTGGACTGTAGCATTAACTGGTCCTTTGGGTACATCAGGTACAGCAGGCACTGCTGGTACTGTAGGTACATCAGGTCAACGTGGTAACTCAGGATCTTCTGGAAACAGAGGAAGTTCTGGTACACGTGGTGAGTCTGGTTCTAGTGGATTATCAAGAGCCCCTGGTCTTTCTAAAGCTTCTGGTGCAAGAGGAGCTAATGGTAACTCTGGTGTTAATGGTCCAACAGGACCTACTGGTGCTACTGGTCCTCAGGGTCCTACTGGTCCTCAAGGTGCTATAGGTACATCAGGTTCTTCAGGTGTTCGTGGTGGTACAGGTCCTACAGGACCACAAGGTCCTACTGGAGCAAGAGGTCCTACAGGAGGTAGCCCAACAGGTCCTACAGGTCCTCCAGGTCCTACTGGTCCATCCAATAGTAATAACCAAAACTTGAACCAGTATGCAAACATGACGTTTAATGTATGTGCTTGGAACCAACTATATTATGGTAACAACGTATTTGCTAATAATGGTCAAGGTGCTAGAACTAGTCCATCTGAAGTTAACTTTATCACTGGAGGTGGTGTATGGTATAGTAGTAATGGTGGTATTGGTTCTCCTAACTTCTTTATCACATCTACTAAGGATGCTAAGACTAACATCCAACCTTACACAGGAAATGGATTAGACTTAGTAAATGCTACAGAGATTGTAAGATTTAAGTTTGATATAGATGGCTTGGAAGATCAATCTAAGGTTGGATTCATAGCTGAAGATGCACCTATAGAGTTCTCAGGTCCAGATCATGACAAGATGATCTTACCAACTACAGCTGCTATTATAATGAAAGCTTTACAAGAGCTTGATGCAAAACTTAAAGTTTTGGAAGGTAACGCATAAAGTGTTACCTTTGTTTTTTAAACCAATAATATGAACATAGATTTACAACCAGTATTTCCTCAAGAAGAAGTAGATATTCAAAACTACTATTATTACCTTACAGGATTTTCTCCTGAGGAATTAGAAAAGGTTTATAAGGATGTTTCTCTTCTCCCTTTTAGAAAAGCTAGTACAGGAATGGAAGAAGGTCCTGCAGACTCTACAATAAGAAGTTCTTCTGTTAAATGGATTCCTAAAACAAATGAATGGCAGTGGTTATATACAAAGCTATTCAACATGGCTATAGAAGCAAACAACACTCTATGGCACTTTGACTTATTCACAGCACTAGATAGTATACAATACACTGAATATTACGCTGCAGAAAATGGACACTATGGATGGCACCAAGATATTGGTCCTGGTCCTATGTCTAAAAGAAAGGTGAGCATTACTGTTCAACTGTCAGATACTGATGAGTACGAAGGTGGTGACTTAGAATTGTTTAAAGGTGGAGACCCTAACCAAGCTGATAAAGCACCAAGAGGAAAGGGAGTTGTATTTATCTTCCCTTCCTTCATGATGCATAGAGTTACACCTGTAACAAAAGGAACTAGACGTTCATTTGTATTATGGGTTGGAGGCACACATTACAAATAGTTATTTTATATCACGCACTTCTAGATAATTGGTTTTATCATCGTTAAAGCCTAGTCTTCCTTTCCAAAATGAATTGAAGGCTAGGCTTATTCTTTGTAGCTGACCTTGCAATTCTGGAACACCATGGTACATTTGTGATGGGAACAATACAACTTCTCCTGTCTTTACAGGTACATGGTATTGATTACTGTTGAATTCATTTGATCTATCATTATCTATGTGCCACACCTTAGGACTATCTTGTTGAAACTGTATTTCATCTAATTCATTATCAGCCACTATATAGAATACACCACTCACTACACTATTAGGATGGTAGTGTGCATGATGAAATCCTCCTGGTTTTGTGTAATTTAACCAAGATTGTGTTATCTCAAGCTTAACAGAATCTTTATCTCTTGGGCAATATATATCATTCACCCACATATCTAAGCACTCTTGTGCAAATTTCTTTAGGTCTGCAAAAGCAGGCTCTTCTAATATTCTTCTGCTCACTGAACTTCTGTTTCCTACACTCATACCAATAGGAGTTGTGTATACTAAGTTTAATTGCTCTTCTGTAAAAGGAGTGGGAAACTTTGTTTTCATAATAGGTTGAGGAAATAAAAAGTGTATTGACTTTTCCATGTATTAAGGTTTAAATTGTTTTTGATCAGGTATGTTTATTTTTAAAAAATTAATTCCTTTCATTGGTCCTTCTATAAAACCAATGTTTCCATTAAAGAAAGAGTTGAATGCTAAACTAAGTCTACCTTCTCTTTGTATTGTAGGTACACTATGAGTTAAGTTTGATGGGAAGATAACCAAGTCTCCTGTATTAACTTTGATAGGAACATCTACCATATTAAAAGGTGTCTCTTCCTTTGGCTGAATTTGCCAGTTCTCACCACTATCCATCTTAGTAAATACTATTGTATCTTCTACAGCATCTATGTACAATACACCACATAATATACTATTATGATGTGTATGTTTATAATGAAACTGATCCTTCTTAGAGAAGTTTAACCAAGAGTGAGTTATCTTCATATAGATGTCACTTGGATTAATTGGATTGTATATCTGTGCAAGATAATCCTGTAATGCATTCTGACATAGCTGCTTTATATCAAATAAGGGTGGTTGCTCTAATATATAAATGTCTTCTGTATTAGAACCATTTCCTCTCACCTTATCTTGATAGTTCATCATATAGTTTGTTTCTGCTTGGGTGAACTGTCTTCCTATGTTAGAGATGGTAATCACTGTAGGAAATATGGGTAACACTTGTCCTGGTTGCATATTATCTTTGTTGAGAAGGTACGTTAATTCTTAAGAAGTTGATTCCATCAATTGCTCCTTTAATAAATCCTAATTCTCCATCCCAGAATGAGTTAAATGCAAGACTGATTCTTGTATACTCATGTTCTGTTTTTGGAACACTATGTATTAAGTTAGATGGAAACAATACTAAATCTCCTGTGTTAACAGGTACTGTGAACTCATTACAGTTGAAATAGTTTTGTTCTAGTGCCTGTATCTGCCATGGCTCACCAGTTGCTCTCTTGGTAAACACAATACTATCAGATTCTCTCTTAGCATTTATATAAAGACAACCACTAATAACACTATTATGATGATAGTGCTTATGATGATATTGTGTTTTGTCTGTAAAGTTTAACCAGGACTGAGTAGGTACAAGTCTAATCTTATCAGGATTGATAGGATTGTACACTTGTATTAGATAGTCTTGTAGTGCTTCTTCTACTAGTGATTTTAATCCAGCAAGTCTTGGGTTCTCTAATACTAATACATCCTTGGTAGTGATGTTACCTGTGTTAGATCTCACTGTATCTTTATATTCTAGAATACATTCTAGCTCATCTGATGTAAAGTCTCTACCAATATTGTTTAACAATAAAGACGTTGGGAACATTGATACTGGTTCTCCTTGCATTATATTACTGATTTAATTGCTTCTAATACAGTTTCCATAGTGATAGACTTATGGCATTCAAAGTGTCTAGGTGTATCCTCATGCTCAGGGCACCAATTCCAATCTCCTTTATTAAACTTAAACACAGGATTATTCCAGCAACCATTGCATACTTCTGGATTAGTTATACGTGTGCAGTTGGATACAAACTCATGGTCAGGTGTAGTGAAGTTACTAATCATTACAGTGTGCTTACCTATGCCCCAATTCAACCAGCTGATACCACTAGACAATCCTACAAACACCTCTGCATGATGTAAATAGTTCATTACATTCTCAAGTGATGTATCATCTAACTTGGTAGCTCCTAAGTCATCAGCTTCTTGAGACATCTCAAACACAGCATATCCCATTTCTTGTAACTCTCTAATTAACTCTTTCCAGTAGTACCAGTGCTTACACTGTGCTGTGGATCTAGTAGAGATACAAATGTATTTGTTTTGGATAGGTCTTTCTCCAGGAGTGAAAGCTATTCTAGGCTGTATCTCTTTATGTTCTAACGCTAATATATTACTAGCTGCTTGTTGTAATGGTATAGTTGCAGGATGTGTAGGTTCACAGTTCTTATTCCAGAACCAACCAAGCTCCACTTGAGCTACTATATTATGCACTGTCACTCCTCTACCTACAAACTCTAGCTCAGGATATACCTTCTCAAATAGTTCATTCTTAAAAGAAGACACCACTACATGGCACTTATACTTCTCTTGGAATTCTAAACAGTATGGTATCCAAGCTATGCTATCTCCAAGACTCTTAGACTCAAATACAATAAACACTCTTTTCCCCTCTAGCTCATCTAGTAAGTTAATCTGCTTAACTGTACGTCCTTGGTATTTAATAATAATTGCTATGTCAGATAGGTATCTTCTGTTGAGTCTAGCCCAGCTTCCTGGTTTCATCTTTGCCTCATATATAATCTCACTCTTTGATGTAGTTGTATCTACAAAGACCACATCATATTCTCTATCTTTACCTCCATCATCCAATAGCTCAAAGTATAAACCATTGATATGTAATAATTTGTATGTTATCATTTCTCTGTATTAAAAAAGAATGTTTGAAATAATCTACCAGTTTGCAAATCTCTGCCAAAATAATCAAGTGACATATGATATAGATCACCTCTGTACATGACTAATCTATTATATAAGTTACCTAGTCTATCTACTAGTTCCCACTTAGTCATGTCATAGTAGTCAGCACTGTGCTCAGACAATGGTTCCTCATCAGGGTTCTTCCTGTCCCAGTTTCTTCTTTGAGTTTCTTTATTTCTAAACAGTCCTGTACCTGCAGACAATGGAGCATCAGGAGTTAGGTATAATACACCAGCCCAGTCTGTACCATCTGCATGTAACCAAGACCTATCATTTGCTGTGGTGTATTGAAATGCTCCTGATGCAGCATCACCCCACCAAGTCACCTCACCTGCAAAAGGTCTGATGAATTCCTGAATAGTATATTTAATACCATCATCCAAGAATGATTTTGTTCTATACCCAGGATAGTTCCCAATAAGATCAAATTGTTGTGTAAGTATATAGTTTCTTACATCATCTGGATTACTGTAAAAGTCTGCTATGCTTAATGATTCTACTCTCATAAGTTGTTGTATGTTTCAATATATAATTGTCTTGTTCTGTCTGATGTATAGCCCTCATTAATCTTCATTACATTGTCGTAATATTTCTTAAGAGTTTTACACACCTCAAACCAACTTCTGCTCTCACGTGCAGCTAACATTTCTCTTCTTCTTTGGTCATATGTCTTGATAGTTTCCTGTATACCTCTTACCACTTCTTTTGTACTGATGTTAGGAATTACCCACATACCATCCATGTGTCTGCTTCCTTTGTATGTTCCCACAATGGGAACTGCACATGCTGTGGCTTCCATCAATGTTAAATTAGGATGTCCTGCTTCTAGCATAGAAGGATGTAAGAATATATCATGTGTTTGATATAGCTCTCTCATTTCTTCATCTGTAGGATTTGTTAACTTTAAAGTTAACTTTGGATAGTCCAACAAGTCTTTGTGATGTTCAAAGAACTTAATGTTATCTGGATGACCAGCTATAGTGATGGGAAGGTTTAATTCCTTAGCTGCTTCTATACCATATCTAAATCCTTTTCTATCTATACTGCTATCTCCTGCTAATCCATTGTTAGCTATCATCAATAGTGCATATTCAAATGTAGTTGTAAGAGCATAGTTAGGTGTAAAGAAATCTGTGTTAGCACCATGAGGAAGGTAGAATAACTTATCAGTCTCATTAAAATAGTCTATCAAATACTCAGCATGTGTAAAGGATATAATAGATCCTTTCATAGCAGCTAAGTTCTGCTTGAACACCCAGCTATCTTTACCATACCATTCTGTGTGGTGGTCATGTAAAGAGAATACATAAGGAATGTTGTTATCTCTGCAGTGTAGAGCCTGGTTAGCCAGGTGAGCATGTACAATTGTATCTGGCCATCTCTCTAGCTCATTCATATATCTGATGTCCACAGGAACATCTAGCTTCTCTAGGTTTTGTTTATATTCCCATATGAGTCTTTCTACAGCTCCCCATCCATTTGGTGGTATAGTAATTAGTCCTGTAGCTACATGTACTATTCTCATTTTCTAAATGTTTTGTGTGTACTATCAATTAATGAAAAACCATCTGCTTGTGTTGTAAGTCTCTTCTTCACAATACCCATTCTGTCTCCTGCAAAGATACAATTAAAATAGATATCAGCAGCATCCCATTTGTGTGTTCTTAAAGTTTCTTTTAACCATGGAGCCACGTGTGCTGGGAACATAATACATTGTAAACCTATAAGGTGATTTGTTACATACATCTTGTCATCAATATCTCTAATCATAGGACTCTGAGGCCAGCCTTGTTCTAGTGTATCCTTATCTCCAAAAGACATATATTCTATATCATTCTCTACAAGCTTAGCTGCACAGTCTTCTACAGTGTCAATGAACTCTTCTATAGGCACCTCAATGATACAATCCCCCTCACATACTAT
>JACCDP010507971.1_pt1 | contig 10296 bp, 9 predicted proteins | sample 7445841 | NCBI WGS metagenome assembly JACCDP01 (sample SAMN15323441, study PRJNA562643) | freshwater metagenome | isolation source: river surface water | place: USA:Blue River Watershed | collected 2017-08-17
AAATATTCAAATTTTTCTTCCCATCTTTTTATGGTGATGTTTCAAAAGAACAACTTAATTTAGAGTTTAGACGTCTTGACTTATTACCAGATGATTGGTCGATGGTGTTAATTGAGAAAATAACCGATAATACCGATAATCCTTTGGTAATTGCTATTATTAACGAAGATGAAACCGAATTGGAAAGATTAATCTCATCAAGTAAATTAAACAATACACCATATATTGATGACGGTACTTTGATTATTGGTGTAGATGAATTAGAAGATAACATTGAAGAATTCTATAGTAATATTGGATATTATGAATCGGAAGCAAACAACGGGTGGGAATGGGTTTATAATGATGTTAAAGACAGGAGTATAGATGAATATGTTGAAGATGATTTGATAAAATATTTAGAAGGATATTATAATGAGAATCAATACGATATTTTAAATGTATTAGGTATTGATAGTTTTGAAAAATTCCATCAAAGTTATTTTGAAAACTACAAATCTAATGATGACATCCGAGATGCATTTTATTCAGACATTGCCGATTTATCGTATGAAAGTTATGAAGAGAATAATCAAAATATAGTCAATAGAGAAAAGTCGTTTTTGGATGTTGAATATGGGTATGAAATTAAAATACCAACTCAACATTTTATTAGATTCATAATAAAGAAAAACATACAAATAATTGGTGACGAAACAAATTGGAAATTGTTTGATATGTTTGATTCATATATAAATTTTTATGGTCTTACCACCGATTTTGAGCCGGCATATGATTATGAACAAAAAATCCCGAAATATGGAGATAATCGTTACTTACACAAAGAAACAGATATGTTCTTTGGTAAATTATTAGACAATCCTGAAAGTGCAAAAAGATGTGGTGAGTTAAGAAAACAATTTGATGATATTAAAAAGAAATATTTTAAAAATGGTGAAACAACCACATTTGAAAATAATATTGTTAAAGTTAGATTATTGAGTCAGGAAATTGATTGTGATAAAGAAATGGTTAATATTTGGTATTTTAATAAAAGTGATAAAGACGAGTGGAGTGAATCTAAAAAAGGTTGGGTTAAATTAGATAATTTAGTGTCGATACTTACCAACTACAAACTCTTTGAATCTATTAAAAAACAACTCAGTTCTTTAAGTTCCAAATAAATTATCGTATATTCTAATATGAAGTTAATTTTTGGTTATGATATCATAACTCCATATGGACCGTTACCTAATTGTTTAAATCCCAAATTCTATCAAACCGTATACGATGCGTCAAATTTAAATTATGATAAATGTAGGGATTATTTTATAGAAAAATGGGGATGTGATTACTCGGTTTTTAATAGTCACGATTATGATAATATATCTGAAAAAAAATCATTAAATCAAATTATAAAAGATTCCAATAATGGTGAAAAATATAATTGGTTTTATATTGTTGAACCACATTCAGGGTTAGATTTATTTTTTGGGGAGCACTATGTACACAATACATTTTTATTAAATTTTATGTCAGATGTTGCAATTAGTGAAATTAAAAACGGAAATGGTAATTTATTAATAAATTATATTATCGACGGTGGGTTAGGAATGACAACAAAAAATTTCCAAAAAATTATAGATTTTACAAAAAAACATAATATCCCCGATAATAAAGTTTTTTTAATTTTTTCGGATTTTAAATTAAAAGATAATTTAATTAAATTGGGTGTTAATTATAATGTTTATGATTATAATTTTTATTTAAAATTTAAATCGCACGAATTTAATAATATTATAAGAGGTGGTACAAATATGACTATGGTCACACAAAATGATTTTTTAGATTCGATAAACAATAATAAAAAGGATTTTTTATTGTTAACAAGACATTGGAAATTACACAGAATATTGTTATTAAGTCAACTACACAAATTAGGTTTAAATAATAATTTAGTGTCGTGGGAAAAAAGTTATTACAATCATCTCTATATTGAGAAATTACTTGAGTATGACGATAATAAAGAATTTGCTGACTTAGTTACCAACACCTCAAAATATATCGATGTTGAGGATTTAACAAAAATAAAAGGTATCGAATATGAAAATAAAAAAATGTATTTGGATACATATATTAGTATTGTTACAGAGTCAATTTTTTTTACTGAAATGGATTCGAATTTAGACGTTAACTTCCCAACAGGTTTTTTATCAGAAAAAATTTGGAAACCAATCGGTCATTGCCAACCATTCATATTGGCCGGACCTTCATTTTCCTTAAAATATATTAAAGAAAGATTTGGATTTAAAACATTTCATCCACACATAGATGAAACTTATGATACTGAAAATGATAATTTTAAACGTTTGAAACTAATACAAAAAGAAATAGAAAAATTTAGTGTAAAATCAACAGACGAAAAAATAAAATTTTTAAATGATGTTAAAGATATTTGTATTTTTAATCAAAATAAATTTTTAGAAATTGGAAGAGATACTTTTGGAGAATTACCTATTGACGAAGAATTGATTAAAGTACGTAACTTTTTGTTGAATTAACGAAGTTAACCATAACTTCTGAAAAATGTTTATGTCCATTTTCCGATAAATGTAAATCATATCCATCTTTTATATCTTCAAATATTCTTTCTGGATTAATCTTAAATGTAAGATTTTTAATATATTCTAAAACATATTCATCATTACTGCCGTGGTCAAAAAAATCGGTGTGTATTATTATGTTATTTTTAAATTGAAAATTAATTAGTTTTATATAATTTGAAACCCACTTATAGTATATTGTATTTCTACCTCTATTTAGTAAAATTTCATTAATTGAATTATTTGAAACAAAATCATCAATGATATAATCCCCTTCTCTTGCAATGTTTATATTTTCAAATTGATTGAACCTATTTGCTAAATTGAATCTCGACACATAAGTCCAACCAAAAAATAAAATATCTTCATTTTTTATTAAATGAATATTTTCAATAAAACTGTGAAATATCTGATCATTTGACGTACTCGGTATTGCTAAATTAATTAATTCTAAATTTAATATTTCAGATACTATTTCGGGAAAGTGTTTTGGAAAATATCCTTTTATGTTGGAATATTTTATTCTAAAATCATTTTTATATAGATGATTAGTTTCATCAAAATCAGGTATAGAAGGAGATGAAAAAGAATCACCAAAAACCCACAATTTACTCATATTGTTTTTATTAATATTTCGTCATACAATTTTTCAGCGAATTTTTGATGACCAAAATAACCCGGATGATCATCACTTTTTTCTTTAATATCATCCGAAATTCTCAATTTATTAAACCCACAAAAAGTGTTAATTGTTTCAAAACCATCTACAAAAATTCTATTCGATTGAATTTCTTGATATAAAAAATCAAACCCCTCCCCAATGAAATTACCATCTACTATATAAAAGTATTTTATTTTTGATTTTTCAAGAAAAGAAAAAAGACCTACTAAATCAAAATAACATTTTTCAGCATAGGATAATGGATTATGGTACTTAGTGATAAATTCTTTGAAATAAATCGTTTCCTCTTCAAAAAAATAATCTTTTAATGTTTTTTCGTTTTCATACCACCCGTCAGTCACACCAATTGAATTTAACGACATGTCCTCACCCCATTGTGGATTAATAACTAAGTAATCGTTTAGTTTATTTGAAAAATATTCTACTCTATTGAATGACTCATTTATTTGTAAAATAAAAATCGTTTCTCTTGCGGTATGTATCCCATGTTTTTTTATATATTCATAAATCCTTCTAACCAATCTACCCGTACCACTACCGGATTTTGCATCGTTTATACAATATTTTATATTAAGTTTTTCAGATAAAATTTTTGGATATAAAATGTCTTTTACATCTACCCACTCAATATCATATAATTCTTTATATTTTTTTTTAATATGTGGTTCGGTTAAACCCCCACCTGCCGTTAAAGAACAACCACCAACATAAATGTTTTTAAAGTCATTTAGTTTCATTATTTATTATATAATTTTGAAATCTTCACTTAATAGTTTTATGATATCATTTGATAATTGAAAGTGACCATCCTTTCCGTAATGTAAATCATCAACTTCATTATTTGTTTCTTCACGTATCGTTGAATATTTTTTAAATGGAAGTATATGATTTTTAAATTCACTTATAATATCTTTAGTATCGAATATTTGTCTACCCAATAGATTTAATTTATTATCAATGTCATTTTTTATTTCACCGTGTAATTTGTCAACGACAACACCAATTACTTTTTTTTCGTTAATTAATTTTTTTATTTTTCCATCATCTTCTAAATCTTCTATTGTAATATCTTTACCATAAAAAATATAATCTACATTATTTTGAAATGTTCTCTTGTTTACATCACTTGATTCACTCCAATTATATGCCATTAAAATATACCTATTATCTAATAAATTTTTAAAATAGTATTCGTTTTCTATCGGTTCTGACCATGTCCAAAAATATACTAAATTATCTTTTAAAAGACCCTTCAAAATATTCATATACTCAATTAATTCATTGTAGTATATGTTATAATAACTTCTATTGACAGATATTTCTTGTGTTGTTTTAGATGAAATATCACTATTTGGTGGTAAATGATGTTCAGGTTCGATAACATCTGAAAATTGATTAAAATCATTGGATAATCTAAACCTTCTATTATGTGTCCAATTAACTATGATTATATCATTTTTTTTAATTTGTCCATTCATAATATTTCCAATCACTTCACTAAAAATATTTGAATTACATGAACCTCCTAATCCTTGATTACGTAAGTTAAATCCAAAATAATCAGATATTAATTCATTATAAGATTTCGGTGCATTTCCTTGAATGTAATTTTTATACTTTACTGCCCATTCATTTGTTGTGTTAAAATGAGAACTAAAACTTTGAGTAAATGAATCACCAAATGTCCATAATGTTGGTGTTAATTTTGAGTTTAAAAAGTTTATCAATTGTTCAGAAAATTTTAAATGCCCGAAGTATCCAGGATGATAATCATTTTCACCATTTTCTAATTCATGGTGTAATGTTAAATTATATTTATTAACATAATCATATATTGTTTGACAACCATTTAAATTTATCCTTCTTTGATAATTTATTGGTTTAGTACAATCGCCGGTATCAAAACCGTAAAAATATTCAATGCCATGTTGTTCAAAATATGAAAATAAACCAACAATTTCATTGTGAATTTTATCGATATAAATTAAAGGGTCGTGATATTCTTCTACCCATTTTCTAACATCGTCTGTTATTTTACCTTCAAAAAATTCTGGTTCATATTTTCTATCGGTACTTGAATACTTTTCAACAACATTAAAAAATTTTATATTTCCATTATTATCATATTGAACGTTTACAATTAAATAATCATTAATTTCTTTACAATAATATTCTAATCTATGTGCCGGTGTATTGAATAATAAAATAAACAATGTTTTTTTTGCTCTGTCTAAACCGATGTTATTAATATATTCCCAAGTCCTTCTAACTACTCTTGGTGCACCACTTCCGCATTGAGAGTCGTCAAATAATTCACATTTATAATGGTTTTTTAAATGTTTGGGGAAATTTACGTCTCTTTCATTATCCCAAGGTTCTAAATTGTATTTTTTTACGTATGATTCAATAACTCGTTTAGATTCTAAACTATGTCCCGCAGTGTGAGAACATCCGTTGACGTATATATTGTTAAATTTCCTTGATTTCATATTTTTAAATATAATTAAAATATTTATTAAAAACAACGTATCTGAATGAAAATTGTTTTGACAGAAGGTCAACTTAAAAATCTCAAAAAATCTATTAAATCATCAAGAGTACATTGTCAATATTGTGATTGGGAGTGGGATTTATCCGATGGTAAAGATGATCCATATACTTGTCATAAATGTGGACATGTTAATAAACCAGAGGATATTGATGAAAGAAGTAGAAGTTTCGCATTTAGTAGAAAAAAAAGATTATATAGTAAATCGGAAAGAAAATCCAATCCTTTAAGATATAGACCTGAAGATAGAATCGAAGAAAATGGACCGTTAACTGACAAACAAATAAAAAGTATTGAGGATTTAAACAAGGACGCAAAATTCCTTACTTGTAGAAATTGTAGAAAGAAATTTACTCAAACCACACATAAGGGTAAAAAGTCATTACCAATTTGTCCTTATTGTGGAACACATAATTAAAAAGAAACCCCTCAATTGAGGGGTTTTTTATTTGACCTTGTGATTAGTTTATTATTAGAATTTAGTTCCGCAATGTGGGCAGAACTTATGTGTATCTTTTTTTCTTTTCGCACCACATTCACCACAATAAAGAACATTCAATTCCTCTTTGTGATATTGTTTACGTGATGATGGAAGAATTCTCCATGCAACATTCCAAAACGAATATGAAACGAATGTTCTATCCGATGATGTAAATGTTTGATTAGATTCATCACCTTTTTCAGTTGTACCTGTTTCCATTTTTCTCAAAGGAGAGATTGGTGGTTCTTTTGATACAAATGTTCTAAGATTAGAATTTGAAGAGGTTAACGATGTGTTATAATAGGTGTTTGTACCCGATGTGGTAAATGTTGCACCGTTGTTTATTGTATATGTCCCATTATTATATGGATTAATATATGTTACACTAGTCGGATTATAGGTATAAATTGGATTAGGTTTAAACTCATTATAGAATTCAATCTCCACATACCCATTATTATCCGTCGCACCTAAACTAATTGCCTCTTTACCCACTTGATATGTTTTGAATACAAATTTGTTATTCGTATCTAAAAATCTCTCCAAAAACAATCTTTCACCTGGTCGTAATACAATACCACCACCTGATAAGTAATCCTTATCGACTTTGATTTTTGCTAAGATGTGATTTGGGGTCGGGTTGAAGATTTCAATTTCGTATTCGTCACCATCGTTTAAGAATACTTGTCCATCGACTTGTTTAACTCTTTGTTTGCGTTTAGTAATGAACGCCTGCGGATTAGAAGGACTTCCGCTAGTCCAAATTGTTTGTCTCATTTCCTTATATTTTTTTGTATTTGAACCCGAATTCGTTGGTATCAATTCCAACTCAAATGCCTCAAAGGACACTTCCGATTCAACCACAAGGTCTTCTATAAGTATACTGAAGATATTAAAAAAATAAAGAGTATTTATTAATAAACACAATTAATATGTTATTAAAATTAGGATCAGAAGGAGAAGATGTAAAGAAACTCCAAATGAAATTAGGGGTTGACCCAATCGGTAAATTCGGACCTAAAACAGATGCTGCGGTTAAAGCTTGGCAATCTGCTAACGGTTTAACACCCGATGGTATAGTTGGTGATGGTACATGGGGTAAAATGTTCAGTGAAGGTGTTGTTAGTGCACCAACAGTAATTACCGAACCGGCACCAGTAAAAAGTGTGGGTGGATTAAAACTTGAATCTTTAAGAGGTCATGTACCTGATGCAGTAATCAAACAAATACCTGACACTGCCGCAAAATTCCAAATTGACACTCCATTAAGATTAGCACACTTCTTAGCACAATGTGGACACGAAAGTGGTGGTTTTCGTTTAACAAAGGAAAACTTAAATTATTCTGCTAAGGGTTTGATGGGTATATTTAAAAAGTATTTCCCAACCGAAGCATTAGCTAAGGCTTACGAAAGACAACCCGCAAAAATTGCAAATAAAGTATATGGTGGTAGAATGGGTAATGGTCCCGAATCAACAGGTGAGGGTGCTAAATTTTGTGGTAGAGGATATATCCAATTAACGGGTAAAGATAACTATACGGCATTTGGTAAGTCAATAAATGAAGATATCTTATCAAATCCAGAGAAAGTTGCGAGTGATTATGCATTATTATCAGCAGCATGGTTCTTTAACAAAAATGGTTTACATAAAATGGCTGACGAAGGTGCAACGGACCAAGTTGTTACTAAAATTACTAAAAGAGTAAATGGTGGTACAATTGGTTTACCCGATAGAATTAAACATTTTAAAGAGTATTATAACTTACTTAAATAAAAAAAGGGACTTTATAGTCCCTTTTTCATTTCTTTAATATCAACATCCGTTTCTGGATTAAAATCATCAATATTCGTTACATCACCGTCTTCTGATGGATGTATTTTTTGTTTCAACACTTCGAATTTTTGTGCCGTTATAAAGTGACCACTAGCATATTCGTTTTCATCTGCAACTGGATATATACAATATAACGAAGTTGGTGTCGGTTCTCCAGATTCAGAAAAAATCTCAACTAAATAAGCGTTACCTTCATTGTCCATATATAAAGATGTCTCATCAAGTTGATTATACGTAGGTTCAAAAACCACACCATCAGATTCAACCCAAGTTGCGGTTATAACATTATATAAACCAAATTTATCAGTTTTTTTACTTTTATATAAACGGAAATTTACATTATCTAAACTAGTTCTCGCAACATCAAATTCATTTTTCATTAAATTATCATAAATGTAACCAACACCATTTAAACCAATAACGTTTAATCTTTTATTTAACAAATTAAACTCACTACCTTTTTTTCTAATTTCATTCATTAATTCATATGATTGGAATTTATCGAGTGCGTTTCTTGTGGTTGTACTTATGATATAAACTTCTCTTAAATTACTTGGCATTGACCTCCAAGAATTTGCTTTACTTATAACACCACCTCTATCTAAAAATGCTTTTTTAAATTTCTTATCAACTCTTCTAAATTCATATCTATTACCTTCCGTTTCGTTAATTCTACTTACAGTATCCCTATTTTCCATTTCATCCTCAACATTAAATTTTACGGAAACAAACTTATCTTTATGTTCCGCAAGATTAGGATAAATTGAGATAATTTGTTCCCATGTTTTAGGGGTATCACCATCGTTCAATACACTTGTTACTTTATAACCTTCACGAATAGATGTATCAACTTGAAGTGCTGATAAAAAATATTTACTTTTCTCACCACCATTTTCAGAGCTGGGAGCTTTAGTTTCGTCAATTACAAAATAAAATGTTCTTTCATTTCTATAACTTCCCCACATATTTGATCTTGAATCACTTCCACCTCTACCTGTCACACACCATTGTGCTCCTCTTAAAGTACCCGCATATGGTATTTGTTGTCTATTTTCTTCAGTATAAAATTCTCTATTATTTTTAAGATATCCACCATCCCATTCTGTTACTACTTGCATATAGTAACCAAATTGCATTGCAACTTTTTGGTCAGGAATAAAATAAACTCTTAATGAACCTTCATCTATAATTTTATGTTGGTCTCCCTTCCACAATTCATAACTTGCCAATACTTTTTCTAAACTTGTTTCTTTACTACCCCCAAAAATACCTTCTTCTTCCACATCATCATCTCGTAAATCATTGTATAATGATTCCATTTGACCTAAAGTATATTGACCCGCATCTTTTAAGTTTTTAGGGTCAAATATTGGGAATTCATTTTTGTGTGTCCCGTCAAAACGTGTTAAAAAAGAGTACACTATTGGATTATTAGGTTCCAAACTTTTTTGTTTCTCCATAAAAAGAGAAATCATATCTTCAGCTTTTTTAATTTGTTCAGGTGCGGGATTATCTCCGTACCATTTTCTAACGATTCGGTCAAATTGAGATTTACTTTTAAAATTCTCAACAATTACATCATATACTAAATCTTGAATCTTCATTTAATAATTTTAACAAATATAGATTTTATAAAAGTATTATCCAAAAAAATGATTAAACCATCTTATGGCCTTATCAAATATTGATTGATTTTTATAAATGTACTTTTGCCACATATCCTTATCTGATTGAGGCATTTTATCTTTACAATCCATGATGTGTCCTGTTTGGTCACATCCTATAGATTTTTGATATTTTTTAATTCTGTCAGTCAAATCAACACCTTGGATTTTTTTCATATCCATTAATGCCTTTGTACCTGCATTTATAGCCGCCTTTTCATCATCAACAAAAGTTTGTTCTTGTATTTGATTATCGATGATTTTTTTAACCTGACTTTCGGTGAATATATATTTCTTCATATTATTTAGTTCTTGATGTTTTTTTATGTAAAGTTTCGTTCTCTTTGGTTAGATATTCAACTTTAACGGTTAATGCAGCCACATCTCTAGTCAAATTTAAAACCATAGATCTTAAATCATCCTTTTCTTTTGAAGAGGATTCTAATAATGCTTCTAATTTGGTGATTCTATCTTTACAATCATGACGAATAAAATCTTCGTCCT
>JACCDP011221025.1_pt1 | contig 10296 bp, 11 predicted proteins | sample 7445841 | NCBI WGS metagenome assembly JACCDP01 (sample SAMN15323441, study PRJNA562643) | freshwater metagenome | isolation source: river surface water | place: USA:Blue River Watershed | collected 2017-08-17
CGGGTCACCGGCCCAATCCACAGTCTTGGCCGCTTCCGGCAACAACCAGACGATGAAGTGGGGTTTGTGGACGAACAGACGGAGCGCAAGGAGGCCGGACGCGTGCTCTCGATAGGAATCTGCCGGGGGATACGCCATCGATAGTCGGTCCGTCGCATAGATATCTTGACCCATGTGCTCTGCGAGCCACGCCGTCAGCCCTTGCAACTGGTGTTCGTTCGGCGTCGTGCCCAGGGTACAAAGGTGATCATCGAGAGCGACCACCGCTCCGGTCGCGCCGAAGTAGGACAATAAGTTGGTCTCATGTCGGAGCAAGCCTTCCTGAAAGTTGACGTGCCGCAACATTTGCTCCATCATCGTGGCATGGAGCTGCTGTAATTGCCCGACGTAGTCCCTATCTTGTAGTTGTTCTTTCGACGCCATGGCGAGCGATATGAGGTGGGCCAAAAACTCGGCGGCGGTGCGGTACTCATAAGCGATCTGCTTAGGACCTCGATGCTGCATGCAGGAGATCAGGCCCCAGAGCTTGCCGTTCTTCAATAGGGTCAGGACCAGTGTGCTCTTAACGCCCATGTTTTTCAGGTAGCCGCTGTACATCACGGACACGCTGCGCAAGATGGAATAACTGAGGTCGAGCGGTGTGTTGGCGGCGTCAGCCTCGGCACTCAGCGGCACCGGTTCGTAATCCACGTTCGGCAAGTGACTGATCCATTTCATGGAAAAGAGTCGCCGTGCCGGTTCGGGTATGTCCGTCGCTGGATAGTGCAGTCCGAGGTAACTTTCCAGGCCTTCCTCGCGATCCTCCGCTAACACGCAACCACTCCCATCTTGAAGGAATTGATAGGCCAGTACGCGATCGTATCCGGTAAACCGGCGGATGCGAGAGACGGCCAGGTCAAAGAAGGACTGTAGCGATTCCGTCCGTTGTAACTCGGCCATGCTCGCACGAACTTCAGAATACAGGTCCGACAGCGAGACCGGTCCTTCCTGGCCCTTGCTTTCCAGCTCGACAATGAGCACGCCGTCTTGGTTGCGATGGGTGAAAACATGGGCCTTCTTCATCGGGCCTGACACCGAGACCGCGAGAAGACAGATCGGCGGACCGGTCAGATTCTTTTCACGGCTCACAAGTTGGCGAAACCGCTCGCCCTGTTCTTGTCCGAAAATGCGGTCGATGCTTTGACCCAGCAACTCGTTCGGAGCGATCCCCAGCAGTTGCTCTACGTTGGCACTGACTCGCTGTACCGTGAAATCGGTTTCGTTCAGGACGAACAAGAGCCCATGTGGCTGAATTGCTCCACACAACTGCACCTGCTCACGGTCGCAGTTCGAAAGGTCGACATTCTGGACAGTGATAGTTGCTTCTCCCATCGTGATGCACCTCTTGCGTGTGCCTGATCCGTCTGGACGTGACACACACGATTGTTCACCGTGAAATGGCCTCTCCTACCGTGGCACCTGGTCATGAGGGTGGAGGACCGGCATAGCTCCGGGAATAAGATGCATGTTTGACCCGTTGGACATGCCGATAATGTGACCACGGACATAGTCGGCAACGAGCCACCGCTCGAAGGAGGCGAAGGTTCGACAAGCGCTCTCCATGATCATCCGCTCTTGTGTGGAGTCACAGGCAGCGGCTTCCATAATGCGCAGGAATGCGGCCCACATCTGTGGGACACGCGGTCCATAGCTCGTGAAGAAGCGAACGTGCCGATCGGCGCGCCTCCCCAATGAACGGCGTAGGCTTCGGAGGATGATCTGGCCACCTAATGTGGCGCCTTCGACGACATACAAGGCTCCAAGCACATCAGCCTGGCTTGTGATCGGGGGTATCTCTTGACAGAGGGGGAATGCCCCGATGGTTTGGTGACTTTCGCCGAGTGACAAGAGATCCTCCAGCAACCACCAAGATTTTTTTCGGCAGGCCAAATCGGGCTCCAAACATGGCATGTGGCACGCGTCCATTGAGCTTTCCAGCGGGACATAAAAGCCAAAGAAGGTACGAAGCAAGAGGCTATATTGTTGGATCGTCAGGGAGTCGTTCAACAGAGGAAGGTGATTCTCAAGACGGCGATGGGCGGACTCTGTCGCCTGTTTCAGTCGCTGGTGAAAGCTATCCCCGCGGTGTTTCGTTTCAACCTGTTGTTTAAGCATGACTCAAGACTGCTGGTGGTTCCACTTAGCGAAGAAAACATTAGAAAGACGAGGTACTTTTGTCCACTAGGTAACCACCTAGTTCTGGAAGGTGGAGGGTACTTGTCACTTGTCTGATTATGAGGCTCCAGTCTATCTAAATTATTGAATGATTCGCTGACGTGGGTCCAACACTTTATCCTACGCGTCTCACGGACAGAACTTCCACGCGAAGACGAATTGTCCCTCATCGGCGGAATGTGGTGGGAACGTCGAGCAGCATGCGTCAAATCGCGTCGAACGCCCAACGAAGCCCTGACGAAGTTGGCGCCGCATGCCCACATCAATCTTATGTGAGGACCAAGGCCTGGCGCGCATTTTGCGAGACTTTCTTGGCGGACCAGGAGAGGAATCAAAGGAGCTGACCAAGCTTATGGCTTTCAAATAGCTGTTACGTGATGGGAACGTGGCACTTAGCGTGAGGGCTAAAAGGAAGAAAGGCGGTAGATTATTATGCTGGAGATTCTTGTCGCATTGTTTTTAGCGTTTATTGTGGTGTGGGGATTGACGGCGTTTGCCGGGGAGGGCGGTGGAGTGGTCGCATGGCCGGTATTCCTGCTGTTCTTTTTTGCGATCTTAGCAGGAGGTGTATGGATGACACCTGTCGGCCCACCGCTAGTCGGTGTGTATTTCGTGCCATTTCTGTTTATGGCGATTTTTATCGCGCTGTTTTGGGCTGCCGCGCCACCTCCACCTAAAGGGAGGAGACGAACGGACCTGTCACCTCCCGGTTCGACTCTTCAGGAGGATACGCAGGTACGTGCAACCGGTTTGGGAACATTATTCTGGTTGCTCCTCGTAGGTTTAGCCATGGTCACGCTCTTTCGTTATGCCGCGTCGACCGGGGCACTTTGACCGCAGCTGCGACATCGCGGAATCCCGATGGCCGAATACTTATACAGAGTTCCTAGAAGGAGACCACAATGAGATACACGACACGCTTGCACATACCGCATCGGCAGCATGCCCACCCGATGTCCTGTTTAGTCCGAATGGTCTGCATCGCTGTGGTGGGAGTGATCGGCCTGGGGTATCCAGTATCAGCACTGGAACAGCGTGACTATGTCGGTGTCGCGGGGGGTGAGTCCACTCAACAAAGTGGTCAGCAGGGATTAGGAGTCACAGAAGCCAGCTCTTCGAATGTCATCCTTGGGGGGCCAGAGATCATTATCGGATCGATCCAGAAGATCCACAATGACAACTATACGATCAACGGAGACCGTGGACAGCAGATACAAATTCGGGTCACTGCCGACACGAATAAGGTCTGTGCTCACAGCGGTCAAGGGAAGGTCTCCTCGGGACAAGAGGGTGTCACGGAACGTGCAGAGATTCCTCCCACGCCATTTCTGGAGCATCGAAAATCGTCCGGCGAACGAGTCGGTACCGGAAAAACACAGCACCCTGATGATCAACAAGACCTCCAACGACACGCGACATCACCTCCCTCAACAGATCCGTCCGAGTTGAAGTCAAGGATTGGATCCACAGATCCTCGGGCGAATGAAGATGTGGCTCGGGGATCAGGCTTCGTCGTCGGAGCATGTACCTTCAAGGAAGGAGATCATGTCCGGGTCGAAGCATCTGACATGGGGACGGCAACAACCATCAAACTGCTTGCGGATTCGCACGGACGCTCCAACAAGGAATGATAATGGCGCGCAATCAATCGACAAAAAGCGGGAAGAAGAACATGGTCACGACTCACGCGAAAAGAAAAGGGACGAGTGGGGAAACCGTCAAGCCCACCACGACGTTCACTTCCTCCTCGGCATCGCATACAGAGGAGCGATCGACTTCTCAGGCCGAGGTGGAGGCTGACAGGCCGACCTCTAAAGAAGCGGACTCGATGCCAGTACGGGAAAGGCTGCCATCACAGGCATTCGGGTCCATGTCCGGTGCTATGGAGGAATCGCACGACATACGTCACCGCCGTATCGCCGAGCGAGCCTTTCTTTTGTATCTGGATAGTAAGTGTCAACATGGCCATGATCTTGAGCATTGGTTCAAAGCAGAGCGCGAGATCACAACGCATCATCACGAGTCTGACGACACGATATAAAAGGGGGACATTGTTATGAACGATAGGACTGACGTCGCGGAAAGGGAGAGTGACGCAACAGGGTTGACGACATTCTTGGCAGGCGCGTTGGTCGGCGCCGGCATTGCCTTAATGTTCGCTCCGCAACCAGGATCTCAACTACGCGGTACATTGCGCAACTATGCCAATCGAGCAAAAGACGATCTGGTGGAGAAGGGGCAGGAGGCGTGGGATACCGCTGTGGAGCGTGGGAAGGAATATTACGATAAGGGAGAAGCCGCTTTCGGTGATGCCACCCGTTCGGCCAAAGAATTTGTCAAGCAGGGGAAAGATATGGGCCGTGAGGCAGTACGATCCGCTCAAGAAGAGTTCAGGGACCAAGGGAAGGGCGCGTTGTAGGAGCCGATCACACGAAGGAGTAGGCCAATGACCACGCAAACGTTTATCCAAGATCCTGCCAAAGCCAGAGCCTACTTCGAGGCAAAGATGGCCTTCACTACTGGACCGGTAGAACTCGAGCGTATGATGAAGGAAACGAAGTGAACATTGTGGATGTCAGAGTTGCTGAGGATTTCGCCGCCGGACATATTCCTGGTGCGATGAACCTGCCCCGGGACCGTTGGCACACGCTGGACAGATGACGAAAAGACAAGACGAACGTGCTGTCTTGTTATTCACAGGTCTGTCATTTGGCCGCAACCGCGGCGGTGGAGTTTTCGACGAGAGGCTATCCCGCCATGGAATTCCCTACGCAGACGTGACGTCAGTCTGACACTCGTGCGGGCTAAGAGCGTTGTATTTGATTTGTGTCTTGGTTCCCATCGGATTACGCGCTCTATAGCGTCATTTCTTCGGTGGCTTGCGGCCACGAAGTCCAGTCCGTCGGCCTGAGCCTGATGAGTGTTTTCTAGCCTTTCGTGCGCGTGTGGGTTGTTTGACCGGTGAGGCCTGATCGGCAGTCGATTTAACGGTCCCCGACAGGTCTCGCAGTCGTTCCGGATAATCCTCGGAAGAAGCGGGGTTCAGTTCCCATCGCTGCGCATCACGATCTGCCAATTTGTCACCGAAGCGGAGAGGCTCGGTATCGTCATAGGTAATGCCCACGGCATCCCCTAATTCTTGAACCACGTTCTGATCGGGAGTGGGGCTCGATCCACCCACGGTTTCCTCGCCCGCATCGGTCTGATGCTGGGCGGCGTCGATATCGCCACCGTACAGTGTTGCATCAGACGGTTGTGGATCTGCAGTGGAAACAGAAGCCCACGTGTCTTCCGGAAACGCACTGTCCTGCTGAGTGTCTTCCCCTTCGTCGTCCTGCCGGACAAGTTGGTCTGCATTCTTCTGATCGACGTTTATAGGTTTCGATTTAGACATGTCATGAAGTCCTCCTCTGGAATTTATGAATACAGTTACGTCAACTCATGACGTGATGGGTACTGGTGCATTCCCTTGGTGATAAGACTGTCAGTCTAATCCGTTGCACCTGGGGCAGCTGCATAGGCACCTGTGCCGAATGAGTGCTGTTTGCTCCGTACCGCATGGAAGACCTGTCTCAGCCCAGACAGCTTGTCCGCGCAGACGACCTGAGCGCTCGCGCTTACCAATACGGGCCCTTCTCACAGCTGTGCAGAAGTTAGGAGGAGGGATATACAAAAGAGAGCGGGATCAATTGAAGGGCCTAGGTTTTGCAGGCCATGGTTCCGACCGCTACGGAGTCCTCGCGCCAGTGAACATAGTGGGAGCAGGAGAGGACAACTAATGGTGATCACATGGCGATATTTGTTTGGGGACTAGCAATTGCCATAGTGGGATGGGGCGTCGTGATGGCGAGGCTCGTCCTGGTTATCTGGGTGGCAACCGTGGCGTACGCAGACGATCAGATGATGAGGATGTCGAACACCTCAGACCTGACCGGCACACTTGTGAAAGATCCGGAGGGGAAGGTGCTCGGTCGCATTCAGGATGTGGTGTTCCACTGGCGCAGCCACGGTTATACCGAATATGCCGTACTGTCTCTTGGAGGGTTTTGGCGTGAAGGAGATCGACAGATTGCCGTGCCACGGAAAGCGTTGATGCCCAATCCGAGGAAGGATCACTTCGTGTTGAATATGAACCAGGTCCAACTCAACGAGGACCCCGAATTGGTTGCGTATCGCTTGTATGACCGCTCGTTCGTGGGCGTTCTCGGAGCCACTCGATCGCCGGCTGCTTCATCGGCCCCTGCGATGATGGACCACAGCGCATCTGCCGAGCATGTATGGGAAACAAGATTGTTCAGTATTCAGCATGTCATGGAATCGGAGCTCACTCGAGAACGATCATGACACCAAGAGTGAACATTTACCGCATATCGCTCTTGCGAGAAAAGGAGATGTCTATGAGGAAAAGGATACAACCTATAGTGTTCGGATGTGGATTGACCGTGCTGGCCATGGTCTTTGCTGGGCAGCCAGCAATGGTGCATGCGGATCAGCCACCCGAGGGAGCATCCAAGGCGACGGCCTTGATCGGCAAACCGGTTCAAAATTCTGAAGGGAAAGATCTTGGTGAAATTCAGGACCTGGTCATCAACTGGCGAGACGGGGGTTTTGTAGAATATGCTGTCCTTTCGTTCGGAGGCTTGTGGGGCATCGGTGATAAATATTTTGCTATCCCCTGGGTAGCGATGGCACTGAGCGATGATAAGGAGCATTTCATCCTGAATGTAAAGGAGGAGCGCCTCAAGAAGGCGCCTGGGTTCGACAAAAACAACTGGCCCGACATGTCGAATAACGAGTGGGCCGTCGTGATCTATCAATTCTACGATTTGGATCCGAAGACCTCGAACGCGGCGAGTCGGTTGGTCTCAGCCGGAGGATCTCAGACGGGAAAAGAAGAGGCTCAGGCCGATTTCACGAATAAGGTGCGTGACGCGCTGCACCATGCCCTGGAAGCGAAAACGGAAGGAGCACGAGGCAAAGCCGAGGCCTTGGTCAACCACGCCAAGAAATCTCTCGATTTGGCAAAACAGGCGCAACGGTATGGGCATAATGAACGGCTCAATGAAGGGGTCTATGCGTTGGGGGACGCCATTGAACATGGACAGAAACAACAGACCGCCGATGCCACCGAGCATATAATGCACGCCATGATGAAGCTATCGCAATCGGCGGGATTACAAATTCCACAAGGTGTGGCCACAGGTCGAACGCCGGATCCATGAGTCGAACGCGACTTACACAACCGGCGACGAATAGAAGTCAATCAAGGTATCGCGTTGGATCAGGCTTCGGCTGGTTGCGGCGGCTGGTCGTTTCAATCACTTTCTGGCATCCAGGACAAAAGCTTTGCTGGAGATCCAGGTCGTTCCATGTGAACCCATACTTGACCAGGAAAGATCCTGCCTCAACCCACGACGTCGGATGATTGACCGGTTGAATTTCATCCAGAATCTTCCCGCAGCCACTACAAAACCTGGTTGGTTGTTGTTTCATTTGTGATAAACGCTCATTCGCAATGAGCGGTGAGCTTCTACGGTGATTCTGCCGTACAGGTAAGTGAAGGAGAGCTGGTGAAACCCCTAGCGGACAGGAGGCCATAGGCCCTGGTGCTGGAACGCGACCTTACCATCCGCTGGCTCAGTGGGCAGACAGAGACACTACTTGGTATCTGCAGCAACGACATAAATCGGCCTATCGGCAGCATTCGCCACACTCTGAGGTGGAATAAGCGAGGTGGTGAACAACAGGAGAAATCGGAGCATAGGGAGGATGAGGGCCGTGCGACACAAATCGAGGATGTCCCGCTCGATATGGAGTCCGTCGCCGCTGAGGTCATCGCCACGGTTCGCGCCTGCGAGTCCGAGGTGCGTGGCCCAAAGGACCAGTGGTATCTGATGCGTGTGCGCCCCTATCTCACCCTCGACAACAAGGTGGACGGTGCCGTCATGGTATTCATGGACATCACGGAACTCAAACGGAACGAGCGAACAGTCATTCATGCACGCGAATATGCCGAGGCCATTATCGAAACCGGCCACGAGCCGATGCTCGTGCTCGATGGCGCATTGTGCGTCGAGCGAGCCAATCGAGCCTTCTATCGAGCGTTCGAGATCTCGCCGGTCGAGACGATTGGGCAAACAGTGTTTGATTTGGGCGATCACCAGTTGGACAGTTTGGACCTGCGGAGCTTGCTCCAAGATGTCTTGCCCCTCCGGACCACTATAGAAGAATTCCAGGTCACGTATCCCTCCACGCGACGTGGTTTGCGCACGATGGTGCTCAATGCGCGCCGACTGGAGATTTACGGCAAGTCGCCACGCATCCTCCTCGCCATCCAAGATGTGACGGAGCGCCTGCGGGCAGAAAAGAATCTGCTGATGCTGACGAAAAAACTGACCCTCACCGAACAGCGCGAGCGCAAGTCGCTGGCGACGGAGTTGCACGATAGCCTCGTGCAACTCTTGGCGCTCAGCAAAATCAAAGTGGACCAGATCAAACAACAGACTGGAGGCTCTCTCGTCGAGGAGCTGGATGGAATCTTGGACCAAGCTTTGACCTACACCCGCACACTGGTGGCGCAGCTGAGTCCGCCGTTTTTCCGCGATCTCGGGTTACCGTACGCCTTCAAATGGCTGGCGGAGCAGATGGAGCCATGCGGTCTCCGCCTCACGGTGGAGGTGGAGAATGGATTCCCGTCTGTGGCGGACGATGACGCCACCTTGTTGTTTCAGGCGACGCGCGAACTCCTCATGAACGTGGTGAAACACGCGGGAACCGACCACGCCAGACTTGCGGTGATCACTGCGGACGGGGCCGTCCATATCACGGTTTCGGACGAGGGGAGCGGCTTTGACGTCGCCGCGGCAATGTCGCTGGCAGGTGTCGATGCGCAGACGAGTCGTGCGCCCGGTTTTGGATTATTCAGTATTCATGAACGGATGCGCGCGATCGGCGGCCGTTTGGAGCTGGTTTCCAGACCAGGCGACGGCACTCGGGCAACGCTTGTATTGCCGATCGGCGACCAAGCGGAGCCGGTCCCTCTTTCCTCAGGCGCACCACGCGCCACGCCTGACGACTCACAAACCATTCGCGTGCTGTTGGTGGACGACCATGCCATGGTCCGACAGGGCCTGCGAACCATTCTGGATAGCTATCCCGATATTGAGGTGGTCGGCGAAGCTGCGGATGGAGAAGAGGCCGTAGCGGCGGCCGATCGTCTCCGCCCATCGGTCGTCGTGATGGATATCAATATGCCCAGGATGAGCGGCATTGAGGCGACGGCTCACATCAAGGCGCATGATCCAGCCGTCGTGGTGATCGGCTTGTCGGTTCAGGCGGATGCGCACAGTCGGTTGGCACTGCTCGGGGCCGGGGCCGTGGCGCTGGTGACTAAAGAGGCCGCAGCGGAAGAGCTGTATCGAACTATCCGACGGTTTTTGGAGTCACCTCCATCGTGAATGAGGAGCTGGCTGGTGGTCTATCTCTGATTCCCTTCTGACCGTCAACGCCACGTCGCACCAATACGGACATGCTCCATCCATCCCCAGATACTTGTCGTTCTCATCTGCGTCCGAGCTGCTGCTTCCACCCGATTGCCGCAAGATTCTAACTCCCCTCTGGAGACCGGACACATCACAGAGAGGCTTGGAGCCACTGGAGGTGTATCTAGGTGATCCAGTTCAGGAATCGTGGTACGTACTCGCTGAAACGACACGCGAAGCGTGTATGAGGCCCATCATGAATACAGACAGAACCAAATCCTACTCCACCATGACCGAAGCCGTTCGCTCGTTGAAAGGACGTGGATTTGAGGCTGATTTCGAGTATGTGGACGGGGCGTTTCGCATAGTCAATTCAGAGCATGCGTTTGGAGGACATGAGTTGAGAATCGTGGAGCATCATCGGTTCGAAGGGATCAGCGATCCTGATGACATGTCGGTCATCTACGCGGTGGAGACATCGGACGGCACCCGTGGAACGATCGTGGATGCGTTCGGGGTCTATGCGAACCCCGAGCTGGGCGCCGCCCTCCAGAAAGTCGTGATGAAAGAGTGTCTGTAGCGTTGCTCGCGCGAAAGGAGA
>JACCDP010433536.1_pt1 | contig 10295 bp, 25 predicted proteins | sample 7445841 | NCBI WGS metagenome assembly JACCDP01 (sample SAMN15323441, study PRJNA562643) | freshwater metagenome | isolation source: river surface water | place: USA:Blue River Watershed | collected 2017-08-17
ATGTCGGTATAGAATCGGTCCTGCCATTCGCGGGCTTCGATTTTGATTTCGCAGGATAGGGTGTCACCAATTCGGAATTGGTTAAGTGTTCCGATAAGGATATCTGATTTGACTTGGATGCATGCGAGCTTAGTGAAGCTGCCATCTTGGTACTCCAGCACGAAGGATAGTTTCTTCCATTCTTTGCCTGCTTTGGATGTTCCACTTTCAAGTGGAAGGATTCGGGTTAGTTTTCCTGTAAGGTTCATGTTATTTAGTTTATATAGTGTATGATTTGTCAGTCATTAAAGCCAATTATATCCGATAAGGTATGATATATCATTCAATAAGAAACCCCCTCGGCTGGTGACAGACAGCTTTGGGGGTTAACTAGGTGGGGAATCACCAAATTTCTTGCCTCATCTGTCACAATGATGGTGCTAAACTAATACAGATTTTCGCCAAAAAGTGCAATTGTGATAACTGATAAGTCACCCCTTTAATGTATTTTTGAGTAGTTTCTATTTTACATTTATGCCGTGATTTACAAAAAGATAGCCTTAAAAGACCGCCCCTTCGTGGTGCATGTGTTTGTCAAGGCTACGGCTTATGAGGTTGCCACCAAGCTGAATCGTATCAGAAAAAAGGCGGAAAAGTTCGATCCGAGTGAGTTCACTATGGATGCCGATACAGATGCGCAGACTTGCTATTTGAGTCATTCGATGCCTGGTCAGTATGCAGTCATGTTCACCAAGCTTGATCTGGAGACCATTGCCCATGAGGTTTGGCATGTGGTGATGGATCATGCCAGGTATATCGGTCTGAAGCATGATGACAGCAGCGAAGAAAGTTTCGCGTATTTGTTCGGTTACTTAATTAAAGAGATATATGAGTGCAAGGCAAATCCTAAATAAGTGGCTCACTGAGAATGATGCCAATGGAATAACCACTGGCATCGGTTTGGAGCGTGTCGCTCGGCTGTTTCTGAAGATGCATCCTGAATTGAAATTGTCTTATAAAACAGCTAGGGGTTATGTGTCAGATAGTAGGTCAGGGCGAATTAAAGATTTTGACAGAAATATGGAATCGGTTGAAAAGGCCATCCTTGGGGATGGAGCCATAGGTGAAGCTGATTTCAGCGACCCTTTGAATATGGCAGTAGACTTTCCAGGCAGTTGGTCGGAGATCAATGAGCCAGTGGTGATCCAGGGCGTAACCAAGCTAGGAGTCTGTAATGACATCCATTTGCCTTATCATGATAAGTTCGCTGTTCAGGCTTGCTTTGCCGAGTTCAAGAAGCGCAAGGTTGATGGCATATATCTGAACGGTGACATAATGGATTTGGAGGATGTGTCGAGGTTTGAAAAGATGCCTGATGGCCGATACCTACGCGATGAGATTGAAGTTGGTCGTAGCTTTGTGAAGTCGCTTCGAAAGTTGTTTCCGAATATTCCTATCTATTGGAAGGATGGCAACCATGAGAAAAGGTTAGAGGCTTATGTGGCCTCCAAGGCACCGGAGCTTGTGAAGTTATTCGGGATGGATATACCGACTCAGTTGGAATTAGAAGAGCATGGCATCATCCATGTTCCTGAGCATAAGGTGGCCAAGTTCGGTAAGCTTTGGATAGCGCATGGTCATGAATTGGGATTGAAAAGTGGCACTGTGAATATTGCCAGGCAGGTCAGGATGAGGGTTGGTGTGAATGTGATGTTTGGGCACTGGCATCGAAATCAGCATGATAGTTCACGGAACCTTGCTGATGAGGTCCACAGTGCCTGGGCCATCGGTTGTCTCGCGTATTTGAAGCCTCGTTATACGGGAGTCTTGAACCAATGGACCCAAGGCGGAGCGACTGTGGATTTGCATGAAGATGGGAGTTTTACGGTGAATCAGTTTCAGATTGCCGATGGCGTGGTCATGTGAGCCTGACTCGGTAACCGTTGGCGAATTTTCGCATCCATTTCTCCTTACCGTTCTCACCGATTATCCCATAATAGGCGATTCGGCGTTGCTTCCAATCAGCTGAGACATAAGTCACCTGATATGGTTTGTTTGGGATAATGTTTTTGGATAGGCTTTTATCGAATATCACAAAATCACCAATGGTCAATTCTTCCCAATTCTTGTTTTTGTGCATCAGGAATATCTCCAGCAGTTGCTTGTGATACAGCTCGACAACGGTCAAGGCTTCATTGTATTCAGCGCGTGATATCATTTCTTCACTGGCCTCCCTCCACCGTGTTTCTTGATATTGGTCAGGCAATCGGTCAGGAACTTGGGGTCTTTTTTTATACCGTTGCGCCTGCGATAGGATTTGATTTTGGCGGCATCCACACCGATATGGTTGGATATTTCGCGATCTGATAGCATGCCGTTTCGTATGATGAAATCGACTTGCTTTTGTGTCCAGCGGTGATTCATCGGCATACCTCACATTCGAAGCCGTACTGATAGCCTCTGTCAATGATTTGATTGAATTGGTCAAGCTTTGCTCCGCATAGACAGCGACCTGTTTCGATGATGCGTTTGCGTTCAGCTTCGTGCCTGCGCTTCCAGTAGAAGCCTTTGTAGGCTGTTTTAAAAGAAGATTTCATTGCGGTAGTTGTTTAGTTTGGTTATGAATCTATCAAGTTCAGTAAGGGCGAAAACCACATCATCGGCCACCTCTTCGCGTGTAATGTGTAGAATCCAAATGGGCTTCTTGGTCAGGCGTGGGTCGTAGCTTACGAAGTCGACCCATTGCAAGTCGGGATTGACCATGAAATAGCACCAAATCTGCTCTTTGTATTCGTTTGGAATCTTGCCCTGGCGAATGTATTTGATGTGGGTCTTGGTCTTTGGGCATTTGATTTCCACCGCTCCAGTCGTTCCAATATAACCATCAGGTGACATCATGAGCATTGGTTCAGTGGCTGATTGAATCAAACATGGATGGTCAATCTCATGGCCAGTGATGTTGGCGTACTCCTGAATCGCCAAGGGTTCCATGTCCAAGCCTCGCTGCATGTCCTCCGACATGAAGTCATCTTCATCCATGAGGCCGACTTCTTCTTCGGCTATGAGTTCATCGATTAATGCTAGGTTGTCTTTGGCTAGCACTTTCTTAAGGCGCGACCCGGTGATTTTACCGAGTCGCAGTTGGAGCCATTCGTGGGTTCCTTGTTGGCAGTTGTGTATGATCATAGGTTTGAGATGATTTCTTCGATTCGTGAATAATAGTCCTCAATGTGGTGTTTGATTATGGTGCCATCTTCAGTAACCTCGGTTAGTGATAGGCATTTCCAAGAGCATTCGGAGTAACCTGATGCGAACTCGGAAGGGGCGTAATTTGACCATGAAAGATCAACAAGGGCGTTAATTACTCGGAAGTTATCCAATTCGATATCTATTTCACGGATCATGCTAGACCTCCCTTCTTTGCATCCTTCGCCTTGATGACATCGGGGTGACCTTGCTCATCCTTGCTTAGGGAAGTGTAAAGCTTCTTGAGTTCATCCAAGGTGGTGCAGGCATTGATGGCTGCGATGGCCTTGGCAGGGTCGATGGTTACTGACTTGGGTACGAAGTCACGAACACGCAAGGCATCCACATCCTCACCAAAGGCGCGGATTTTGCGCGCATAGATTTGAATCTTCTTGCCCACCCATTGCTCCATGTATGGTGTTTGGTGGACTTTGCTGATCACCTTGGCATTGGTGCTGTTAAGGATCATCGGTTTCACTGGCTCCATGAAATGGATGACCAGGCAATCCTGTTTCTTTCCATCAGTGTTGGCTACTTGCTCAAGTCCTGATGATTTGATGGTAAGGATTAGTTCCTCACCAGGTTGGAGAGCATAAGCTCCGATGTAGTCGGGATTCTTCAGCTGCTTCCAGTGTGTTAGTTTTTGGTTGTCTGACATGGTTTGTAAGTTTGGTTGAATGTTGTTTTAGGTTTTGAGAATTCGCGGCCGTTTTTGAGGTAGTATACCCAATCGCCTATGATGGCTGTGGTCATCACTATCTGACCGTTGAATATGTTGTAATAGCAGGCGTTCAGTCTTACATCCATCGTTTCTGGAGTTTGGAGCGTTCATTGAATCCCACATTCCAAGTCTCATAGATTAGCTCGATGAGTTCAAACTCTGCCATAAAAGGAAGCTTGACTTCGTGCTTGATCATGATTTCCCTCATCTTCTTGAATTGAGGTGTTACCAATCCATCAGGTTGGATGGACTGTTGATTGGATTCGGACTCGCTTGAGGTGGTCTGCACACTGCTTGTCGGTGTTTGGTCCGTTGATGAGCCAGTAGGCTCTGAGCCGTTCAAGGAGGCTCCAGTTGATGTTGGTTTGGATGGTGTCATTTTGCTCTGTTTTGATTGGTAGTTTTTGAATGATTTTGCTGTTAAAGTCCTCTATGCTCATTTTTCTCTAAGGTTTTTAGGAAGAAGTAAACGGATACACACATCATGACAAGTGCCGTGATGATTTGATCTTGGTCGGCTGCGGCCATTGCTAGGAATGCGGCAGCGAATGCGGTGAGTGCTTTCATATTGTTTTGTTGTTTGATGCCGCTAAAGTAGTACATTTTTGTAATCACATATCAAAAAACCCTATATTTTTTTATTTCGCTGATTTTCAGCACAATTAATTTTAATGCTTGTTTGTTGTAACTACAATTATATACATTTGCGGCCATGTCAAAGTTAAAGGAACTGATTAAAAGCACTGGCTTAAAGAACGAGCATATCATCAAGCGCACAGGTATACCGCGCAACAAGTTCTACCACGCCATGAAAGCTCCAAAATTATTGTCGCTGGATGAGTTGGATAGATTATCTTTCGCCCTTCAAATCGAAAAGAAGGTACTCATTAAGTTAATCAATGATTGAGACAAAACTACCCGACCTGATCCTTGACTCGATAGAGCTTGGAATGAATAAGAAGCTGATGTTATTGGCCACCGGTATAGATGAGGAGACATTCAATTACAAGGTGGAATATGACAAGTTCGATGAGGCATCAGCCAAGAAACTGAGGAGAATCATCAAGGAATGGCGCAAAGCGAATGCAATATTTTAACCATAAAACAAAAACCAAATGATCTACAAAATCGCATGCGGCGTACTGCTGCTTGGGGTGATCTTCCTGGGAACGCGGCTCAAGGTCGCTGAAGACCATACCCAACAATTAATCGAAGACCTCACTGCAAAGCGAGGCGAATGCATTGAATGGAAAGACAAGTACAACAGTCTCAATGCCCAGGTCGATACCTTGCTGGATGAGAATTCCCAGCTGATATTGGCCAACCAACAATTAATTAATCAAACCCCTGAAACAGTTATCAAATATGTTAAAAAGACTAATGTTAACCGCCGCGCTTCTGACAAGTTCATTGAGCTACTCTCAAAGCGTTACGAATTCGAGTGATTCGCTGATCTACACTCCGCAATACTTGTTTGAACTGATGGTCGCTGACTTGGAACAGTGCGACTTGGATCGTATCGAACTGAAGAAAGCCAAGGCAGAACTCGCCATCATCTATGTTGACCTTGCCAAGAGTCAGTCAGCTCGCGAAACCATGAAACAGCAAATCAATTCCATGAGTGCTTGGAATGATTCACTATCCACGGCCAATATGACTATGGCATTGGAGAACCAAAAAGCAATGGACAAGCTTAAACGCGGTCGCAATTGGTGGAGGTTCGGTAGTTTCTCAGGTTGGTTGGCAGCCGTTGCAGTACATTTCAATTGGAAAGAGTCTTGGGTCAACTTCGGAAAATAGCCCTCATTACTGGCATCACAGGTCAGGATGGAGCGTATCTGTCCGAACTTTTGCTGTCCAAAGGTTACAAGGTCCACGGCATCAAGCGCAGGGCGAGTAGCCTGAACACCCAGCGAGTCGATAGGTTCTATGACCATCCTGATTTTCACCTGCACTATGGCGATGTCACTGACTCGGCCAATATGATGCAGCTGATCAATCAGATTCGACCCGATGAAATTTACAACCTAGCCGCTCAGAGCCATGTGGCGGTTAGTTTTGAGATGCCACTTTATACGGTCAATGTAGACGGAACCGCGATTCTCGGCATTCTTGAGGCGGTCCGTTTGCTTGGCCTCGATTGCAGGATTTACCAGGCAGGCACCAGTGAGATGTTCGGCAATGCTCCGGCACCACAAAGCGAGGTCACTCCGTTTCAGCCTTGCTCACCCTATGCCTGCGCCAAGGTGATGGCTCACCATCTGATGGTCACCTATCGCCAAGCATATAATATGCATTGCGTGAACGGTATTCTTTTCAACCACGAATCGCCTTTGAGAGGTGAAACCTTTGTCACGCGCAAGATCGTGGATGCTGCCAAGGCTATTTATAAAGGCAAGCAAAATATTTTGAAATTAGGCAACCTCAATGCAACCAGGGATTGGGGTCATGCCAAGGATTATGTTAGGGGTATGTGGCTGATGATGCAACACCCCACGCCCGAAGATTGGATTCTCGCCACTGGACAAGTATGCACAGTCCGCGAATTTACCACGAAGGTCTTTGCAAAGCTCGGTGTCAAGTTACACTGGGTAGGCACAGGACCTTATGAGGTTGGAATGGACAACAGTGGCAGGATCCTGGTTCGGGTTGATGAGCGGTACTACCGCCCCAATGAGGTGGAGTATCTGCAAGGCGATTCCATCAAGGCTTATGATGAGCTGGGTTGGGCGCCTGACTTTACCTTGGATGATTTGATTAATGATATGATGGATGCGTAAAATATTTTACAATGATTAATAAATTATGGACTGTTTTTTCGCTTGATGATGCCGTTAGTGGAATATCAAATAGTGGTATTGATTATGATCAATATACATTTACACTTGGACACTGTTATCATGGTGTATTTGATAGCGAGGAAAAATGTAAAAAATATATTGAAAATACTATGAAAGATTATAAGAAAAGAGGCGTTGGTGAAAAAACAAGATTTGTTATTATGCAAGTATTTTGCTACGAAGACGATGAAATTTTTAATTGCCAATCGTAATTTTTTATAGGTTAAATATGCGTAAGAACGCTAAGATTTATATCGCAGGTCATACAGGCATGGTTGGTTCTGCCTTAATGGAGCATTTGACCGAGAAAGGTTATAAGAATATTATTGTTCCATCTTATCGGATTAACCTATGCGATAAACATGAAGTATGTGATTGGTTCAGGTCAGTCAAGCCTGAATATGTGTTCATCTGCGCAGCCAAGGTGGGTGGCATCAAGGCTAACAATGCGCATCGGGCTGACTTCATTTATGATAATTTAATGATTCAAACCAATCTAATAGATGCGGCCTATCTGTTCGATGTGCGTAAGCTAATGTTCCTTGGTTCCAGCTGCATCTACCCGAAGCACTGTCCTCAGCCAATCAAGGAGGATTATCTATTGGGTGGCTATTTGGAGCAGACCAATGAGCCGTATGCGGTGGCTAAGATTGCAGGCATTAAGATGGTGGAGAGCTATCGGAGGCAGTATGGCTGCGACTTCATCAGTGTCATGCCGTGTAACCTTTACGGTCCCAATGACAACTTCAATATCGAGACTGGTCATGTGATTCCATCCCTTATGCGTAAGGCTCAAACCATGGATCATATCGATGTTTGGGGAAGCGGCAAGGCTCGAAGGGAGTTCATGCATGTGGATGATCTAGCCGAGGCGATGCACTTTCTGATGTGCGAGTATTCCGATGATTTGCACATCAATGTAGGCACCGGCAGGGATATGACCATAGAAGAGTTGGTGGATGCCATCTGCGAAGTCAGTGGTTTCCGAGGTTCCATAAGCTTCGATAGGAGCATGTCGGAAGGGGTTATGCACAAGCTATTGGATGTGCGCCGAATCAACCAACTCGGATGGGTGAGCAAAATAAATATCTATGAGGGGTTGGAACAAACCTGGAAGTGGTTAAATTTAGCGCATGATAAAGGTAACATTAGAGTTTAATCTCGCCAATCCCGAACATAAGAAGGAGTTCATGCGCTACACCAAAAGCTTTGAAATGGCTATCCTGTTGGATAATATTCAGAGCGGTTTTGTGTTCAAGAATGTGGTCACTGACAAGGATTCCCAAACCTATATTGATGGGGTTGAGGATACGCTTTTGCAGATCAAGACCATGATGAAGGATTATGACATCAATGTAAAAGAACTCATATGAACAGCCTTGAATTACACAACATGTTGAGCGAGCATCGGCGCAATGTCCTGAGATTGCTTGACATCGATCCTGACTTGAAGTTTAATGAGAAAATGAAGCTCATCGGCTACACAAAACAACTTCGCAGGAGGTTGGATGAGATGGCCGCCAATATCCAATTGCAATTCATTAGCACAGATGCAGATCAGCAAATACATCACGCTGGAGGAAGCGACCAAGAGTCAAACGGCGATACGGTTGGGACTTTCAAACATGCCAGGACCCAAGGAGATTGAGGCCATGAGGTTGGTGGCTTTGAACTGTTTCGACCCTCTCAGAAGGTGGTGGAAAAAGCCTATTGGAATCAGTTCGTTTTACCGCTGCGAGAAACTGAATAGGGCTATTAAAGGCAGCAGATCAAGCCAGCATGTAAGAGGTATGGCTATTGACATCGATGCCGACATGTATCATAACGGCATAACCAACAAGATGATTTACGATTGGTTGAAGGATAATGTGGACTTTGATCAATTGATTTGGGAGTATGGCGATGATTTGAATCCTGCTTGGGTTCATGTAAGTTATAGAGGTAGGGGAAACAACCGCAAACAATTACTTCGGATAGGATGATTGACCCCAAACAAAAAGCCCAGGAGATATTCTTTCTGCACTGGTTCGAGACTTATTCCAAGCTTGCGGAGTTAAGCCGTTCCAAGGCATTGGATGAGATTGACAAGAAAATAATATCTGATTACACCAATGCTACCTATTGGCAGGAGGTGAAAAAGGTCCTTTTGACCTTCGTATAGGCACCATTGCTCCGACTCCCCATTGCCTTGTTGATGGGTCGAAAGTGCCGTAAATCAACACATCTTTTTTGGTCAGATAACCCACGCTTCCTTGAATGGAGACTTGGTCGGTCTTGGTCACATTGCCACCGACCATGAGCATGGATGGGCGGTTATAGACATTGGTGATGGTTTGGATTGGAATCTTGAGCCGATGGGTGAGTTCTCTAGATACTATCTTATTTTGGCTTATTACCTCTTTTAAGACTATTTTAAGCGTATCCGTATCAACCGAGTCCAAGTATGTCACCTCGCTGAAGAAAGCCCTTAAAACGGCTCCTGTGTCTACATTAGAAGGCACTTGCTGATTGATGATATTGATGGGTTGACCGGGAGGCAGATTAATGGTTTGGGGCGGAAGATTCACAATCACCGTGTCAGAGCTTACATTGGTGTTGCTTAGCGTTAGTATTCCGCTATTTCGCAAGTCAAGATAAATCCCGACAATAGCCAGGATTCCAATTAGTAAAACGATATTTCCAAGTTGATTTCTCATAAGAATGCCGCGCCTAGTGATAAGCGCGGCGATTCAACCAATAAAACAAAAACAAACAGCTTAATTAATTTTCTTGTAACCGCCTCTGATGCCTATGATACCGATGGCAGTCAATATGAGTTCGGTTGCTTTAACTATGTCCGAGGTTTTCCAATAATGCAATAGACCCAGACCAATAAGGCCGATAGCAGCCCAATAAGATTTTGATTCCCACCAATTTTTCATTTTAAGATGATATTACCTGTTAGAAACACTTGTACTGATTCGAGGCGGTTTAAATGCCCATCTAAATTTACGACTTTTAGAATTGTATCGCAAAAGTTTCTGATTCCAATGGGATCGCCACAGGGTACATAGGCATCCTTATAGCCTCTGCCTTCGACCTCACAGATGACTGGCTTGTACTTTGTCAACATGTAAAGGCCGTTCATTTGTCGGGTTAGATACAGTTCCATGTTATTGCCTGGCTGATAACTGTGTGCGGTTCAATTCCGTGGCTTCCCTAAGCCTGTCGATTTCCTCTTTGTGGTTCTGAAGCTTGGCATCATGTGTGATGACCAGCTCATGGACTTTCTCCACTTTGCCTGTCAGCGAGCTGAATTGGTATGCGGCTATGCCCAGCATGGCCCATGTCACGATGTTCTTGACCCAGCCGATATCATTAGTGTTCCCCTTAGTTGTCATAGTTTAGCAAGGTGCTGCTGTGTGAAATTCTTCAGATAAATTAAAGTTATAAGTTAAAGAAAATCCATTTAAAATTACTGCTGTATTATCATAATAAAAATCTTGAAAAGTAATAGTAAAGAATGCACC
>JACCDP011085976.1_pt1 | contig 10295 bp, 10 predicted proteins | sample 7445841 | NCBI WGS metagenome assembly JACCDP01 (sample SAMN15323441, study PRJNA562643) | freshwater metagenome | isolation source: river surface water | place: USA:Blue River Watershed | collected 2017-08-17
ACTCGAAATAGATGCTCTTGTTGAGTCTTTAAAATCGTACAGAAATAAGACATTGAAAATTAAAGAAACTTTTAATAAAAATAGTGCTCTCAATAAAAAAAATATGTATAAACAATTAACAAAAACATATTTTAATTCACGAAAACCAGAATTAAATAATTTTTTAAATGATGCTCTTAAAAAAGCAGCAGAAGGAAGTAAACATATCGTATTTGAAACGACAGGGACACCTTTCCGAGGAGAACCCACCATTAATTGGTTTATTCAAACCATTAAGAAAGCAGAAACTGTTAGTGGTAAAAAATATAAAATTGTTCTGATTTATCCATTTGTTACACCTGCAGACTTGCGAAAACGTGTAGAGAAACGTGCTTTTAATCAAGCCTCTCGTTCAACAAATCAAAAACCTCTCTTCCGAGCGGTAGATCCCAATACAATTGAACCCCAAACTTATCAGGCAGAAATGAATCTTACGCATTTTGTGCTCCCTCAGCTTTTTGTAAAAAATATTGATAAAGTTGTTCTTTTCTGGAATGATTAGAATGAAACCACCCGCATGCGTCTCTTGCAAATGGGGAACAGGAACCACTTGCGAGCGTCAGTCAAATACTATCGCTAGCAAGGAGTTAGAAGCTAAATTAAAAGAAATGATGGCAACAAGAACACAACAAGACATCAACTGGTTTGCGCCTCCTTTAGAAACTAAATCAACAAACGATTATACAAAATCGACAACTTCTGTTTCAGAGATTCCTCAAAATAAAAGAAAATAAAGACAAAGACACCTGCATTGCCTAATTCTTTGACCTGAAGGTGTTTCAAGCCGTAAACCCCTTCAAAAGGAGACGGAATAATTTCCATTACATTTCTGATGACATAAATAAGAATACCTGCTATCCATAAGTAAAGGGAAATTTCAAAAAAAAGACGAATAGAACTTTTTGAATTGTTTTCTTCTGTATCAAATTGTTTCATAACTTTATCGAAGCCTTTGGCTAAAACAAGAGCTGATATAGCATATAATATTGTAATATATCCTATGTCCGCTATTTTCGTTATACGGAATCCTAATTCTGATTTAACCATATTCTACTAAGTGTACATTCTTTGTACGCTAATATCCATGGAAGGAGTCTTTTTCTTGAGGAAGAGGTCAATATGTTCTTTCTTGACTACGAAAGGAAGTTGGAAGTCTTTGATGTAGAAAGGAAGTTCCTTTGCATTGAAGATACGGAGCATATTGATTTTCTGGGCAATTTGTTCCACACAACGTTTGAGTTCACGGACACCTGTTTCCTCATTAGCATATTCTTTGAGCATATGTTCAAGAACTTCACGACTGATAGCTACTTTTTCCGTTAGACCGACTTCTTTGAGGGCAGTAGGAACAAGGAAGTTTTCAGCAATGGCTAACTTATCTTTCTGATTGTAGCCTTGGAGTTGGATATGCATCATACGGTCCATGAGAACTCTATCAATCTTATTGACATCATTTCCCGAGAAGACAAACATAACTTTGCTGAGATCGAGAGGAACACCTGCAAGATATTTGTCTTCAAAATCTTCATTTTGAACAGGGTCCGTCAAGTGGATAAGCATGTTTTGAACTTCTTCACCTTTCGGGGTAGTACTAATCTTGTCCAACTCGTCAAACATGAGAACCATGCTCATGGATTTAGCATTGATAAGTGAGTTAGCAATCTTGCCTGCATGAGAGGATTCATAGACAAGTTGGTGGCCAGTATACGTTGTAGCATCAGAATCACCACCGAGTGAGATAAACTGGAAAGGCCAGCCTAGTGATTTGGCAATTCCGTTGCGGATAAGAGAAGTTTTCCCAATACCAGGTGGGCCGGTGAGAAGGAGACTTAGACCACGGTGACTAGGATTGGCAATCTTTGTAGCAATGAATTGCATGATTTGGAGTTTCGCTTCTTCTTGACCATAAATGGCGTCTTCAAGGCAACGACGAGCGCGTTCCATAAAGGTGGAGCAAGCCTCAGATCCATCGTCCATTTTCACAGGAATTTCCTTGTAGATGCCAAGAGGTAGACTGGTGACTTTATCAAGCCAGTTGCGGAGTTTGAAGAATTCACCAGAGCTAGAATCGAGTGTTTGAAGACTATGATATTTTGCAAGAATAGTTGACTGTGTATCAGAAGGAATATTCATAGTGAGAATCTTAAACATCAAATTTTGCTCACCTTGTTGGGGTTTCTTTTCAAGAGCTTCTAGCATTTGTTTTTGCTTATCCCCAGGGAGCGCTTTGAATTGGTCAATTTGGTCATCAATGGTATTGACTTGAAGAGGCTTTGTAACAAGTTTGACAAATTTCTTAACTTCATCTGATTCTTTTTTCATATTGTGACGTTTGGGAACCATGCGTTCCATAAATCCATCGTCGCCAAAGGTTCCGAAGCTAATCGAGATTTCAGGAGGTCTACCTTCTTCGTCTTCTTCCTCTTCCTCTTCATCTTCCTCTTCATCTTCGTCCTCTTCTTCTTCGTCTTCTTCTTCGTCTTCTTCTTCCTCTTCGTCCTCGTCTTCGGATTCTACCTTTTTCTTCTTTTGCTGACGTCTCTTTCTAGCTTTACGTTCGTCCTCTGATTCTTCTTCTTCAGATTCGGATTCCACAACTTTCTTTTTCTTTCCTTCTAGTTTTTTGCTTGCTTTGCGAATACGGTCACGTGCTTTGAGTGCAGCTTTACGTGCTTCTTTACGAATAGTACGAAGTTCATGAGGGCTGAGTTGACTTTCAGCTTCGGATTCGGATTCAAAAGAACTTTCTTCTGATGTTGTAATTTCTTCTTCTTCATCACTATATGCAATAAGGTCACGAATGTTACCACGACTATCTACAGAGTCATCATCACCTTTTGCACCGCCACGACGTTTGTTGCGTGCTGGTTGCTTGCGACTTGAAGACTTATCTTTAGAGTCGCCAGTATCCTTTTTAGGAGTTCTAAGCATTCTACGAATTTCTTTCATTTTCATTCTACCTTGGTAGCCGTAATGAAAAAAATGGAATCAATTTTTATCGCTTGCCTGCCTTTTTACTTTTTTTTCTGTACATAGAACGTTTACCACGACGTGTTTTGCGTTTTCCTAATAAATCGTTAACGGCCATGTTTGCGTGACTTGCTACAGAGGTTCCAATGCGATCCAGACCTGTTAATCCATCACAAGCTACATTACTAGCCGTATTCGTGACAGCACGAATAGATTCTTTTCCTGCCATGATAGCATGTTTCACAGGAGAATAAACGCGACGAAATACACCATTCTTACGAGTATGACGAGCCATTTTCTACTAATACTCTTTTTTTTCTTTATGAATTAAGGATATCACGAATGTCCATGAGTAAGAAGCGAGCTTTGGGGCTTAGACTAGGATAGGTTTTATCCCGCACATTGATAAGATTATCAATGAGTTCTTTATTTTGATTAAAGAGTTTGTTACGAGCAGTACAGAAGAAGTCAGAGGATTTTCCTTTCATAACACGGGACATACGGAGTAAACAATCCACATATTCTTCAATGAGGGGTTTATTCTCTTCTGTGCGAGCATGCTTATCAATGTGTTGAAGAAGAGTAGTGAATGTAGAGACGAGACTTTCAAGAGAGAGAATTTCAAGAGTGGTGAGCTCAGCAATAAATTGACTGTATCCTTGACGGTATTTCTTTTCAATATTTTTCTTTTCAAAGGAGGCCATATCTCCACTTGCCACATTCACATCAGCTTCTTCGAAGATTTCAAGATAATTACGATAGAGAGAGTTCATTTCTTCAAAGATAACACTGTGCTTTGAACCAATTTCTGAAAGAAGTTTGGCATACAGAGGACAGTAAATTTCTTCGGTGGCTGCTTTTTTAAAGACCATAAGCATGAAATCTTTTACAAATTCAGCCACTTGGCCTTCTTCTGCTTGCACTTGTCCATCATCTTCTGTCGCAATGGATTCCTGCCCTAGAATTTGAAAGAGGAAATCGCGAATTTCACCATAGGTTGTAGGTCCAAATTTGTTGAGTTTGAGACGAATAATACGATTCAGGATTTTTTCTTCAATGGGTTCGGATTGATTTCGGAATCGACTTTGATAACGACCAAGAGGAGGACCCGTATAGGTTTGTTTGGGTGTTGATGGATTTCCAATAGGAGATGGACTGCTTAGAGGTGTACGAGGAGTATTGGAGCCGGTAGAAAGATTGGAAAGAGAGCCTGTCGAATTTGCATTTCGCATAAATCCCCCACCATTTTTGTTATTGGAACCTCTCCAGCGCGGTTCCGTATTTCCAGAAGATGATGCGTTTGCACCGCGTCTCCAATCACCCCCGTTACGAGCTGAGGACAAAGTCTTGGAATCTAAGATACCACGAAGATTCGCAATCTTTTGTTGGGTATCTGCGGAGACAGTTCCAGGAATAGCATTCCTTAAAGAGAGAACTGCTGCCACAGCAGGAAGAATAGTTGAGTCGTTAGACATCACTACAGTTGTTCGGATAGATTTTTCCATGGTTCTACACGAATAAAATCAACTTATGCGTTCAATTTTCAAACCGGGGTCAATGGAGCCCTGGTAGGATATGGACACCGAAAGTATACTCCGAGAAAGTCGTGCTGAAGCTCTTTTGAAACCTCTGGACTTTGGTACAGAAACCGGAAAAACACAATTCAAAAAACAATTACGATTCTTTACTTCCAATGTGGGCTTATTGCAACGTCGTCAAGATACTATTTTAGCATTACGTTCTACACTAAAACCGGATACAATAGATAAATATGATAGTTTGTTTGCTGAGATACAAGAAATTGAACCCATTTTATCAACATTTTTTGAAAAAACAGAAGTGGAGAAAAATTCATATGAACAACTGTTGTTTTCAGGTTGGAAATCTCTTCAGATTCTAAATACAATTCCATTTGCTTTGTTTTGTTTATCCATCTTCAAACAATATATTGTCCCAGCACTTGCTGTCTTAACACCGTTATTTATGATTGTTATGCCTTATATTTTTTTAAAGTATTGGTATAACTTACCCATTACTACAAAACAGTACACCCAAATTGTATTAGGCATGTTTGGATTCCAAAATCTAGATAAAAAGAATCCTCGAGTTCTTTTTCAGGGCGCCTTAACTGTATTTTCGATTGGACAATCGATCTATCAACCGATCCAGAATGCTTTGCATTTACAAACTGTTCATGGGGAACTTATGAAAAAAGCAGTGGCGGCGCAGCGATTTGTTCTGTTGGCGAATCAATTATTTGAAGAGTTAAAAGATATCGTTAAATTTAAAAATCCTCTTCAAGATATTGAACAACAAGATATTCATCGTCTCTTTGCAACATTTTGGGACGAGCCTTCTAAACTCCGTTTAGCACTTCATTACATTGGTGATTGTGAAGTTGTATACCGTTTAGCTAAAACTATGTCATTAGCTCCTGTACAACTCTTAAAAGGAACAAGTCCTTCTTTGACAATAAAAGAAGGTATAGACCCTTTCCTATCTTCTTGTATACCCTTTACTCTACAATTGCATGATCCAAAACAACATAGTATCCTAACGGGACCGAACCGCGGGGGCAAATCGTCTGTCTTACGTTCCACATTGCTTACTGTTGTATTAGCGCAGACCTTTGGATTTGGATATTGTACTTCTACTGGAGCTATACGTTTAAGACCCTTTGATTGGATAGCGACAGGTTTGCGTTTAGAAGATAGACCTGGTTCTACTTCTATGTTTGAATCTGAAGTAGAGTTTGCGGTTCAAATCTTACAACGCTCAGAAATGCAAAAAGAAAAACTTGGATTTGTCTTATTTGATGAGTTATTCCACAGTACAAATCCACCTGATGGAGCCAGAACAGCAGATATTTTCTTACAGCAACTTTGGAAGAAAACCAATACAGCCAGCTTTATTTCTACGCACGTCTTCGAATTGGCCAAAAAAGCACCCCCTACTATCCAAAGATTATGCGTACCTGCAAAGAAACGCCCAGATGGTTCCTTACAATTTACGTATACCTTGAAAAAGGGCATTTGTGAAGTCAGCAGTGTTGATGACATTTTAAAAGAAAAAGGATTGCTCTGCGGAAACTTAGACTCCGGAAAACCCGAGACAGAAGGAGGAAATGAACGGGTTGAGTGATTCTCTTACGGTAGGTTTAGTCCTTGCCTTAATCTTCGGTGCCCTTGTGTTCTATTTGTACACACGAATTGGTCAGATTGAAAAGCGTGTTTCTCTTACAGAGAATATTTTATTGGATTTGAAGATGGCCACTGAAAATACACTTATGGCGATGGCAACTCCAAGCCATGAGCACATTCATGAAGTTGAAAGAGTAGAACCTATTTCTGCTCCTGAACCTTTGGAAAAAAATGAAGTGGAAGAAGTTTCAGAAGAGGATTTTTATAAGAATGTTTTGGAAGAAGCGCAAGCGAAGTCATCTGAAGTCCCGGTTCAGCATGAATCCATTCAAGGTGTCAAGTTAGATGCGAACTATGAAGCTATGACATTAAAAGAGCTGAAGGAAGAAGCCAAACGTCGCGGTTTGAAAGTGAGTGCCAATGCACACAAGAAAGATATTCTTGATGCTCTCAAGCGTCAAGGACAAACCTCTGTCTTGGAGCCTGTACCTGGAAGTTTTGGTGAAATTAATCTTGAAGAAGGTTTTCCTGTTGAACTTGCAAAATAGAAAATAGACACGTAGTTGTAGATGGATAGCCAGTTCTTCCGTGTCGCACAACAGCCAAATTATTATCATGGTCTCTCAAGTTATGAGGCTGAGCGTGTTGCCAATAGAACCACGCTCAGCACACGCAATACACAACCCACCATGGACTCTCGCTTCCCTGGTTGGGCAGCTCCTATGGCTGATGGGCGTCTTGTCACTGACTATAGACCCCATTGTAATCAAAATATACCTGCAGGAAAGCAATTTGCAACAAAAGAATGGATACAGGCTAATACCGATGATGTTATTGCTATCAGTCGAGCAAGATATGCACAATCTACAGGTGCTATTTACGGATTTGATATGACAGTAGAAGCGCCTCCTGAAAGTTTGGTGAAATGTGATAAAGTCAGTTGTGAATTTATGCCGTCTGGAAAATACAATGGTATTGGAACCGAACGCGTGTATGATAAAGCACCTGATTTATTTGGAAGTTATACCTTTCCTAAACTCAAATCTCCCTCTCCCCATGTAGGATTAAATAAGAAATTCGAAGGGGGGCGCAACTCGTGGCGCGGGCGCGAGTTTGATTTTATGGGCAACAAACCGCTTGGTGAAACTACAAAACTCTATTAAAGAGATTCTTCTACACCTTTTAGAACCATGCCAACATCAACTGTTTTAGCTTTTGATATTGGAATTCGTAATCTTGCGTGGTGTGTCATGGAAAAACAGACAGATTCTTCTGGTGTACAAGTACTTGGTTGGGATAATTATGATTTGCTCGCTGGACAATCTGCTCTTACAGCATCAGAATCTGCACTAAATTGTGCTTCTTGTTCATCAAAAGCTACCTATGAAACACGAGGAGGTGTTTATTGCGTAAGACATTGTCCTTTGGATAGACCAGCCTTCCGCGATTTATCAGGAGCTTTACTCAAGAAGTTACCTCCTGCAAAACAACTGCGTGATATCTTAGTAGCCAAAGGTGCGCAAAAAGTAGGAAAATCCAAGGGAGATTTACTGAAAAAACTTTCTGATTTGTATGCATTACCGATTTTAAAACAAAAAAAGAAAAAGGCTGTGGACACAGAACTCACCGTACTACACGATGGTATTCGTCGGTTTGTGACACAGAATAAAGAATTATTTTCAAAATGCACAACTATTTGTTTGGAAAATCAACCTGTCTTAAAAAATCCAACAATGAAATCTGTTCAGATTCTCCTTTTTGCTACACTTCGTGATATCTTACAACCGGATCTTTCTAAGAGTCCTCCTCAGATGAAATTGGTACATGCGAAAATGAAAGTCGAAGGTAAAAAAGGTGACGAAGGATATGCAGAACGTAAAGCAGGCTCTGAAAAACGTGTGACTGATTTTTTACAAACCCGAAAAGTGGATAATTGTCAACGCTGGAGAAATCATCTTGCTTCCTACACAAAAAAGAACGATTTAACGGATGCGTTTTGTATGTGTTTAGATTTCCTACAGATATCCTAATGAGACTAGCTATCCAAATTTCAGGGGATTTTCGTGTGCTTCACTTGTGTCTTCCTCTCTTACAAACGAATGTGTTAAATGCTTTTCCAGGGTGGGAAGTTGATTTTTTTATTCATACATGGAGACGAGATGAAGATAGTTTAGGAACCTTTGCATTTGAGGGTCGAGGAGATTGGCATATGACGATGCCTGTGTATGGGCATGGGGCAGGACTTGCTCTTTTTAAACCTCGTTCTTATTTTTTAGAAAATTATGAGGATAGACATGATTTAAAAAAAATAGCGAGGGCCTATTCCATGTTTTACAGTATTAAACGAGCAAATGATGCTCGTCACGAATATGAACGATTAATGGAAACGCATTATGATTTAGTCATAAGATATCGAACAGATTGTTTATTGAATGAAAATCTTTTTCAATTAATTCAACCTTATCTTTTAGAAAAAAAATCTTTTTTATGCATACCCCAAACAAAACGTGGTAACAATTGTGATGGACCCGTTGAATCAGATGAATACGGAATATGTGATTGGTTGGCCATAGGTACGCCAGATGCTATGGACGTCTATTGTTCGACATTTGATACATTTATTCAAACGCGAGACCCTATTCTTCCTGAAAGTATGTTGGTTATGCAACTGAAATCGAAGGGTATTACCAAACAGACTATTTTGAAACGCCCAGCCTTTGATTTTTATTTGGTGGAAGGAAACGGACAAATCCGAGGGATGTAATGCGTTCAAAGGGAGTCTAAAAAGTCCGCATAGACTTGAAGAAAGATGAATGGTATAACCATACGCGAAATGGAAAACGTAGCCCGGTCTATGGATGGAGAAATCGGCCTAAGTAATGAGTTAGGTAATGTAATAGATATCACGGATAGCTCCGATGCTCTTGGTTTGAATATGCTTATGAATCAAGCAAAAGTATCTTTGGGTGGCAATACACCTAGCCAAGCTAGTAATACTATTTCAATTGCTCCTCCGTCTATGTCTTCTGGTGGATTAGGCGGTATTGAAATTAGTCCTCTTGAACCACTTGAACCAATTACATTGAGCATGGATAATGTCATAGGCTCAGCTCCTGTAGAAATTTCATTTCAGAAAGAACAATCTGCACCTTCCTCCAGTAGTTTATTTGGAAATTCCCAAACTGCCACTGGTCCTAGTGTTGCCTTCGCTCCTGTTCAACAAAACCGCGATCCTGAAAAAGAAAAGAAAGACAAGATTGACTATTTGAACAAGTTACAACGTTTGGAGCAAAAAGGATTCCCGGTCGCACGCAAGTTCACAATGGACAATTCTTTAGACGAAATCAAACAAGAATATGACAGACTTGTGGACGCTCGCAATTTAGAAGGGTCTTTGAGATTCCAGCGCCAGGCTTTGATGGGAGTTGTGACAGGCCTTGAATGGATGAACAATCGCTTTGACCCTTTTGATTTGAATTTGGACGGTTGGTCTGAGTCCGTTCATGAAAATGTTGAGGATTTTGATGAAATCTTTGAAGAACTTTATGACAAGTACAAAGACCGTGGAAAGATGCCTCCTGAAGCGCGTCTCCTTTTCTCCCTTGCTGGTTCTGGATTCATGGTTCACGTCAGCAATACCTTCATGAAACAACGTATGCCTTCCGCAGCCGATGTACTTAAGAATAATCCTGAATTGGCTCGTCAATTCGCCGCCGCGGCGGCAACCCAGGCTGGTTCTGGATTTGGAAACTTTATGGGTATGGCCATGAATGCTACTGGAGGTGGACCTCAACCTCAGATGCAAATGCCATCAGGACCTCAAGGTATGTCTCCTGAGGCTACCACAGGAGCTTTCTTTGGTTCTAGTGCCAGAGAAATGCCCAATGCCCCTCAAGTAATTGCCTCCGTGGAACCTCCCAGACAAACGGCCCGACGTGAAATGAAGGGTCCTTCAGGCGTTGATGATATTTTAAAGACGTTTGAGGAAGTAAGACGTCAAGAAGTCATGGGTGGTATGGACAATGGAATGGCTGGCGTGGGCATGTCACCTCCTATGATGAACAATATGGTCGTTCCTCCTGCTATGAAGCAACCAGCTATTTCTGCAGTGATGGAGATTGAAAGTTTAGCCAGTGGTGATATTGG
>JACCDP010278251.1_pt1 | contig 10294 bp, 10 predicted proteins | sample 7445841 | NCBI WGS metagenome assembly JACCDP01 (sample SAMN15323441, study PRJNA562643) | freshwater metagenome | isolation source: river surface water | place: USA:Blue River Watershed | collected 2017-08-17
CAATGATTACATTGGATAGTATATATTTACAAATCGTACAAACTGCCTATTCTAATCAGTTAATGCAGGTACAAGGTAGTCCCCTCAGTATAAAACTGATACCCGCCATTTTATGTTACGTATTATTAGTGTTTGGATTAAATTACTTCATTATCAGTAAAAAACGGTCGGTAGTCGACGCGTTTTTACTAGGTCTAGTCATATATGGTGTATATGATACAACAACTTACGCACTAATCACTAAATGGTCACCCTATTTAGCCTTGACCGATGCAATATGGGGAGGCATATTGATGGCGATAACAACTTATATTACATATCATTTTGTTGCATAGTGTTTTCTATTTTTTTAGGTTTCTTTATAATTCTACTGTGAATGGTATAATTATATTTTTCACAAAATTCTTTTACCGAAAAGGATACCTCTTTGCCACTACCGCAGCATCTAGTATATACGATATTGGACACTTCGTCTGGTTCATAATCCCATTTACTACGAAAACTATCCTCGCAATCTTCACTCTCAAATACAATTCTTTCTGTGTCGTAATCCACATATCCATTATGTTCAACTATACGATTGTACCAAACCGGACTGAACGAAGCATAATATAACCATTTGTTACGAAACGCCGCTGGGAAGTTTTGGTGTGTATGTGTATAGAACAACTTATTACATTCTTTTCTTATCGGGTATTTTACCACTTGTTCTAATATTTTGTATGTACGAACAGTAGAGGTTCCGTCTTGTATGAACGTTTTATACTTGCGAATATATTCGGGTGTTAACTTTACTATAAACTGCGACGACGCTACTGCTTCCGTTGTGGTAGATGTAATATTAACATTATAATATTTACGCATAAAATCAACTAAGCAATAAGAGCGCAGGGCTAATGTATATATGATGGACCCGATATCCACGTCAGTTTCTGGATTAGACCCATTTTCCAACCAATTTTGATATTTTGCGAGTATGGCAGCGTGTAAAGAAGGATGTAAATGTTTATATAACATATCATAAATGAGAAGCACATAGTCATACACTTCCTTTTCAAATCCAGAGTAATATAGTTCATATAACCAATATAATGCTTCCTCTGGATTATGGTCAATCAGCGCCAGAAATAGCGACTGTTTGACTTCTAACATTTGGTATAAATACCGAGTAAATGCCAATGCGATTTGAATAACTTCCGGCATTGTTTTAATTCTAATTTGGAATAGTAGATAATAAGATAAAATATTTCAATTTTACAGTACGTAAATGTGTAATTAGAAAATATGAATAGTAAATTGTGGAATACACATAATATATTTTAGGGCAAATGTATTATGAACATAGAATTATCTAATCAAAATATATATCATGCATCCACGTAAATCCACCAAGATACTGAATAAAAAGCACAAGGGAGGACAACGTAGAACTAGAAAGAATGGTATGAAGAGTTTACATCCGAATTATTCAAACACAACCAAATCGCATTTAGTTCGTGTATTTTTAGAGATACTAAATATGGTAAAATTATATCACTGGAAAACTCATTCATACGCACAGCATAAAGCAACTGATGAACTGTATGCGAGTATGAATGAACACGTGGACAAATTTATAGAAGTGTTGCTAGGTAAAGATACGAAACGAATAAAAATGATGGAAAAAAAGATTGATTTGATAGACCCAACCAATTTGAGTGATTTCAAGTCAAGAATTTATGAATATAGAGAGTTTTTAACGGATATGAATTTATATTTTAATGAGAAGACGGATATGGATATATTAGCCATTCGCGACGATTTACTGATGGATATTAATCAATTTTTGTATTTAATGACATTCAACAAATAAGTATTCATCTTGACGAGTGTCGTGATAAATGTTCTTTTTATACGGTTGCAGCATTCCCCGTAATGTGGGTATATAAGACGCATCTTGCGGATACCTGCCACTAAGTTCAAATAAACGTCTGGATGCCAATTTCATACGTTTATTCCATATTTCTTTGCGCGTATTGTATATTCTTCTCCAAGTTCGTTGAATAATACGCAGCCAATGTGTTTTAATAACAATCGTGTATGTACTATCTTCTCTGATTACAAGTTGCATAATATCGACTTTCGGTTTACGAATTCTAAAAATACTATACAGTTGCAAATAGGATAGAGTGTGTATATACGAATATTTAAAGAACGTTTTGGGTTGTATCGCATTCCCGTAAATAATCGCATTATTTATCGGCAAATAGTTGCATATACCGATATAATAATGCTGGTTAAGTTTTTCTGTATCAATGAAATCACATTCTTCGTGATAGATATAGTCAATTACGTATTCTTCCTCGTGCTCATCGTCCGTGTATAGTTCTTCATCGCTATCAACGATAATCACTGTGTTTGTATCGTCATCTGAATGTATTAAATTTCCCGAATTTATACTGTCAGTCGGAGTGTTTGCAGTATATTCAAAATCTTCTATGAATAATTCGGTATCGCTATCACTAGATACACTGCTGACAATGCTATTGTTACTGCTCATTTTGATTTTAAAAGTCCATATGGACAAGTAGATTGGTATAATACATTAGATATAGTTTATTTCAATTTTTCATCCTTTACACATATAGGCTTTGTGAAGTAGTTACGTATTTGAGTACCAACCCTTCAATTTGATTTAATTTATGTTTTAATTCAACATTGCCGATGGTTTCAGCAATATTCATAAACTCTTTCGTGATGGTTACGATTTTCAACATGGCTTTTGTAAAATCTCCAATAGAAATGGATTTTTCAGCGACTTCATTCTGAATAAAAGACTTGCAATCGTATTCAGTCGTGCAATCACACCATATCATAGAAAAATCAATAATATCATAACACAATTCTTCATTATAATTAATCCCCGTATTTACACCATCTTGTAACTCTTGGTCTTGATACGAATGATAACCCTTTTCTAGTGCAAGTATTTTATTGTTAAGGAATGTATCATTACAATTCGGGCGACTGGTTCGCATATCACTCGGTAACTTTATATCGGTGAAACAAGAAAGTAACCCGACAAGTTGAACGGGCGAAAAATCCGCGAAGAAATTCCATTCAACCATAAGTTGTGCAATTGGAAGAGGATGAATTTCGGCAAGGTTTGAAGCCATTCCACCCAATTCGGTCATTTCATATTGAATTGTATCGTCGGTTGTTGTAACTTCACGAATAAATCCATTTTTAACCAATATCGCACATACCAATTTTGTTTGTTCAAGTATATAGGTTTGAGTATAATCTAATGTTTTACGTTGATTTTGCAAGTCAATTTCCATATCTGTTAATTTGCCAATGGATTCCACGTCGGACTTAATGTACTTGTAATCGTCTTCCATAGCACGTAAGTCACGTTCCGCTTGGCGCTGTTTTTTATTTACGGAATTTTTATATATATCTATTGTAGTCATATACGTTTCACATACATCTCGCGGGGTTCTTAGTGATGCGATGGCTTCTATTTTTTGTGCAATTTTCTGTTCCGTTTGCTGAATATTATATTGGATTTCTCCGGTAGAGTTCATAATCTCTTGTTGTACCATACTTTTTTGTGAAAATTGATGAAAGTTAGAGGATTGTCCGTTTTTAAGAAGATTGAAGATAAGCGGATATGAAATACGAAATTTGGATATTAATTTCTGCGGTTTTCCGCCCATCATCGTTTTATATTCACCCATAGTAGGTAATTTAAACAGATTATTACAATGAACTACGTGTCCGACGGTGTCAATTCCACGTCTTCCCGCGCGACCCGCCATTTGTGTATATTCGTGCGCCATCAAATATCGGTCCAAGTTGCCATCAAATTTGGTTAATCCGGTAAAAACGGCAGTTTTAATGGGACAATCAAGTCCAATTGCGAACGATTCGGTAGCAAATAACAATTTAATATATCGTTTGGAAATCATCAATTCTACGATTTCTCTCAGAATGGGTATCATGCCGGAATGATGAATTCCGATACCTTGTTCTAATAGACGAACGAGTTGAATATACTCGGGAAGTTCCATATATTCCTTGTAATTCGGAAGTTTACGTACGATGTGGTCGCATTCATTTCTAACATTGTATGCGTGATTGCTATCTTCTTCGGTTAATGGCACTGTAATCTCAGATGCACATAATTCAACATTTTTTCTGGAAAAAACAAAGGCAATCGCAGGTAACATTTCGCGTTCTCGTAGAAATAGAGCGAGTTGATTAAGCGTATGTTTCCGATTAATGCGGACCTTGTTGTCGTCGAATAATTTATTTATTTTTACAATGTTTTTATAGCCGACTTCATTAAAAACGCCGGTTTCATCTTGAAGAGGAATAAGTTTGTTTGTAGTATCTTTAATATCCTTTTGAATAGTTTTATCTTTGATATGTTTGAATACGGTTTCTGCGGTAGTAATATAACCATAATGCGATAGAGGGACAACGCGGTGATTGGTTGACGCAAGATACACACACTTCGCATCGTCAGCAGTATCTCCTTTTTCGCACCACTTTGCAAACCCTTCTGGGTTATCAATCGTAGCAGAAAGCATTACCATTTGAATATGACGAGGTAACATCAAAATTGTTTTCTCCCAGGTTTGACCGCGTTCCGCGTCGTTAATGTAGTGAACTTCGTCAAATACCACACACGACAATTCATTATGAATATCAATTTGAAATTGCAGACCGGATTGTACAGGAACAGAAGTATCGGATGTGGTGGTTAAGGAAGTAAACAAGTAGTTCATTAAGATTTCGGTGGTCATAATGAGTACGTCTGCCTCCGGATTGGTTTTAATGTCACCGGTAAACAAGCCGAAAGAAATATGAGGGTATTTTTTAGTAAATTCGTAATATTTTTGATTAGAAAGAGCCTTAATAGGACTGGTATAAATGACTTTCTTGCCAAGACTGGTGAAATGTTGAATAGCGAATTCGGCGGGCAGAGTTTTACCAGAACCGGTATGTGCAGTGATTAAGACGTGTTGTTTTTCAACGATAGCCTCAATCGCATATTTCTGGAAGTCACTGAGAGGATAAGGATACAATTCAAAATGCGAATCGTACTTTGAATTGGACGGGTAAGTTGTGTTGCAAATTTTTACCATTTTGTTGGTTTACAATATATAGTATGACTTCCTATTTATATTAGTTTGTAAAAACAATTTATAGATTATGTGTATTGTTCCATATAGAAAATGGCAACAATCGTTTCGTGTTACTACAATTTAAAACAATCAAAACATACAAGTTCTGAGTATGATACTTGGATTAAAAACCTGTTATTAAATTTAAAAACGAATATAGTTATATTTACGAGTAATGCAGATAAACCATACTTGGTTGATATATTAAATCAAAACGCATCATTAAGATATACGATTATTATAAAAGAGTTAACAGAACTTGAAATATACAAGAATTATCCAGATATATGGAATTATCAAGAGATAATCGACCCAAACCAAGAATGTGGTAGAGGAAAAGGATGTTATATGATATGGAACTCAAAATTTCATTTTATGAAAGAAGCGATGAGTTTAAATCCATATAATAGCGAATATTTTATATGGAATGATATAGGAAATGTACGTAATAACAATATTGTCCATCTACTAGACACTTATCCAGAAAAGACAAAGATATCACGAGATAAAATAGATATTGTATTATTGAACGGTTTTTATCAAATACAAGATTTTTATTGTAATGAAGTACACTTTTCGGGGTCAATGTTTGGCGGACATAAGGATACGATATTGAAAACGAGCGAATTATTTTACAAGTCATTTGATGATTATGTTAAAAATAATAAATTTATAGGTTGCGACCAACAAATAATAGCAAGTATTTTCGTGAAAAATGTCGGATTATTTAACCCAATATTTCCCATTGATTGTAAAGTAGACCCTTGGTTTTATTTATATCAATATTACCATTGAAGATTGGTAGACCATAAATCATAATATAAATAAGTACACATATGCATTTATTTATACTAATTTGTATTATTTACATTTACAATATCATAGACGAAGACGTATATTCGCGATTAAGTGGGTCAGGCATATGTCCACCATTAGGACCCTTACCATACTTGGGTGTATTATATATTTTAGCGACATCGTTCACATTCATAATTTTACTGGGTATACTAGATAGTAAATCGTCTCTAACAAAAAATAAATTGACACCCTTTTTATTTGAGTAAACCAATGAATAATTAAATTTCCGTCCCAAATTGAAAAATGCCAATATGCTAGCTCCAAAATAATTGCCAATAAAATTAGTTTCGCCGCGCAAAACTACCTTATCTTCATGTGGCAAGTGTGTCGCATTATATTCACATACGATAATGCGCGGCGAATATGTTGTTAATAGTTTATTTAGCACATAAAAGTCGTACGAATCAATATCTAATGACAATAAATCAAACTCTTTTGGAACTGCATATTTGTTAAATAATTCAAGTACGTTGTCTTCTGTTACAAAATGTTTATGCAAGTTAATGCTTTCATTTTCATACGATGAATCCATAAGCAACCCGGTAAATCCGTAATGTCTTCGCAATGAAAACGTATTATTTTGACAGTCGCCCCATTCCGCTCCAAATTCAACGTAATATCTATTAGTAACGCCATACAATGTGAATAATGCTTCTATAATACCATCTTCTCCGGATTCTGAATATCGTGTAACTTCTGCATTAGACAGATTAATTGAAAACTCAGTAGTCGGGTTCATAATAAATTTACTATATTGTGTATAACAATAAGAACTTTAAATTGTTTACATATAACAAAATATGTAAATTGTTTACCTATAACAAAATGTGTAAATAATCATTAAATATTTAATGATATTTGAACATACAGACGAATATGTAAGTATATTGCAAACAGAACAAGAATTACTTGAAGATTTACATACAATACGAGCGTTAATACCAAATAATAAAAAAATATTATTTTATTAATAATGTGTAAACTTAGATATTGGGGCAACTGCATAGATCTATATGAAAGCATCTTGGGATTATTATAATTGTAATAATTAGTTAAAGGCATCGCATTTTAAATTATTATATGTTATGTACAATAATTTACTAACCGAATTAGAAAAATCAACGTTATCAAAATATAAACGTGTAATAGTTTGGGGGTTTCCGCTCAATACTCACACACATTCATACATTCATGCAATGTGGATAAAGGCATTTTCAACCGGGTTCGGCAAAGAAACACATTGGTTTCATGATAACGAAATCCCGCAGGAGTTTGATTACAATGATAGCATATTTATAACAGAAGGTTATGCCGATAATAACATACCAATTGTAGCTTCTTCTGTATATTTTGTACATAATGCAATTTATCCCGAAAAATATTTGAATAACAACGCAAGATTAATAGAAATACGATTTAATGTAAATGAAATACACGATGTAAACAATGATTTTAAATTAGACGACGGTACCCATAATCTGGTTGAATTGTCGCCGCACGCGAAATATGAAAAGTTAGTTTCAAATAAAGATATACATGCGAGTAAACGTGGTGGTGAAATTAAGTTAATGGATTATGAGTGTATATATATGTATTGGGCAACAGATTTATTGCCACACGAATTTAACTATGATGATATTCAGATAGAAAAAGAAAAAACAGTTTATTATATCGGTTCGCCTGGCAACTCAATAAACTATCCAAATTTTGCAAATACTTGCATCAAAAATGGTATACAATGGGTAACGTCAAATCCATGGAATACGCCGTTAACATTTGAGAAAAATAAACAATTAATGCAAAAATCCATTCTATGTCCAGATTTTCGTCCGATTGGAACCCAACAAGATACAAAGCAATTTGGCATAAAAAATGGAAAAAATCATTTGGAGATTGGATATTTGCCATGCCGCGTATTAAAAGCGATTAGTTATGGTCAATTGGGGATAACCGATTCTATACATGTAAAGAAAATATTGGGGGAACACGTGTTACACGCAGATAATATGGAAACCTTGTTTACAACTGCAATGACTGAACGAGTAAATTATCCACGCATACGAACTGCAATGGAATACGTTCAGCACAATCATACGTACGTTAATCGGGTGATTGAATTGATACGTGCATTGTGTCAATAATAGTTATGCTATAACCAATATAAACAGTATTTACCAAAAATTATATAATATGAAAGTCGCAATAGAATATTCTGGTCATTTGCGGTTTATCCAAGATACATATCCATTAATTAAACAATTTTTCATATCAAATGAAAATATAGAATTTTATATATTCATTCATACTTGGGATGAAAGTATGAAAGAAGATATAGATTACATGATAAACACAATTAAACCGCATAGGTTTATCATTGATAAACAAAAAAAATTTGAACGGCATCCATATACATACATAAATAGCAATATTACCCAAGATGAATATAAAAATGATGTAAACAGATGTCAATGGAATGAAACACACCCGGGTGATATAAAACGATTTTTTGAAGTACCATCACCAGATAATAATTATAAATTTGATAAAGACCTTGAAGTAACAAGAATGCCAATGTATAGTCATTATCCGTATAATACATTAAGTTTATTTTATTCTATACATCAAGTGCACTTATTAACTATGTCATACAAACAAGAGCACAACATTACGTTTGATTTTGTAATTCGCATGAGAAGTGATATGCTTATGGCTCCTGTTAATTTATCTCAGGTTAATAAGGATGCAATCACAGTATTTGATTCCGCATTCCACCCAGGAGAGTTTGGTAAATACACAATACAAGACCAATTGGCAATCGGAAATGAAGAGAACATGACAACATATACGGATTTATTTGTATATTTGCCGGTATATTATTGTATATTTAAGTTAGATTGGATAAGTGAAATATTGGTAGGGTTTCATTTACAATATAATAAGATTCATATAGAAAAAATAGCAAGACGGTTTCAATTATTAAGATATCAAGATAGATTGACGAGCACTATTGGTCGTCCAACCAAATAATTTAATTTGACGTGATTTATATTATGTCAATTAGTGAATGGGTAATATGATATAAAAGCATAAAACATTACATAATATATAATATTATGTCATTTACATTTGTTACAGCGCTATATAATATTAACCGCGCAAAATATGATAATCGTGATTATACGCAATATCGTGAATGGTTTTCTAGAACACTTACTATACCAGTTCCAATGGTAATTTATACCGAAGAATGTAATCGTGATATTATTGATGCAACCCGTGCGAATTTACCAACAAAGGTAATATATACAAAATTAGAAGATGCGCCATTCTATTATACGCGAGATAAAGTTCGTGATATAATAGAAAATAGCGAATTTAAAAATGCAATAATGTATCCGAATGGATTAGAATTCACATGTTATGATTATATTCCGATTGTAAATAGCAAATTTGTATGGATGTCAAATGCAATTTCTGAAAATTATTTTCATACTGATATGCACTTTTGGATTGATGCCGGATTAAGCCGATTTATGAATTTTAATATAAGTGAACCGACATTCAATATGCAGTTGATAAATCAACTACATCAAACTAATTATATATATATTCAAATAGGCAAAGAACAAGAGTTTGTTGATTTACTCAATGGAAAACTTAAATTTGATGAATGCATTGGCAAAGCCATTAACTTTATGATGGCAGGATTCTGGGGCGGAAATTCGCAATTGGTCGCGGATATATGTAAACAAGGTGCAGAGATGTACATCGCTGAATACATTGAAAAAGAAAGAGTAGACAATGAACAAGTAATATTTGGTTATATTATGTGTAAATATATCAAACAATTGTATTTAATTCGTAAACATCATCAAGAATATATAAATTATTATATATTTTGTGGTAAAATATAATCGGTAAAATTTGCAATAAAGATTATATTTTACAAATATTTTCGGCATATTTGTTTACAAGTATCTCCCAAGAAAAATGTTGCATTGCGTATTGTCGTATTTCCTTGTATAAATGTTGTTTCTTTCTATTCATGTTAACTACGTGTTCAATATACGACAAATCATTTAACTTATCATCGCTAATTACATCAATAAATGGTTGTGTTATATCTAAGTCATCTGCGCTGTATTTATTTACAACAATCGGCAATCCAGCCATAAGTGCCTCTTTTAATACAAGAGGTGTTCCATTTTCACCTGTGCTCAACAGTAACATATTTCCATGATTTGATAAGATGTTTAATAATTCAG
>JACCDP011513332.1_pt1 | contig 10294 bp, 7 predicted proteins | sample 7445841 | NCBI WGS metagenome assembly JACCDP01 (sample SAMN15323441, study PRJNA562643) | freshwater metagenome | isolation source: river surface water | place: USA:Blue River Watershed | collected 2017-08-17
AGCCTTCCTCTTCGGCTTCCTTTTGGCGGGCTTGCGCCTCGTACAAACGCCAATAAGCACCTTGCCTGGCCAGCAGTTCATCGTGCTGGCCTTGCTCAACCAACTGACCGTGTTCCATCACCACCAAGCGGTCTGCGCGGCGCAGCGTGGAGAGTCGATGGGCAATCGCAATGGTGGTGCGGCCTCGCACCAGGTTGTCCAAGGCTTTTTGAATTTCTTGCTCGGTTTCTGTGTCCACCGAGGATGTGGCCTCGTCCATGATCAGGATGCGCGGGTCGATCAACAAGGCACGTGCAATGGAGATGCGTTGACGCTCACCGCCCGACAAACCTTGGCCGCGCTCGCCCACCAAGGAGTCGTAGCCTTGTGGCAAGCGCAAAATGAATTCATGGGCATGCGCAGCGCGGGCTGCAGCCACAATCTCAGCGCGGGTGGCACCCGGTTTGCCATAGGCGATGTTGTCGGCGATGGTGCCGAAAAACAAAAACGGTTCTTGCAGCACCAAGCCAATGTGGCGGCGGTAATCGGCGATGCGGATGTCACGAATATCAGTGCCATCAATGCGGATGGCCCCTTCGCTCAGGTCGTAGAAACGGCAAATCAAGTTCACCAAGGTGCTTTTGCCCGAACCGCTTTGCCCCACCAAACCAATCATTTCGCCCGGCGCAATGTCCAAACTCAAACCTTTGATGACAGCCCGGTTGCCATAGCGAAAACCAGCATCGGCAATTTGAATGTGCCCCACCACCTCGGGCAAGGCGACGGGGTTGACAGGCTCGGGCACGCTGGAGACATGGTCGAGGATTTCAAAAATCCGTTTGGTGCCAGCCGCTGCTTTTTGCGTGTGCGAGACGATGCGGCTCATGGCATCGAGTCGGGCGTAAAAACGGGTGCTGTAGGCCAAAAACGCCGTCAACACACCGACCGTGACTTGATGGTTCGCCACTTGCCAAATGCCAAAAGCCCAGACCACCAGCAAACCAATTTCGGTCACCAGCGTCACCGTGGGCGAGAACAAGGACCATAAGAAATTGATGCGGTCGTTGACGGCCAAATTGTGTTTGTTGGCTTCTTGAAAGCGCTTGGCTTCGCGGTTTTCTTGGGCAAAGGCTTTCACCACACGAATGCCCGGAATGGTGTCGGCCAGCACGTTGGTGAGCTCGGACCAAACCCGGTCAATCTTTTCAAAGCCGGTGCGCAAACGGTCGCGCACGATGTGAATCAACCAGGCGATGAAGGGCAGCGGCAACAAGGTGGCCAAAGCCAGCCAAGGGTCGATGCTGAACAAAATCCCGGCGGTCATGAGGATCATCAACACATCCGTGGCGAAGTCCAACAAGTGCAGCGACAAGAACACACACAAGCGATCCGTCTCGCTGCCGATGCGGGTCATCAAGTCGCCGGTGCGCCGTCCACCAAAATATTCCAATGAGAGTTTGAGCAAGTGTTCATAAGCGGTGGACCGCAGATCGGCACCGATGCGCTCGGAGGCCAGCGCCAGCACATAGGTTTTGAACCAACCCAAGCCCCAGGCCAGCAAAGCTGCCCCAAACAAACCGCCCAAGTACCAGGTGACCAAATCGGTGTCAATTTGCTGACCGTTTTGAAAAGGAATCAAGACCTCGTCCATCAAGGGCATGGTGAGGTAGGGCGGCACCAAGGTGGCTGCAGTGGACAAGAGCGTGAGGACAAAGCCCAACAGCAATTGGCCTTGGTAGGGCTTGGCAAAGCGCCACAAGCGAAACAAGCTCCAGGTGGAAGCCGGTGTGTCATCTTCTTCGGCTTCACACGCTTTGCAGGCTTGGTCGGGGTCGGTCAAAGGAGCGTGGCAGGTGGGGCACCACACTTGCCAAGTAGCAGGGCTGTGACCAGCTTGCAGTTTGTTGAAACGACTCAGCAAGCTGCCAGCTTGAAGGTTGTGACCCAAGGTGAAACGCCATTCGGCCAACAACTGAGTGGCGTTGCGTGCGCTGAGTTTGCCTACTCCTGCATGGTCCACCAATTCCAGTGCCATGTCGGGCTGCAAGGGCAGGCTGAGCCAGGTTTTGGGGGCGTCAGCGGGCTGCCACAACAAGCGTTCAGAGGTCAGGGCCAGCAGGCCACGCCCGAAATACAATGCCGCATTGAGGTCAACCTCCAGCCATGCCAGCACGTTCTCATTCGACGACAACTGAGGCTGCAGGTCCTCCCGCCAAAAGGCTGGCAAATCCAGCAGCACTGGCGCAACAACAGAGGGAAGATTCATTCTTGATGGGATGACCGGCCGTAAAAAATGATTCTAACCCTGCACCTTGGCCCCATTGGCCTGCTCTTCACTCCTCCCCTCCCCTTATGACCTTTCCCGACATCGCTGTTTTGCGCATGCGTTATTTGCGCGGTCCCAATGTGTGGACCTACCGACCCGTCATCGAAGCTTGGGTGGACCTTGGTGTCTTAGAAGACCACCCCTCCAACACCTTGCCGGGTTTTGTCGATCGACTCACTGCCTGGTTGCCCGGCATGATCGAGCACCGCTGTGGTGTGGGCGAACGTGGCGGTTTCATTGAGCGTTTGCAAACAGGCACCTGGTGCGGGCACATCATGGAGCATGTGGCCATTGAGTTGCAAACCTTGGCGGGCATGCAGGTGGGTTTTGGCAAGGCGCGTGAAACTTCCAAGCGCGGTGTTTACAAAGTGGTCATCCGCACCCGTCAAGAAGAAGTGGGCCGCGCCAGTTTCATGGCCGCACGCGACTTGGTGATGGCCGCCATCAACAACACACCCTTTGATTTGAAAGGCACGGTCCATCGCCTCAAGGCCATGGTCGACAGCTTGTGTTTGGGGCCCAGCACCGCTTGCATCGTGGACGCGGCCACCGAACACAAAATCCCATCCATTCGCCTCACCTCGGGCAACCTCGTGCAACTCGGTTACGGCTCCAAGCAACGCCGCATTTGGACGGCAGAAACCGACCGCACCAGCGCCATCGCCGAAAGTATTTCCAGCGACAAAGACCTCACCAAAATGCTGCTCACCCAATGCGGTGTGCCCATCCCCACGGGTGAAATCGTGCACTCGCCAGAACACGCATGGGAAGTCGCGCAAGACCTGGGCTTGCCCGTGGCCGTCAAGCCCACCGATGCGAATCATGGGCGCGGCGTGGCTCTCGATTTGCGCCAACGCGCAGACATCGAAGCCGCCTTTGAGATGGCGCAGCGTGAAGGCACGGAAGTCATGGTCGAGCGCTTCATTCCTGGCGAGGAACACCGCTTGCTGGTGGTGGGCAACCGCGTGGTGGCAGCCTCCAAAGGCGAGACAGCCAAGATCACCGGTGACGGTGTGCACACCGTGGCTGAACTCATCGAATTGCAAATCAACTCCGACCCGCGCCGAGGCGAAGAGGAAGACTTCCCCTTGGACACCATCCGTTTGAAAGACTTGCCCACCGCCGTGCTGGAGTTGCAACGCCAAGGTCTCACGCCCGACAGCATTCCGGCCAAAGACCGCGTCGCCATCGTGCAACGCACCGGCAACATGGGCATCGATGTCACCGACGAGGTGCATCCCGAAGTGGCGGCCGTGGTGGTGTTGGCCGCCCGCGTCATTGGCTTGGACATCGCCGGCATTGACTTGGTGGCCCAAGACATCAGCAAACCGCTGTTGGCCCAAGGCGGCGCCATCGTCGAGGTGAATGCGGGTCCGGGCTTGTTGATGCATTTGAAGCCCGCCATTGGGCAACCGCGTCCGGTGGGTCAGGCCATCGTGTCGCATTTGTTCGACCCCCAACAGCCCACCCGCATCCCCGTGGTGGGCATCATGGGCCGCAGCCAAACAGCAGAATTGGCGCACTTGGTCAATTGGCTCATCCATCTTTCAGGGCGGCGCACGGGCTTGGCCTCGTCGCATGGTTTGTTCATGGACCAACGCTTGGTGGACGCCAAAGATGCACGGGTCTTTGAAGCCAGTCAACGCTTGTTGATCAACCGCGCATTGGACGCCGCCGTGTTCGAAAACTCACCACTGCAAGTGTTGGAAGAAGGCTTGCCCTACGACCGTTGCCATGTGGGCGTGCTGACCGACATGCCTGACGCCACTGGTTTGCAAGACCACGATATTCAAACGCCCGAGCAAGTGCGCAATGTGGTGCGCACCCAAATCGATTTGGTGCTGCCCGAAGGTGTTGCCGTGCTCAATGCAGAAGATGCGGCCGTGGTGGAATTGGCTGAGTTGTGCGACGGCGAAGTCATTTATTACGCACCCAACGCAGACGCTCCCGTCATCAGCAAACACCGTGCCGACAACGGCCGCGCCGTGTATTGCGCCCATGGCGAAGTGCTGTTGGCGCGAGGCCCAACTGAAACGGTCTTGCTGCAGCTGGATTTCCCACCGATTGAAAAATTGCTGAAAGACGGCGGCATCAGCCTGCCCCATGTGTTGGCTGCCGTGGCCGTGGCATGGGCACTGGATTTAACGCCCGATCTGATTCGTGCTGGATTGAAAAATTACGGCCAACCCGCTGCCCCAGCCAAGCCCCAAGTTGCAAGGAAGAAAGCCTGATGGAAGTCACCCGCACCCGCGCCCTGCGCGGCCCCAATTTGTGGACCCGCCATACCGCTGTTGAAGCCATGGTGCGTTGCACACCGGGCCTTGAAAGCGACCTGAGCGCTGAACAACAAGCCTTTGAAAAACGCCTGCGTCACTTGTTTCCCGGTTTGGGTCGTTTGCAACCCGGCGAGGCCAGTGCATCGCTCAGCATGGCACATGCTTTGGAAGCCGTGGCACTGCATTTGCAAATTCAAGCCGGTTGCCCGGTCACATTCAGCCGCACCACCGCCACCCCCGATGAAGGCTTGTTTCAAGTGGTGGTCGAGTACTCGGTCGAGCAAGTCGGCAAATTGGCCCTCCAGCTGGCCGAGCAACTCTGCTTGGCGGCGTTCAACGCACAAAGTTTTGATGTGGATAAAGCACTGAACGACTTGCGCGAGTTGGACGAAGACCTGCGTTTGGGACCCTCCACGGGTTCCATCGTCGATGCAGCGTTGGCGCGTGGCATTCCTTTTCGCCGTTTGTCCGATGGCAGCTTGGTGCAGTTTGGCTGGGGCAGCAAGCAACGCCGCATCCAAGCCGCCGAAACCGACTACAGCAGCGCGATTGCCGAGTCCATCGCGCAAGACAAAGAACTGTCGAAAAAACTCTTGCAAGCCGCTGGTGTGCCCGTTCCCATGGGTCGCCCGGTGTTGGACGCCGAAGACGCTTGGGTGGCTGCGCAAGAAATTGGTTTGCCCGTGGTCATCAAGCCGCGTGACGGCAACCAAGGCAAGGGCGTTGCGGTGAATCTGAAAACCCGCGAAGAAGTCATTGCTGGTTTCAACAATGCGTTGGAATTTCGCGACGACATCATGGTGGAAAGCTACCTGCCCGGCAGCGATTACCGTTTGCTGGTGGTTGGCGACAAGATGGTGGCAGCAGCCCGCCGCGAGCCACCGCTGGTCGTGGGTGATGGCTCGTCCTCGGTGCGCCAGTTGGTGGACAAGGTGAATGCCGACCCGCGTCGCGGCGATGGCCATGCCACCTCACTCACCAAGATCCGCTTCGATGAGATTGCCCTCGCCCGCTTGAAAGAACAAGGTTTGAACGCCGACAGCGTGCCCGCCAAAGGGGCGCGTGTGGTGCTGCGCAACAACGCCAATTTGTCGACCGGCGGCACCGCCACCGACGTGACCGACGACGTGCACCCCGAGGTGGCCGCTCGTGCGGTGATGGCCGCGCAAATGGTCGGGCTGGATGTGTGCGGTGTCGATGTGGTGGTTGAGTCTGTGCTCAAGCCGCTGGAGGAACAACACGGCGGTGTCGTTGAAGTGAATGCCGCACCGGGCTTGCGCATGCATTTGCAGCCCTCGTTTGGCAAAGGCCGCGATGTGGGCAGCGCCATCATCGACACCATGTTTGCAAATGGAGAAGATGGCCGCATTCCCGTCATTGCCGTGACCGGCACCAATGGCAAAACCACCACCGTGCGTTTGTGCGCCCACCTGCTGCGCTCGCATGGCTTGCGCGTGGGCATGACCAACACCGATGGTGTGTATGTGAATGGCATGCAACTCGACACCGGCGACTGCAGCGGCCCGCGCAGCGCCCGCAGTGTGTTGATGCACCCCGATGTGGACGCCGCCGTGCTGGAAACTGCACGCGGTGGCATGTTGCGCGAAGGCTTGGCCTTTGACCGCTGCCATGTGGCGGTGGTCACCAACATCGGTGCGGGCGACCACCTGGGCTTGAACTACATCAGCACGGTGGAAGATTTGGCGGTGTTGAAGCGCGTCATCGTGCAAAACGTGGCCCCCAGTGGCATGGCGGTGCTGAATGCCGCCGACCCGATGGTGGTGGCCATGGCGCCCAACTGCCCCGGCCAAGTCACCTTCTTCGCCATTGACCCGCACAACCCCACCTTGGCCACGCACCGTGCCCAAGGCAAGCGCGTGCTGTACGTGGAAGATGGCCACATCGTGGCCAAAGAAGGCCCGCAGCAAGTGCGCATTTCATTGGCCGAAGTACCGCTCACGCAAAACGGCGCCATCGGTTTCCAGGTGGAAAACGCCATGGCGTCCATCGGTGCGGCTTGGGCCTTGAATTTGTCGTGGGCTGCCATCTGCCAAGGCTTGTCCCACTTTGTCAGCGACAGCCAAGGCGTGCCCGGTCGCTTCAACATGTTCAATTACAAGGGTGCCACCCTCATTGCCGACTATGGGCACAACCCTGATGCGATCAAGGCGCTGGTGCAAGCCGTCAGCAACCTGCCAGCCAAAGCCCGCAGCGTGGTCATCAGCGGTGCCGGTGACCGCCGTGATGAAGACATCCGCGAGCAAACCCGCCTGATTGGCAGCGCTTTCGAGCGCGTGGTGTTGTTTGAAGACGCTTGCCAACGTGGCCGCGCTGATGGCGAAGTGCTGGCCTTGCTGCGCGAGGGCCTCCAAGGGGCCTCCCGCACGACCGACATCAGCGAGATTCATGGCGAGTTCATCGCCATCGATCACGCCTTGACGCAGTTGCAAGCCGGGGATTTGTGCTTGATCTTGATCGATCAGGTGGAAGAAGCCCTGGCGCACATCGCACAGCGGGTGGCTGACAGCGCCTGACCTTGCGATCCCCTTGAGGCGCTGCAAGCGTGCGATGCTTGTGGGCCCACAAGCGGCGATCTCAGACCGCTTGCTTCACCCGCCGTCGCGCCACCGCCGCCACGCCCTGCCCGTCCAGCATCCATTGCAAAGGCTCTGAAGCGAGTTGCAGCGCCAAACGGCGTGCTTGCACTTGCAACGCGCAAGATGCAGACCGGCCCAAGATCTGCAGCACCCCACCGGGCATCAAGTCGAACGACGATGCCAGCACCAAGCCCATGAAAGGCTTGTCCAGCAGGTCCGTTGGGTAGGACTCGATCAGACCCACCACCTCTTGCGCGCGCGCATCAAACCGCAGCTCGTCTTGGTAGCCGCGCATCTGCGCCTCGGCAGCCACCACGGTGGTTGGCAAATCCACGCCACCCAGCAAATGGCCCAGCACCGCCATCTCCGCCATGTATTGGTCGGCCTCGGCGGCGGTGAGCGGGGTTTTGGCGAGGTGTTGGTAGGCGGCCAAGAAGGACGTGGCCTCCACCACATGCACCCAGTTGAGCAGCGCTGGTTCGTTGGCCACATAAGGGCGGCCTTGCAAATCGGTGCCGCTGATGCGGCTGTGGATGGCATTGACCCGCTGAATCGCTTTCATGGCGAAAGCTTGGCTGCCGTAGGTGGTGGCTGCCACAAAAAACGCGGTGCGGCTGAGCCGGTCTTTCAGCTTGTCGCGGAATTGGGAATGGTCCCAGACGGCAGCCAAGGCGCGTGGATGCAGGGCCTGAACAATGAGTGAGGACAAACCGCCGAGCATCATGGCGCTGAAATGCGCATGAACCCGCCAAACCATGCTGGCCGGCCCAAACAAGCCTGCATCCCCCGCAGGAACGGCAAAGTCCTCAAGCGAGGACTTTGCAGATCCGGTGATGGCCCGGAGCCTTTCGCCGATGGCGAAGAAGGCGAGTTGCTTCAGAGTGTCAGTGGCCATGTTGGCCAATAGCTTACTCGTTGATGCTGAAACCATTCATGGCCATGCGCTTGTCGCAGGCATTGTTGGTGATGGCGCGGTCATGGTCGATCATGGGCTTGTAGAACGACAGGTTGGTGAAGCTGGTTTCCTTCGCAGCCACGGGCAAACGGCCAGCGCTGGTGATGACAGCGAAATCGGCCAAGGCCAGGGTTTGGTCGGCGCAATTCACGACGTAATCGATTTGCTGAACGCCACTCTTACCCATGTCGTGGAACTCACGGACTTTGGTCAAACCCTTGACCGTGTTGGTGGCCACCACAGACCAGGTGTCTTTGGAAGAAGCCACCATGTAGGCGCTTTCTTTGTCGGACACGATGGCGGAGTTGTCGTTGCCGGCGAAAGCGACATGGGAGAACAGCAGACCAGCGATGAGAGCGTATTTGTTGAACATGGTGAACATCCTTGAGGTTGAATTTGAAACTGAAGAGGTTTTTTGCAGAACCGATGGATGAAATTTAACAGATGAATATGTTTTGTCAACGAAATATTCGGGCAAACCCTCTGTATTTTCTTAATTTATGTCAATATTTGAGAAATACATGAACAATACCTATGCAAAATGCGGGTTTTCCCTAGATGGGACGAAAATTGTGAGCGACACCTTCACACGGCTCGCTTATCGGGTGCTGAAATTCGTGCCATGTGCAACAAATGCAAGATCCCCATCTTGGCCAAACGTATCTCATGGAATACGATCAACGCCGAATTGAAATACGACAAACGAACGAATACGCCAAATGGTTTGATTCACTTCGTGAACCCTTGGTCAAAGTCAGGATTGATATTCGTCTTCGGCGGCTTTCATTGGGATATTGGGGAGATGCGAAATTTGTAGCTGAAGGCCTCATGGAATTGCGATTTCATTTTGGCCCCGGTTACCGGCTGTATTTCATTCAACAAGGTCCCGCATTGGTGTTGCTGCTGGCTGGCGGTACCAAAGCAACACAGGAAAACGACATTCAAAGAGCCCACTATTTGGCTCGCCATTTGTAGGAGTGCACCTTGGCTAAATCAGAAACAATCAAGTGGGATGCGGCAGATCATTTGACTAACGGACAAGCCATGGCCGCCTATTTAGAGGCAGCTTTGGAAATAGGCGACCCCGCATTGGTCACGGCTGCGCTGGGCGATATTGCCCGCGCCAAGGGCATGACGCAGGTGGCACGCGACACAGGCTTGGGCCGTGAAAGCCTGTACAAAGCGCTGTCTGCCGATGGCAATCCCGAGTTTTCAACCGTGCTGAAAGTGATCGCTGCATTGGGCTTGAAATTAACGGCTACCCCTGTCTAGCCCATCAAGTGGGTTGCTTATCTTAGGCTTGGGCGCTGGCAACAAACTGGTGATGCGCTGATAAAGCGCAAATAAAAACGCCACGCGTTCGGCGTCGGAGGCGTAGGTTTTGGGGCCGCCGCTGGGCACATAGGCGGCGTCCACGGCAGCGTCGAGTTTGTGGTGAGCACGCAGCACCGCGGGCGGCATGGTGAGGGGGTCGTAGAGATCGGCCAAGGACGAGGTGGGAAAGCGTGCGCGGGCTTCCAACACGCCCTGCGCGGCTTGTTCGATGGCGTTGCGGTGTTTGTCGCTGAGTGACTCGCCAGCAAAGCCGGGCCAGGGGAAGTTGTTGTAAACGATGGTGTTGGAGTAGCGGAAGCGACTTTCTAACCGCCCGCAAGTGAAACGCATGAAGGCGTTGTGCATGGCGCTGGTCATGACGCCGAAGTGAAATAAGGTGGCGTTGGGAATCATTGCATTAGCGTTACCGCATACGGTATTTGCATTGCAAAAACCTATGGGGACATAACTTCTCAACTCTGAACTGTGCAACGGAATCAATAAATAATTTCCGTCCACAGGTTGTCGAATTTCTCCAAAAACTGCAGGTGTGTCGCTGAGAGAAATCGTTGCCACTTTTGTGCTCGACTGCCTCATTGCTTTAACTGCCTGCACGCGTTTGATGACTTCCGGCATTAAGCGGAGTTCTTTGGGAGGACAGTCCACCAACCACAAGCACCAGCGTGTTGTGCCGTTGATGAACTCATCAGCCCCAAGGAATGGACGAATCCATGCTGCCGCTTGTGGTTCAACTGCAAGCAGTGCCACTTTGTCCTCGTCGCTAAGTAACAAATATCCACCATCCGTTGGCTTGCTGCCATTGGTCATTTCCATCACATTGCAGATG
>JACCDP010773970.1_pt1 | contig 10293 bp, 10 predicted proteins | sample 7445841 | NCBI WGS metagenome assembly JACCDP01 (sample SAMN15323441, study PRJNA562643) | freshwater metagenome | isolation source: river surface water | place: USA:Blue River Watershed | collected 2017-08-17
ACATACAGTCCGCGGCGGGTGACGCTGGTGGTGCCATTGGCGCGGCTTTGGAGGCTTGGCATCGCTGCGGAGACACCGGATCGAGCCTTCGTGGCCCTGTCCACGACCACGCCTACTGGGGTCCTGCCTATTCCGACGAGGAGGTCAAGAGGCTGCTCGATGACAGGCGTGCCGAGATCACCGCGGCCGGATGTTGTGTAGAGCAACTGGCCGATGAATCTGAACTTTGTCGGAAGACGGCTCAGGCCATTGCAGACGGACAGGTCGTGGGTTGGTTTCAGGGGCGAATGGAATGGGGGCCAAGGGCTCTGGGTAATCGCAGCATTCTGGGTGACCCCCGTCGCGCGGACATGAAAGATGTCCTGAACCTGAAGATCAAGCGCCGTGAGTCTTTCCGCCCGTTTGCGCCATCAGTAATCCGGAGCAGTGTTTCTGCCTGGTTCGAGCAGGACGACGACGTTCCTTTCATGATGCAGGTCTACAAGATTCGGGAGGACAAGCGCCCGCTTATTCCTGCGGTGACGCATATCGACGGAACCGGACGGCTCCAAACCGTCTATGAGTCCACCAACCCCCGCTATCACCGCTTGATCACTGAGTTCTCCCAGTTGACAGGCGTGCCGATGGTTCTCAATACCTCGTTCAACGAGAACGAGCCTGTCGTTTGCCAGCCGCAGGAGGCGCTGGACTGCTTCCTGCGCACCCGAATGGATGTCTTGGTTATGGGATCTTGGGTCGTTCGTCGATGAAGCTGAGCGTTGTCACCGCGGTTCGCAACCGCCTTGGCTGTGTGGCCAAGGCCGTTGAGAGCGTCAACGCGCAGACCTGGCACCCAGTTCAGCATGTGGTGGTCGACGGCGCATCGACCGACGGCACCACCGAGTTGTTGCAGTCGATCCTGCCGCGGGATGCCTGCCTGATTTGCGAGCCGGATGCGGGTATCTATGACGGCATCAACAAAGGCATTGCGCGTAGCGACGGTGAAGTCGTCGGATTGCTGCACTCGGATGACACCTTTGCTGATCCAGACGTATTACGAGACGTCGCACGAGCTTTCGAGGCTCAGCCTGACTTAGACATGGTCTATGGTGACATAGCCTTTATCGACCCCGAACATCCTGGGCGCTTCATTCGCTATTACTCTTCGCGCCATTTCCGGCCTGAGCTGTTGCGCCAGGGTTGGATCCCTGCTCACACTTCTGTATTCCTCCGAAGGCGGGTGTTTGATCGTCATGGGCTCTATCGAACTGACTACAAGATCGCAGGTGATTTCGAATTCATGGCGCGAATTTTTCGGGATCCGGGGCTGAATTGGCAATATCTCCCTCGGACAATGGTTCACATGCGGCCAGGTGGCGCCAGCACTGCCGGCTTGGGTGCTACCTGGAGGCTGAATCGTGAGGTATTGCGCGCATGTCGGGAGAACGGACTCCAGACTCATCTGGGTGTCCTTCTCATGCGATACCCCAGGAAGGTGATGGAGTTTCTGAGGCCCAGGCTGGGAGTCGGGCGCGGCTAGCGAGCAGGGCCTAGCCGGGGACCGGTTGGGGGGAGTTCTCTTTTCGTAGGGATTCGGCACGCGCCGCGTCTGAGCTGGCCGCCTCCAGCAAGGCCTGGTCACGGTGGGGGGCCGCCCTGTGCGAGCTGTACCCTGCGAGTCGACGGGCGATCGCTCTCTGCGATTGACCCTCACTAAGGGGAGGAGTCACCATGTCAAGCGCATGTTGGCTGATGTAGGCAATCACGTCGACGGCATTCACCGCTCCTCTGAATAGGTGCCCTGGTCTTGCCAGCCAATCTCGCACATGGGCAATGGGCTTTACTGAGTCCCGCTGATCCTGACCTAATCCGAAGCGCGGGTCGGCAAGTCGTCTAGTGCGCCAACTCTTCAAAGCTCCATTCCAGCGGCATACCCCTCTGCTGTCGCCGCCATAGGCTCCCTGGCCCACTTGGCGTCGCCAACCCGATGCACCGGGATGTTCAAGGCCTCCAACTCTGGCAAGAGCGCAAGGTTTGGCTGGCGCGGGGTGGCATAGGTCAGGAGCGCTACCTCTTCGACGTGGCGCAGTCGGCCGCCGAACACGCTGCGATAGGCCAGGCGGCCTTCTTCTTCCATCGTCTCGTTCCATACAGGCTCGACCTGTGCGATGACCTCGATGTCACGCTCCACCATGCGTCTTTGGATCCGCTGGCGCACCACCAGGGCGGTGTCCTGCGCAATGGCCTCACGGGCGCACAGGATGACGACGCGGGCGAACTTATCGCGGAGCAATTCGGCGGCGGCGTAAGTGCCTTCCGTCTGGTCCATGTCAAAGAGGACAGCAGTTCCGGCTTGCGGGGACTGGATCGCCAGCACCTCGGGGACGAGTTCACGCAGGTCTTTTACCCAGCCCTCGTCACGCAGGCGCGTTGGCAGGCAGGGTGGCCACACCATGGTGGCGCCAGTGGCCAGAACCACAGCGTCGGGCTGCAGGGCCCGGATGTCTTCGATGCGCGCGGGCGCTCCCAAGCGCATCGGCACGCCCAGGGCCTGGAGCCGCATCACCTGGTAGTCGGCAATGCTCGAGAGCGACTCGCTCACGCGCAGGCGTGATTGCAACTGCGCCTTGCCCCCTGCCTCTTGCCCGAAAACGGTGACCGAGTGCCCACGTTCGGCCGCCGTCATCGCCGCCTCCAGGCCGGCAATGCCCGCACCCACCACGACGATTCGTCGGGGCGTTGGCGCAGCGGGCCAATGCTCGTCGAGCTCGTCAGCCTGCGCGACCCGCGGGTTGTTGTCGCAGGACAGCGGCTTGTCCTGGATGATGGTTCGCCAGCAGGAGTTGCAGGACACGCAGTAGCGGATGTCGCGTGCCCGCCCTTGGGCCGCCTTGCGGGGCCAGGCTGGGTCGGTGACCAGGGCGCGAGCCAGCCCGACCAGCGAGGCGTCCCCTCGGGTCAGAATGCCCTCGGCCTCGGCGGGGTCGGTGATTCGACCCAAGGCCATGACAGGCACGCCCGGTGTGGCCGCCTGCAACTGGCTGATCATGGGCATGAAGGGCAGGCGCGGGTAGCTGTCGTCTGGCAGGTGCATCTCCAGCGTGTGGTGATGGGTGCCCTGCGCATAAGAAAGCAGATCTACCGGCACCTGGCGCACCAAGTGCCCGGCCACTTCAGCGGCGAGGGCAGGGCCTACGCCGTCGGTCAGCCCGTCATCCCCCGGGAGCTTGACCGCCAACAGGAAGCCCGAGCCGCAGGCGGACCGAATGGCCTGGCAAACCTCCACCAGAAGCCTCGCCCGACCCGCCAGGTCGCCCCCGTAGCCATCCTCGCGCTGGTTGGTGCGCGGGGAGAGGAATTGGTGAAACAAATGCCCGTGTCCGGCCGACAACTCGACGCCCGAGTAGCCGCAGCGTTGCAGGCGCGCGGCGGCCTGACCCGCCGCGTCTGCAAAGGCAGCCAACTCCGACGCGCTCATTGCCTCGGGCATGGCGTAGAACAGGTCGTCGGGCAGCGCGCTGGCGCCGCGCAGGCCCCCCACGCGGCCCGGGAGCCGCCGGGCACGACCGTTGTCCTGGATCTGCGCCAGCAGGTGGCAATCCTCAGAGCGAATGGCGTGGGCGAAGCGAGTGAGGGCGTCCGTCGCTGAGTCGTTCCACACGCACAGCCGCTCGGTGCCCTGACTGGGCATGAAGGCAACCGGGTCAGTGATGATCATGGCCGCCCCACCGCGGGCGCGGTTCAGGTGGTACTGGTGATAGCCAGGATGCACACCACCGGGCTGGCTTCGGCGCAGCGACATCGAGGCGTGCACGATCCGGTTTTTGAGCGTGCAAGGTCCCACCTTCAGAGGCGAAAAAAGCAGGGGGTAGGGCGTGGTGTCTTCCATGGACAGGTCTTTCACCGGCGGCGTTCGGGCCGGGCCGTTCGGTTATGGTGCGCACTGGTGACGCGGGCCTGCGCCCTGCGGGCACTGCATGAACAAGGAACACCGAGGTAATCACGATGACCCCAGAGGAATTGTCCCAGCGGCTGGCGCCCATCAAAGCCAAGCGCGGCTACCTGCTGCCGCACCATGGGTTGCTGGCAGTGAGCTCGCCCCAACTGCTCCAGGCCTATGACCAGCTTTACTCGGCGATCGCTCTGGACCACAAGACCTTGTCGGTGCGTGATCGGGAACTGGTCTGGCTGGCTGTCTTGATCGCGACCGACGAGGCTCTTGCTACCCACCATATCCCGCGCTTTCTGGAGGGGGGCGGGCAGATGGCCGAGTTCAACGCAGTGCTCCAACTCACCGCCAGCCTCAAGGGCGTGACCGCGTACCGTTTTGTGCAGACCCATTGGGCGCCGCATGTGCCTTCCCTGGATTTGCTGCAGTCTTACCGCGACGCACTGGAGCGCGCCGGGCAGCCGCTGTCGCCACGTGACGTGTGGCTGTGTGCATGCAGTGTGCACGCGGCACTGGGGCATTTCGACTGGCTGCGCGAGGCGCTCGTGGCTGCCTACGACCGGCAGGCGGGCGAACTGGACCTCGCCGAGGCCCTGGGCATCATGATGTTCCCGGGCAGCGTTCCGCATTACGTCGAGGCGGCGAAGGTGTGGATGAACCTCATACGCGAGGGGCGGGTGCAGGCCTCGCCCGCGTTCGCGGCCTGGGCCCGGATGTCGGGGCAGGGCGGCTACGACGAGGCATCGGGCAAGCGCTGAATCAGATCACCGCGCGGCCACGCATCACATCAGCGATGCGCTCGGCCAGCATGTAGACCGGCGCGGCGGTATTGCCGCTGGTCACCTTGGGCAGGGAGGAGGCGTCTACCACCCGGAGGCCCTCCACACCGCGTGCGCGGCACTGGTTGTCCAGCACCGCCATCGGGTCGGTGTCAGGGCCCATACGGCAGCTCGAGGTGGGGTGATAAACGGTGTCGGCGTTGGTGCGGATCCAGGCGTCGATCTGGGCGTCGCTTTGTACCTCGGGCCCCGGCGACAACTCGGCGCCGCGCCACGGGTCGAAGGCGCTTTGGCGGAAGATCTCACGCAGGCGTTTGACGCCTTCGCGCAGCACCGGCAAGTCTTCGGGGGCACTCAGGTAATTGGGCTGGATACGCGGGTGCGCCAGCGGGTCGGCGGAGGCGAGGGTGATGCTGCCCACCGAGCGAGGACGCAGCTGGAACACATTGGAGAAAAAGCCCGAGCCCCGGTCTTGCGGCAGCACCTTCGAGAAATATGGCAGCCGCAGCGACGCGCTGGATAGCCCGGGCAGGAAATGCGCCTGCAGGTCGGGGTCTGGCAGGTCTGGGGACGACTTGTAAAGCCCACCCACCTCCAGCGGAAAGCTCGACGCCGGCCCCTTGCCCCAGATCATGGCCTGGGCCAACGCCCAGGCGGCCCGGTCGGGCCGGCGCAAGCGGTCGATGGTGACGTCTTGCAGGGCGCGGTGGTCTACCCGTACCAGCAAGTGGTCTTGCAGGTTCTGGCCCACCCCGGGCAGGTCCAGGCGGACCGGGATGCGGTGGGCGCGCAATACCTCGGCGGGCCCGACTCCTGAGAGCATCAGCAATTGCGGCGAGTTGACCGCGCCGCCGCAGAGAACCACCTCGCGCTCGGCGCGCAGTGTCTGCCGCTGTCCGCGGCGCAGAACGTCCACACCCACCACCTGGCCCGCCGCCCCCCAATGCAGGCCCAGCGCCTGGGTCTGGGTGATTACCTGCAGATTCGGCCGCGATTGGGCGCTGCGCAGGAAGGCAGTGGTGCCGCTGACCCGCCGGCCTTCGCGGATGGTGAAGTCGTAGCAGCCGGCGCCATGGGGCTGCGACCCAGCGAAGTCTTCGCTGCGGGGATGCCCCGCTTGCCGAGCGGCTTCAAGATAGACGTGGAACAGGGGGTTTTCCAGCCGACCCGCCGAAACCTGCAGGGGGCCGCCAGCCCCGTGGAAGGGGCCCGCGCCGCGAAAAGAGTTCTCGCTGCGAATGAAGTAAGGCAATACGTCGGCATACGACCAGCCCTGCAAACCCTCGGCGGCCCATTGGTCGAAGTCCAGTGGCAGGCCGCGCATATAGACCATGCCGTGGATGCTGGTCGACCCCCCCAGTACCCGGCCCCGCGCCCACTGCAACTGTCGGCCATTGAGGTGTGGCTCTGGCTCGGTCTTGTACGACCAGTTGGCATAGGCCGAGCGCAGGATGAGCCCTGTCATGAGCGGAACACTGAGGAGCGGGTTCCAGTCGCGTCCGCCCGCTTCGATCAGCAGCACCCGGCAAGCAGGGTCTTCGGTCAGGCGTGCCGCCAACGCGCAACCAGCGGCCCCCGCGCCAATCAGCACATAGTCGGCAGAAAGATCAGTGGCGGGCATGAGGGGAAAGGACGACTAGGGATTTCACTCGATGTCCGGCTCGGCAATTTGTCCCTATAGTAGAACAATTAAAGCGTAAATAACATCGTGCCATCAAGCATCCGCCTGTAGCACGCACCCCTTTCAACACCTGGAGTCGATCGATGAGCCATTTGAATCGCCGGAAAGTTCTCGCTGTTACGGGCGCCCTGGGCGCCTCCGCAGTCCTGCCGCGTGTTTATGCGCAGACGGTGCCGGAGTTGCAGACCCTGCGCTCCACCTCCAAAGCCTGGCTTTGGGCTGCAGAGGACTACGCCAGCGCCCGCGGTTTCTTTGACAAGGCGCGCGTCAAGGTGGTGAGCAACGCATCGAACCGGGGTACCAACGTGGCCGCCCTGGGCGGCTCGGGTGTTGACCTTGTGCTCGGCGACCCGGGCGAAGCTTCCCGCGCACGCGGCCAGAAGCTCCCGATCAAGGCGATTGTTTCCACGGTCAACAAGTACGCCAGCAACGTGGTCCTGACCAATGCCACGCTCAAGCGCCTGGGCATCACCGAGCAGTCCCCGGCGGACCGTAAGGCGGCTGCGCTCAAGGGCCTGCGCCTTGGCACGACCGGCCCGGGCGCTGCGCCCGACGCCCTGTTCCGCTGGCTGGCGGTGCAGGCCAAGCTCGATCCCAACACCGACCTGCGCCTGGTGCCCATTCAAGGAGCGGGCCCCGGCATGCTGGCCGCCTTGCAGCAAAACGTGATCGACGGCTTTTGCTTGTCCTCGCCCACCTCTGACCTGGCGGTCAAAGACCGTGACTGCGGCTACCTGTTCAACATGGCGCTCAATCCGCCGGCTGCCTTGCGCGAGTACAACTACATCATCGCTTCCACCGGTGAGGCGACGCTGGCCAACAAGGACAAGCGCGAGGCCCTGGTGCGTTACTGCATGGGTGTTGCGATGGCGCTCAAGGAGATGAACGCCAACCCGCCTGAATTCCGCGCCTGGGCCGACAAGTGGTTTGACGGCCTGCCGCCAGAGATTGCCACCGCCTCATTTGCCGTGAACAGCAGGATCTTCTTTGCCAACCCCCTGCCGAAGGAGAACCTGTTCCAGGCCAATATGGACTTCATCAACACGGTGCAAAAGACAATGAACGCAGAGCCGCTGCCTGCGTCCCTCACCTTCAAGGACCTTTACGACCCCAGCGTCGCCCAAGAAGCCTTGAGCCGTCTGTGAGCATGTCGGTCTCGGTCAAGGGCGTCGAAAAACGCTACGTGCGGCGGGGCCGGGAGACCCTGGCCCTGTCCTCGGTCGATCTCGAAATTGCGCAGGGTGACTTCGTCGCCTTTGTCGGGCCTTCGGGCTGTGGCAAGTCCACCTTGCTCAATATGATCGCCGGGATCATCGACCCCTCCGGGGGCCAGATCCTTCACGAGGGCCATGTAGTTAACGGCATCAACACGCGGGTGGGCTACATGACCCAGACCGACAGTGTGCTGCCTTGGCGGACCGTTTTCGAGAACATTGAGCTGCCACTGACCTTCCGCCCCCATTCCGCCGCCGAGCGCCGCGAGTAGGTGGAGGCGATGATGAAGGCGGTTGACCTCACTGGCTTCGGAAGCGCGTTCCCTAACGAGCTGTCCGGCGGCATGCGCAAACGCGTCGCTTTGGCGCAGGTGCTCGTGTATGAGCCCAGCACCCTGCTCATGGACGAGCCCTTTGGCGCCTTGGACGCCCAGCTCAAACTGGTGATGCAGCAGCGCCTGCTCGAGATCTGGCAGCAGACGGGCAAGACGGTGGTTTTTGTCACCCATGATCTTTCTGAGGCGGTGACGCTGGCACAGCGCGTGGTGGTGTTCTCGGGCCGACCGGGCTCGATCAAGGCCATTGAGCCGATTGACATTCCCTACCCGCGCGACCCATTCAAGGTGCGCTTCGACGCCCGCTTTCAGGCGTCCTATGAGCGGCTGTGGTCCATCCTGGCCCCGGAAATCGCAAAAGGGGAAGACCTGTGAGCATGCGCAGTGGAGATGAGGCCGCAGTCATGAGCGGTGGGCGCAGCGTTGCGATTGCCCAATACGAAGCGGCACAGGGCAGGCGTGCCCGTCTGATCATTTTGATGCGAATCCTGGTGGGTATCGCCTTTTTTGCCCTGTGGGAGTATTCGTCGGGCCGCTTTATTGACAAGCTGTTCATCTCCTCCCCCAGCGGCGTCTTTGCTCGTCTGGGCAAGTGGATTTTGGACGGGACGCTCTGGAACCACCTTTCCATCACCCTCTACGCCACGCTGTGGGGCTTTGCCATCGGGTCGGTGGTTGGCTTCTCATTGGGCTTGCTGTTCGGCCGCTTCAAGGCGCTGGCCGAGGTGCTAGACCCGTACATCACCGCGCTGTACTCGATTCCGAAGATTGCGCTGGCGCCACTCTTCATCATCTGGTTTGGCATCGGCATCGAGTCGAAGATTGCCGTCTCGGCCTCGATCGTGTTCTTCGTGGTGTTCCTCAACACCTACGCCGGCGTGCGTGACGTGAACCCGCTGTACATCCACGCGATCCGCATCATGGGCGGCTCGCAGTGGCATGTGCTGCGCTCGGTCATCATGCCCAGCGCCACCTCTTGGGTGATCACCGGCCTCAAAGTCTCCGTGCCCTATGCGCTGGTAGGCACAGTGATTGGCGAGTTCATGTCGGCCAATCGGGGCATCGGCTTCATCATCAGCCAGGCGACGGGTCTGTTTGACACCACCTCGGTGTTCTCCGGGCTGATCATTCTGGCGATCGTGGGGGCGTTCTTCAATGAAGGGTTGGGGCGCTTGGAGGCTTGGTTGCTGCGGTGGCGGTAGACGGATCACCCGCGACTGCGGCGACGATCTGCCTTACTGCGGTGGCAGCCGCGAACCGCTGGTCAAACAGCCTGCGGCATCGCGCCGGCACGGAGGAATTTCTCCGGGATGGGGTGCGACCAATGACGAGGATCTAGCGCCACGATCCCTGCAACGCAGCGTGCGAAGCTGTCCGGCATTTGGTCCGCTCCCCCTCCCACCCCTACCGGCCTGAGGTTTGTGATGCCTGTCAAGCGGCGCAATGACGGACACTAGAAGAAGAATATTTTCGATCAGCAGGTCATCCGATCGATCCGCAGGTTTGAGGCCGGGTGCCGTTCGAGGACCTGAGGCGCAAGCGATGCTTCTGCGCCCTTCGGATCGGCACAATGGGGGGATCGGCTGGGGTGGCCGCCTGGGACCAATGCTTCGATGCAACTCACCATTTCAGAGATTCTTTACCTCCAAGGCTTCGGCACCCGCCGCGTTTGCGCCGGCCTGATCCAGCAGGGCCGGGTCACCGTGAACGGCCAAGCCTGCACCGACCCCTCCGCCGAGTCCGTCTTGGAGGGGCTGGTCTTCACTGTGCAAGGCCAGCCCTGGGTGGCCCATGCCAAGGCCTACCTGATGCTGCACAAGCCAGCTGGCACCGAGTGCTCCAAAAAGCCCTCCGCCTGGCCCAGCATCTACACCCTGTTGCCTGCCCCCTTGCGCCAGCGCCCGGTCAAGGGCGGGCAGCCCGGGGTGCAGCCGGTGGGAAGGCTGGACCAGGACACCACCGGCCTTCTCCTGCTTTCCGACGACGGTGCCTTCTTGCACCGCATGACTTCGCCCAAGCACCATGTGCCCAAGGTCTATGAGGTGACCACCAAGCACCCGGTGGACCCGCGCCAGGTGGCGCGTCTGGTCGAGGGCGTGGTGCTGGAAGACGACCCCAAGCCCGTGCGCGCTGCCGCCTGCGAGGCGATGGGCGAATGCACGCTGCGCCTGACCCTCACCGAGGGCAAGTACCACCAGGTCAAGCGCATGCTGGCCGCTGTGGGAAACCGGGTTGAGGGGCTGCACCGTTCGCGGATTGGGGGCTTGGCGCTGCCGGCCGATTTGGCGCCTGGGCAATGGCGCTGGCTCGAGCCCGAAGACCTTGACCGGCTGCGGCAGTCGCAAGGCTAGCGAGG
>JACCDP010214046.1_pt1 | contig 10292 bp, 7 predicted proteins | sample 7445841 | NCBI WGS metagenome assembly JACCDP01 (sample SAMN15323441, study PRJNA562643) | freshwater metagenome | isolation source: river surface water | place: USA:Blue River Watershed | collected 2017-08-17
ATGCCCATAACCCTTATGGTGAATTGTTTACCGGATGTGCCAGCCACCATTAAAGAGGCGGCCTCCAAGTTAAAATTCCGGAACACTATTATTGTATACCTCAACGTACAGGCTCAAAACCTGTTTCCCGATAACTGGCTCTATGTACACTCTGCCGACCTTAAAATGGGGCGACTCACTAATTTCCGCAACTGGGTTCCGCAAATAAATGGCAAAGAAAAAAGTACCGTTTGCGCCTTAGAATACTGGTGTTATGATGAAGATGATTTCTGGAACTGGACTCCGGAAAAACTAATAGAACTGGGCAAAGAAGAATTGAAAAAAACAGGGCTTACTGGCAACGCTACTATTAGCGATGGCTTTGTACATAAAATACCCCGTTGTTACCCGGTTTACTCTACCGGTTATAAAGAACAGCTAAAGCCGGTAGAAGACTATTTGAGTGGTATTGAGCGCCTTCATGTAATTGGGCGCTACGGGGCCTTTAAATACAATAACCAGGATCACAGCATACTCATGGGCATGCTGGTTGTCGAAAATATTTTAAAAGGCACCCGCCATAATTTATGGGAAATTAATACCGATTATGATAGCTATCAGGAGGCCAGTGTAATAACGAAAACAGGATTGGTGAAGAGGTAATTATAATCTGCCTGATGATTCATTTAAACTTTGTTATAAAAAAGTACTTCTATTATTTTTCTCATTCCGAATTATGTTGGATAAAATTACTCTCTCCAATTATATACATAGGCCGCTTTAGAACATTTTTATTGATTCTACTAATATACTCCCCTATTATTCCAATTGAGATTAATTGAATTCCACCAATAAACATGGAGCTAATAATTAAAGAGGTCCAACCTGTAATAGTGCGCTCTAAAACAAAATGTGAATACAGGGCATAGAAGGATATAACCATTGACAATAAGGAAAAAGCGAAGCCAATCCTGGTTACAAACTGAAGTGGTTTATCCGAAAGTCCGGTAATTGCATCCATGGCAAAATGAAGCATTTTGCTAAATGAGTAACCTGTTTTGCCATGTTTTCTTTCATCCCTGATAAATAATACCTCCGTACTTTTGAATCCTAACCAAGCTATTTGCCCCCTAAGGAATTTGTTCTGTTCAGGCATTTGCCTCAAATAATCTACCACTTTTTTATTCATTAACCTATAATCACCTGTATCTAATGGAATATTAATAGCTGTTATTTTTTGCAAAATTCTATAAAACAATTTTGCGGTTACTTTCTTAAACAAACTTTCTCCTTTACGCTCTTTACGTTTTGCATATACAACATCATAACCTTCCCCATATTTTTTAAACATATCAGGAATTAATTCTGGCGGATCTTGCAGGTCCCCATCAATAATAACCACTACTTTTCCCTTACAATTATCTAAGCCTGCGGTTACAGCTATTTGATGCCCAAAATTTCTGGTAAAATTGATGTATTTGACTCTGGTATCAATTTTTGACAGTTCTAATAGCTCAATTTGTGATCTATCCTTACTGCCATCATTTACAAAAATTAGCTCGTAATTCATTGATAGCTGAGTAACTGCATTTTTCAAACGCTCATACAGTTCATTTACAACTTTCTCTTCATTATAAATCGGAACAACAACAGATATCTCAATTTCCGTTTTAGATTTACTCTTCATATATATTTATTTATACTCGCTTAAAATTTATGTGCTACCATTCCCTTTAATCCCATTCCTTTTCACAAATATTACCGCTCCACTTTAACTGTTTTTGCCCCGACTGATTACACAGCATCCAAATATCTAACAAATCCTGAACTCTTCTTAAACCCTTTCACGGAAGGGGAAACTACTATCATGATACTAGTTATATCCTTCTGGAGTTTAAATATATTAATAATATTTTGAGGTAGGGTTAATCACTGCAATATTTGAGTAATGGCCTCGGTATCAAAAAGTAACTACATCATGGCATGAAGCCCAAAGCAAGTCCGGGCTTTATTCTACCTTGGTGTTCAGGGCAATCTTCCTTTCCGCACGTCTATAATAACCCAGATTTAAAGTGGGGCTTTACAAATTCTTTTTATTACTATATGGAGATTGTCCATTTCTACGTATGAAGGGGAGTTATTCTTCATGGCAAAGAAACGAATTGCTGTTTTTCTATTTTTAGCTATAGCAGTTGTTAAGTCAATACTGTCTATAAGGTGATCCCACTTTTCATCACCCAGTATATAATCATTAACTTTAAACCCATTCCATTGTAGAATAGTGTCTGCTGTTTGAATGGACATAATAAAAGAATGCCCTGAATGACTTGTTCCTGTGCGCATATCTGCCTCAAAAACTACCCTCAGATCTTTTGCAATTAAGGTATCGGGCAAGATCCATTCCAAACCTTGACTATAGATGTGTGCCGAATCTGAACGGGCATATCCATTTCCACTCTCGCTTAAAACATCCGGCTTAGAGTTGAAGTTTTCGTTAATTTGTGCTACAACGTAAAATTTATCAGTATAAAATACGGGTTGACATGACAAAACAATTAGTTGAAAAAAGGCAATCAAAAGCACAGGAATGTTTATTTTCATATTTAATCTATCGATTGAATTATTGTTGCTCTCAAAGTTGCTATAAAGCTCGCCAAAACTGCATTGGTATTCGAAACAAAGCTGTTCATGGATCATTTCATAAGCAGATGAGTGTTTTTTAGTTGTCATATAGAATACCCTACCCCACACACTTCCTGTCTCTAATGCATCACACCGTACATTTGCCCCTTCATTTGTGCTTTGGTCTGCAGAATATGGGTATTTTACATTCAAAATTACTGAAAACAAATTTTTCATTAAAAATATATTTAATTCTTTTGTAGGAAGATTTATTATGCTCAACTAATCGTAAATAGCTGATGATAAAGCAAATATTTCTGTGGAAATGATTTTTTATGTTCGTAATTGTACTCTTCATTGTCCGTTTTAATAACCTTTAGAGGCCTAACCAGATTGGAAACTATATATAGTTAAAAACAGGACTTGGAATGTTTATTTAATTACAAAATGATTAAATTTGAAGGTTTCAACCTAATTCTTATTGAAATCATTTATTAAAAGTAAAGGTTCGCTGGTCATTTTTGGATTAATCATTTTTTTATTAATCTATTTTCCACTTTTTTTAAACTTAGATACATTGCCTATAAGAGTTTGGGATGAAGCCAGGCAGGCTTTAAGTGCTATTGAAATGAGTAGGAATAATAATTATTTAGTTACTCATTTTGCAGGTGTCCCAGAAATGTGGAGCACCAAACCACCGTTATTAATCTGGTTTCAGGTATTCTTTATTAAACTTATCGGTAATAGCGAACTGTCTATTCGCTTACCTTCTGCTTTGGCCGGACTATTTACCGTCTTAACACTCATTTGGTTCTCCTGGCGTTATTTCCAGCAGATTTGGTATGGGCTTATTGCCTCATTTGTGTTAATTACTTCGGCAGGTTACATTCATAGTCATGTGACTCGTACCGGAGATTATGATACGCTAATGGTGTTGTTTACAACTTTATATCCTCTTGTTTTTTTCCTCTATCTTGAAAAACCGAACACCAAATACCTCTATTTGTTTTTCATGTACCTAACTCTTGCTGTTTTAGCCAAAAGCATACAGGGTTTAATGTTATTACCGGGTTTGTTCATTTATATTTTGTATTCGAGAAAGTTTGGATTTTTACGTGTTAAACATTTTTGGTTTGGCTTAATTCTCTTTTTAGTTTCTGTAGCCAGCTTTTATCTTTTAAGGGAAGCCTATAATCCAGGGTATCTTAATGCAGTTTGGGAAAATGAATTGGGTGGTCGATACATGGAAGTGAATGAAGGCCATAAGGGTGATTTTTTATTCTACTATAACATACTGGCCGATCATCATTTCAGTTATTGGTATTGGTTTGTTCCCTGGGGATTGGTATTTGGTTTCTTCGCCAATGATAAAAAATTCCCAAAACTCACCTTTTTTCTTTTTTCCCTCGCCTTTTTCTATTGGCTCATCTTGTCTTCCTCAAAAACCAAGATAGAATGGTACGAGGCTCCTTTATTTCCATATTTGGCCTTAATAGTAGCATTAGCCCTAACGCTCATTTTTCAATGGTTGAAAAATTCAGCAAGCATAAAAACTTATCTTCGATACAATGTCTTGCCTTTTCTGTTTTTATTTATAGTTTTTTTAACACCGTATGTCGCTATCTTCAAAACTGTTTTTGATTCGCAGGAATATGCGTGGGATAAAGAATTTTATGCACTTAGCCGCCTGTTGCAAAATGCCGTAAAAAAGCGAACTGATGTAAAAATCAACAACCATTTTATTTGTCACGAGGGGTATTCTGCCCACTTGGAGTATTATACAACTATATTGAATCAGAGGGGTGAAAATATTCGTTTTAAAAACAAAGGGGAATATAAAAAAGAAGATATTGTTATTGCATCCCAAACAAACATACAAGAGTATTTAGAATCAACTTACTTAACTATACAAATTGGCTCTTTTGAAAACATTAAAATTTACAGGATAAAAGGAAATAAAAGCGGTTAATATACAAGCCGATATAAACTACTTTAGGGTGTTATTATTTGTACGTTTTAGAAAGTCTATCTTTACTTCTTTATATAAACAAACACCTTACATCCGTCATTTTCAAAGCTTATCTCCTCCGTTTTTGTATACTTTTTTGACAACCAATTATGGAAGTTACCCGGTGTATTAGGCCAGGTGGCTGCTAAAATTATTTTGTCATATTTAGTTAAATCAACATCAACCAAGCTAGTGGTATCATACGCCTGAAACATATTTTTTTCTTTCAAGGTGTTTTTTAAATCATAAACATGTTTAAACAAATCAATATCATAGTAATAAACCGCTAAATCAATATCCGTTATCACTCCCGTTGAAGGAGTTTTGTGTTCTTTTACCACCTTCATTTGCCTTTGCAAATCCATTCCTTTGTAAATTTTTTTATCCAATGAGGAAAATCCAAACACCAACAAAATGATTGTAATGACCACGAATGAATGCTTAAAAAAATTAATCTGTGCAATGAAATAAGCAAACACAATAAATACGCCTATAACGGCAATCAATAAATAGCGGTTTAGAAATAAAGGGGCTTTATATAAGGATTCTACATAAGACATGAGAATAAACCCTATCCCCGAAAGTAAAAAGTAGATCAATTCAGGTTTCAGTTTCTTTCTTTCCTTATTTTTTAAATGCGAATATATACCAATAAGCAGCATAATTAGAATTAACCAGCCAAAATAACTGTTGTTAAAAAACCCAGACATATACTGTTTCAAAATTTCCCAGGTAGGCTTAGGTACCCAATGGTTTTGACCATTGCTCATGGTAAGATCAATAACCCGGGGTAAAAAAGGAAATAAAAAATAGCACAAGACCCCACAAGAAAACAAATACCAATTGAGCAAATTGTTCTTAAAATAAAAAAGGGCAAATATAAATTGAGAGATTATCAAAAAAACGGAGGAGAAGTGTGAGTAGAACATGTAATAGTTTACTATTCCTATCACTATTACCCAAATAATATGGGGCTTATAAATTAGTTTAACAAAAAGCATCCCCGAAATAATAGTAAGTAATAATAAAATGGAATAACATCTTGCTTCATTGGCATAGAAAAATACAGGAGTATTTGTAACAAACAAAACGGTTACTACAATAGCTGTTTTAAAATTGAATCTTCTTTTTACAAAAACATACAGCAAGCTGCAGGCTAAGGCGCTGGCCAAACAACTGAGTGAACGGGCAGCTAATGGTGAAATACCTAGGTATTTCGCCCAAAAATGCATAATATAGTGATAGCCCGGAGGTGCCACATCCCAATAAGAAACAGATTTAACATCTTCATATTTTAGTTGTGACCAGAATAGACTAAAAAGCTCATCGTACCAAAGCGGGGAAGTAGATGAGTAACTCAGGCAAAATACAAACCAGCCAATAAACAAAATTAAAGCCACTAACCAATCCTTTTCCTGAATATTCTTAATTATTTTATCGTACATAGATATTTGCTTTATATTATTCAATTCTTCATTCCCAGTATATTTACGAAAATTCTATTGTTAACCACCGTGTATTTTTTCTGGTGGTTAATAACCGTTACATCCGCTTTCCTGAGTAAAACATTATTTATTTCTATGGAATCATTTTTCGAAAGATCATTATTCCAGATAATCACCTCCACTTTATCCGTTGAATCCTCCAAGGAAAAATTATACTCCGAAAGTCCCCAGCCTTTATAAAACTGGAGCATATTAAAATTAAATCCGGTATAATTTACGCTTTTAACACTTCCATCGGCCTTTCTAAGTTTTATGTCAATATTTGTTCTTGGATAAAGATCCTGATCCATATTTTTTACCCAAAAACTCAATGAATATTCTTTTGTAGCAAATGGCATTGGAGATTCAAAAATAAGTGAATAGGCGTTGGCTTTATATTTACAGGTTCCTCCATCCAGGTAGTCTTCTTTGTTCTTTGAAGCGGAGCATGAAGTATATATATAACTGCCATTGTCCCTTTCCAATGAATCATTCACTACCACAAGCGTTTTTTGCTTTATGGCTTCGTATTCCTTCCTGGTGTATTCCACATAGTATTTTTTCCAATTCTCTACCTTTAACCGATACAATTTAAACTCAGGGTTAATTTCAGCTATCAGGCTCGCATAATCCAATATCTTGTTCTCTACTCCTTTGCACTTTCCAGGGTTGCATACTATCAGAACATCCTTTTGGCTCTTAAAGTCTGAAAAAACAGGGGGCACTTCTCCATAAGGCTCTTTAAACAGTTGAATACTCTTATACGATTGATCTATTGGTACCCTGCTATTATATACTGCAAACATAGGCAGACCTGTTTTTAAGGAAACAATGCAGCTATTATTAAATATACCATCAGGGATATAGATGTGATGATTTTCTGATCCCTGATGAAAATAAGGTAAAGATAACACCGCCTGAAACTCTTCTGGTTTTACATGATTAATCCAGGCACTTTCTGGTAATTGATTCTCCCAATCTGAAAGCATCGTGTTATTATTTTTGAGATGGTCAGCTAAAGGACGGCAATGGCAATACATATCATAAGAAAGGAAAATGAGCGTGACAATCATCACTGCTCTTTTAACAAATAGAAATTTGGGGGTTAGGCTTAAGTTATTTATGGCAATGATCATAACAACATTCAGTACATAATAAAATTCCCAGGTAAAGCGGCCTAAAGCTCTAAATTGTTTTAGCAACAGCAGTTGAGGCACCAATTGCCTGTATTTATCATCTTTAAACGGGATACAAAATGCCAGTAAAAGGCAAAACACTGAAAGAATGGTCATCACCCAAAACATGGTTGAAAATGATTTAATCGCGTACACTATACCACCCTTAAGGGCAAGAAATATAAAACGGCCTGTAACAAATAGTAAAAACAATACAGCCGAAAAACCAACATAAGCTACTCCCTCATAATTCACTTCTTGTTTTAAGTTAAAATACTCCAATAGAGGAGAATAAAATTTGTCCGGGCTATACAGAATTCCGGATAAGTTAGAGTAATAATCAAAAAAACCCCAGGGATAAGAGGTTCTGTTTGTTGAAGAGGAATAGCAATAAATTAATAGCTGCACGCATATATATGGTAAAACTATTTGAATTGGAAATTGGGTAAAGAAAAGTTTAAGCGACTTACGAACCGGGTTCTGAAATAAAACACTCAGCCATGCAAAAGAAATAATAATGGCTGCTAACATAAAAAGATATAAATGAAAGGAAGAGAGCAGGAATAAATAAAGACTTATCCGAATGCTATATTTCCATTGATAGGCAGAAAGGAATTTAATCATGAGGTAAATTGCGCCAGGTACAGCAAAAGAAAAAGCAAGATTATAATGTCCGGTTAAGCGGTTTAGCTGCGGACTAAGAAAAGCAATACACACTGCAGCAATAGACCCAAAAATCCATTGCACCTTATATTCACGAAAAATGAAGTATAAAAACACAGCTGAAAGTGGGAAAGACATGAGCATGGAAAGATTCATTATACCAACCGCATAATTACTTAACCCGAATAGTTTTACGAAAATGCTGATGGCCGGCATACTTCCTGTAAAAAAAACGCTTTCTGAATAGGGGTAATGCATCCCATATTGGCTCCATACATCGGGACTGTGTTTAATATAAAAAATAGTGTTGTAATAAACCTGCAGACCATCGCCCGCCAGACTAAAAAACACGGAATTCATCTGAAACAAAACAGGGTGAAAAAAAAACACCAAGAGCGCCATCGATAATATGATAACCAGATAAATTCCTCTTGAATTGGAAGGTAAAGTGTTATTTTCTATGTTCATTTCAACCGCTAATGTAGCCATTTTGCTGCATCTTTTCAGGAGTTCGATGCGCTAACTTTTTCAGCTTGATTATACTTGTTGTGAATTTTTAGAAACTCAAAGGGCACTTTTATCATGTGTTTTAACTTCAATTTCGAGCCACCTATATCTTCCCATTGGCTTAAGGGATGTTCATAGAGCAGTTGTTCAATTTCCTTCGGATAAAGATTTCTTATTCTGGCTAGTATTTCAACATCGAACATCCATTTGGTAATAAATGGTTCCTGAAATACTTTTGAAACTATATCCGACTTCATTAGTTTTGCACCACATTGCGTATCGTATACCGGAAGCCTTAATGTGATGCTGGCAAAGGTGGCGAACACCCTTCCCAAAATATGCCGGTATCTTTTTCTTGCTATTTTCGCTCCCAACCTTTTCCAGCGGGAAGCCAGTACCATTTTCAATTCTGGTTTGCCCTCTAATAAGTTAAACATGTTTGTTGCTTCTGTTAAAGGAGTAGCCAAATCTGCGTCAAAATAAGCTATATAATCATACTTGCTTAATTGCTGGCTATAAAGTGCTCCCTGCCTCACAGCTTCTGCCTTTCCTCCGTTCTTTTCCAGGTTCAGCACAAAAATATTCTCAGGAAATAAGGCTTTCATTTCCTGCAAAACCCTGAGTGTATTATCATTACTACCATCATTTACAAATAACAAAGAGAATTGTTTGGGGAACTGAGCTGCAAATGCCTGAAAAACCTGTATTTGAAGTCTTTTCTCTTCATTATAACAGGGAATGATAATACAGGTTGTTGGCATGAGTGATATTGGATAAATAATAAAAGTATTGGGTTAAATCCAAATAAACAAGAGGTAATTTTGAGGATAAGAAGAAATTCCTAGTAGCTGAACTCCCCTATATACCTATTTCCTTTAAAACCCCGTTGATCCTTCGAATAGAATACCGGTGATTCTCCTGTAAGAGGGGTATCTATTAATGCGCTGTTTGATTATATTGAAATACTTCCGCAACTACATTTAACCTGCTTCTTAGATTCAGGAAAGCGTTTCATGGTATCTCTTTTTTTGTATTTTTAGTTCAGCCATTTTGGCTTTAATACCATGAAAGGTTTCAAATCGCCCATTATTCTTTTATTTGTTTTATCCTTATTGCTTCTTAGCAATTGCAGACGTTATCCTGATGGGCCGGATTTCACACTCCGTTCGGTGAAAAAAAGGCTTTGGGGTACTTTTGAGTTAGAAAAATACATGGTTAATGGAATTGATTCCACCGATTTTTTACCTCCCTGCAAGGATTTATATCCTGTAGACTATGCAACGCACAACGGAAAATACTGTTACCGTTTTAAATCAAATTACGGTATTGCCGGTTTAGATGGGTTTGGGCATTATTCTATTCACGGTGATAAGGATGAATATATAATGTTAACTTATACTAATTCTGTTGGAAATAAGAATTTTTTTAACCCTTTTCAGCCAGAAGATGGTCTGTTTGAGATCAGAAAATTAACAAACAAAGAATTTTGGATAAGGGAAGATTTTAAAGGTAATCGCTATGAAATACACCTTAAAAAAATTCATCAGTAGAAAAAACTATTACATCTTCAGTCACAACCATCTTCCCAATCATCCAAATCCCCCCTTACCACAACTCTTCCAACACCACTCCCTCATAGCCCCTGTATTCCTTACTGTGGGTAAATTTTGCTTTTAAATAGCTTATTAATTCCAGGTGCCGGGGATTATAGGTTTCAAAACTACGGTAATAGAATATTTTCCTGCCTTTCATCAGCAGACTATCCTGAATGTCCTGAGGGCCTGCCACCGGGTATATGTTATTTTTCCTCAATCACTGGTATGAATCCCAGGGCAAACCCTGTACCCAAATTCC
>JACCDP010304139.1_pt1 | contig 10292 bp, 7 predicted proteins | sample 7445841 | NCBI WGS metagenome assembly JACCDP01 (sample SAMN15323441, study PRJNA562643) | freshwater metagenome | isolation source: river surface water | place: USA:Blue River Watershed | collected 2017-08-17
AAAGATTTTTTTAAAATAAAAGTCTTAGATTTTAAATCTAGTTCATTAAGTGTAGTTCCGCAAATAAACGAAACATATCCAGGAATTAAAGGAAGCACACAGGGAGATACAAAACTTATTAAACCAGCAAAAAAAGCTATAGAAAGTGATACAATCATTAAGCTCTTTATTCGAGACCTAGTAATTTATCTAATTTTTTTTCCTGGTCTAATTTATGAATTTTATCACAATCACCAATGTGAACATCGTCAGCAAATATTTGAGGAACAGACCTTGCCCCATTTGCCATAGCAGACATTTTTTCTCTTAAAACTTCATCATTAGATACATCAATTTCAGAGAATTTGATTTTTTTTTTATTTAATAATGATTTTGCTTTCACGCAAAACGGACAGTAATTTGTTGAATAAATTTCAATTTTTTTCATAAATAAAATTGGAGGGTTATATTACTTAGAATATAATCAAATTTTTAACAAGTATCTACCATAATTGAAAGAGTTTGCGGAAGAGTATTTAGTGAGATTTTATTCTCTTTGATAATTTATGTAATAAAAAAACTAGTAATAAACTATATATTCGTTATTACAATTTTAAAAATAAATTATTCAAACAAAAATGAATATTCTCATTACAGGCGGGGCTGGTTACATAGGCAGTCATATAGTTGAAAAACTTGCAAATAAAAATAATATTATTATTTTAGATAATTTAAAAACAGGTCATAAAAAATTAATTGACAAAAAAGCAATTTTTATTAAAGGAGATATTAAAAATAGAAAATTGTTAAGTGGAATTATAAAAAGATATAATATTCAAACAATATTTCACCTTGCCGCTTTATTAAATGTTAGTGAGGCTGAAAGAAATAAATCTAGATATTATAAAAATAATATTTACGGTACTAAAAATATTATTTTAGCCTGTAAAAATAACAGTGTTCAAAATTTTATTTTTTCGTCCTCCTGCTCTATTTATGGAAATATAAAAGGAAGCGTTAGTGAAAGAAACAAACCAAACCCTCAAGGATATTATGCTTATACAAAATTTAGAGGCGAAGAGTTAATCAAGCAATATGCTAAAAGATATAAATATAGATATGCAATACTGCGATACTTTAATGTTGCTGGTGCGAGTAGCTCAGGTAAAATTGGTGAAATCGAGGGTTCTCACGGTCATTTAATAAAAAATATCGCAATACAGTCTTTAAAGAAAAATCCTGTCATTAAAATATTTGGTAATAATTATCCAACCAAAGATGGAACTTGTGTAAGAGATTATATTCACATTTCAGATTTAGTAGACATACATATTAAAGGATTAGATTATTTAGAGAGAATTAAAAAATCATTTATTTTAAATTGTGGTTATGGTACAGGGTATTCAGTTCAAGAAGTAGTAAATATATTTAAAAAAATTAAAAAAAACCTTATTATTAAATACCAAAAAAAAAGATCTGGTGATGCAGCGCAAGTTTATTCTAATACTAAAAAATTAAATCAATTATTAAAATGGAAACCAAAATATAATAGTATCAATAAAATGATAAAAAGTGCTATAAATTGGGAAAAAAAATTAAGAAAGTATTACTGATAGCTATAAGATTTTTCTATAATTTTTTTAATAATTTTAGTTACCAGCCTAGCAAACAAAGTTATTACTAAAAATACAAAGTGATAAAAAGAGTCGCAATCGTAGGGGCAGGGCCAGCAGGATTAACTGCTGCTTATCAACTTGTTAAAGCAGGCGTAGCCGTCGATGTTTATGAGGCTGGGCCTTCAGTTGGTGGGATGGCAAAGACATTTCCACTATGGGGTCAACTTGTTGACTTGGGCCCCCATCGTTTCTTTAGCAGTGACCCCCGTGTTAATCGCTTGTGGCTTGAACTGGTCGGACGTGATTACAGTATGGTCAAGCGCCTCACACGTATTTACTATAAAAAGATATTTTTTGATTACCCACTAAAACCATTTAATGTGTTGCGTGGGCTAGGAATATTTGAGTCATTTCGTTGTGTGTTTAGTTATTTCTTTGCAAAAAATATTTTTATGCAAAAAACAGCCACATTTGAGAACTGGGTAATAAGTCGTTTTGGGAAGAGACTTTTTGAGATTTTCTTTAAGTCTTACAGCGAAAAGTTATGGGGTATTTCATGCAAAGAGCTTGATTCTGACTTTGCAGCACAGCGCATCAAAAAACTATCTTTTTTTGAAGTAGTCAAAGCTGCGATGATTGGTAATAGTAAATCAAAACATAAAACTCTAGTTGATGAGTTTGCATATCCTCATTATGGCGCTGGGCTTGTTTATGAACGTATGGCTAAAGCAATATCAGACAAAGGTGGACAGTTAAAGCTCAATACCCACGTTAAGTCAGTAACGTCAGCCTACAGTAATACTCGCTCGCAAATTCATTTAGCAGAGGGTGAGGCCATCGATTACGACCATGTCGTTTCCACTATGCCAATAACTCTACTTGTGCAACAAATGAAAGCACCTGCCGAAGTGATTAACCACACAAAAGAACTTACATATAGGAACACTATTCTCGTTTATTTATTAGTTGAGAATGACAACTCTTTTCCAGATCAATGGATTTATATTCACTCTGCGAATCTGAAGACAGGTCGAATTACAAACTTTCGAAACTGGGTACCGTCGATCAATGGTAATAAACTAGAAACAATCCTATGCTTGGAGTATTGGTGTTATGATTGTGATAATATTTGGAAAGAAGAGGATAAAAACCTGATTGCTTTAGCAACAAAAGAGATTGAACAAACTACGCTGGTTGCTAAGGACGCAGTAAAAAACGGAAGTGTTGTTCGTGTACCCAAATGCTATCCGGTGTATAGGCACGGATATAAAAAACATTTAAAGCCAATAGAAGAGTTTCTATCACAGCAGAAAGGGATAAGCGTTATTGGCAGGTATGGAGCATTTAAGTATAACAATCAAGACCACAGCATTTTGATGGGCATATTGGCTGCAGAGAATATTTTACATGGTGCTAATCACAATCTGTGGGAATTAAACACAGATTATGAATATCAAGAGTCAAGTACAATTACCGAAACGGGTCTGATTGTAAGAGAGTAAGAAATATTTGTTACATTACATTTATTTTTTTTGATAATTAAATATAATCTTTAGAATGAAAAAAAAAAAAACCACCCTACCTTTATTCTTAACGCTACTTTTTACGACACTATCTATGTTGCTAGTTAATTCGCATGAAATGTGGAAAGATGAGTTGCAAGCCTGGATGCTTTCACGTGACAGCGTCTCAATAAAAGAATTATTCACAAATCTAAAATATGAGGGTCATCCAGGCCTATGGCATCTAATGCTTTTTCCGATTACTCGCATTTTTGATTATCCTGCAGCAATGCAATATCTTCATGTATTTATTGCTGCAGGTTCAGCATTTTTAATTTTTAAATTTTCGCCTTTTAGCACGCTTCAAAAAATACTAATTTGTCTCGGATATTTTTTATTCTATGAGTATTCTCTGATTGCAAGAAATTATGCAATTGGTGTCTTCTTTATATTTAGCCTATGTTCATTATTCCCAAAGCGTATGAATTACCCGATAACTTGTGGATGTATTCTATTTCTTCTTTCTCATACAAGTGTGTTTGGCTTGATTTTTGCAATTTGTTTTCTATTAACAATTTTACTTGAAGAGGTATTTTCCACCAGATCTGATTCAGCAAGGCAATACTTTTCTTTCAGTTGCATTGTTTCAATTATTATTGCAGTTTTAGGGTTTGTTTTAGCAATTATTCAAATACTTCCGCCAATTGACAGTGGTTTTGCAACTGAGTGGCGTTTTTATCCTAGTCTTTATGGTTTTCAGTCTGCTGCTGCAGCGCTTGTAGGGTCCTACTTTCCAATACCTAATTTTAGTTTGACTTCTTGGAATTCTCAACCTTTATTACTGTCAAATATACCAATTGCAGCGACTGCAATTTTTTTTGCCATGTGTGCAGTATACGTCTTGGCAAGATTTTTAATAGAGAGACCTTCAGCCTTTTTTCTTTATTTGTTAGCTTCAACTGGCTATTTAATGTTTTTTTATGTTAAGTTCTCCGGTGCTCTTCGACATCATGGTTTTCTTTTTATCACTTTGATTTCAGCATTATGGATCTATCGACATTGTCAACTTCGAAAGTTTATTAGCATTCCAAATTTGCTAACTAGAATCTCTAAAAAAAATTTAAATTATGTTTTAAATTTACTTTTTATAATACACTTTTTAGCTGCAAGTATAGCGGTAGTTAATGATTTTAAGTTCCCATTCTCAGCAGCGAAACAAACAGCAGTATTTTTTCGTGAAAATGGATTGTCTAAATCCCAAATTATTGGTCACACAGCTCCTTCCGCATCAGCAGTTGCTGGCTACTTAAATAAAATAAAATTTTATTATATAGAAATTGATAAGCATGGCACTTTTATTAGATGGGATAATTTGCCGGTAAAGAAAGTCAATTTTACAGATTTAGTGTCTAAGAGCCTTGAATTTATCTCTAAAAATAAAGATAAGGATGTTATTCTTCTTTTAAATTACGATATCACTGAATATAGTAATGACAAATATATGTTTAAAAAGATATTTGAATCTCAAAGCACTATTATACGTAACGAAAAATTTTATGTTTATCGTTTTAATAATTAATAAATTTAGGTTAATGAATATATTTTAGTGTATCTTCTCAAGTTTTTTATTTAGAAGTACTTATAAATCTTTAAACTGTTCACGGTCCATTTTCACTTTAATCTCTTTTAAATATTTATCTGCAGAGGATTTTTCTCTGAACGTTTTAAGGATGTTTAGATAATTTTTGTTTTTATCTGTACTTACCATTTACCGAGTCATTTTCTAATTGTTGCCATAACTTTCCTTTCAGTTGTGTCACAGTTGTGTCGAAGGAAAATATTTTAAGAAAACGTATTTGATTCTGCGGTCTTTTCGAATCTTTAGCGGGGCGTTCTGTTACCCCAATTAATTTAAATTAATAACAGTAATCAACAATAATTGAAAGAGTGTGTTCTTTAGTGTGTTCTCTGTTTTAATTTTTTCGCCAAATTTATGCAACACGAGCGTGTCCTCTTTAAATTATTTACGCAATTGTTTATAATTGTAATTACGAATGCTATTTTTATATATTCATAGTAAGAGTGATTCTAGTTTTATAGTATGTTTTTTACTCATTGCTTTAGTAATTATTAAATGAAACTTACCTATCGACCAGAAATTGATGGGTTACGAGCAATTGCTGTTGGTGTCGTTATTCTCTACCACGCTCAAATTACTATATTTGGTCATCAATTTTTCAAAGGTGGTTTTATTGGTGTCGATATATTCTTTGTTATCTCTGGTTATTTAATAACTTCTATTATTTTAAAAGAATTAATCACTACAGGTTATTTTTCATTTAAATATTTTTACGAAAGACGAATTAGGCGAATACTGCCAGTATTATTGTTTGTAATGTTGGTATCCCTTCCATTTGCATGGATGTATTTGACACCAAGTAGATTTGTAGATTTTTCAAGGTCCATTCTTTATTCACTTGGATTTAGTTCTAACTTTTATTTTCATTATTCAGGACAACAATACGGTGGTGAAGGCGCATCATTAAAACCATTCCTTCATACGTGGTCATTATCAGTCGAAGAACAATATTATATTTTATTTCCAATAGTTTTATTAGTTACATTTAAATATTTTAGAAAGTATTTAATACATATTTTGCTATTTGGATTTATTGTTAGTTTGGGACTAGCAGATTGGGGAAGCAGAAATCATCCATCATTTAATTTCTATGTTTTGCTAACAAGAATGTGGGAACTATTAGCAGGTTCAATACTGGCATATTTTGAAATTACAAAAGGACATAGAAGCAAAGAACAAAAACTTAATTTAATACTACCTACTATTGGGTTTTTATTAATTGGACATTCTATTTTGTCTTTAAATGATAAAATGTTTCATCCTTCATTTTATACATTGTCACCAATAATAGGTGTTTGTTTAATTATTTGGTTTTCAGATAAAAATGAATTGATTACAAAAATATTATCAACAAAGTTATTTGTAGGAATTGGTTTAATTTCTTACTCTTTATATCTTTGGCATTATCCAATCTTTGCTTTTAATAGAATAGTGGAATTTACGGGGGGGGAGGGGGTATTTAAAAAAATATCGTTAGGGTTTTTAATATTAATACTATCAATATTTTCTTATTATTTTATAGAAAAACCTTTCAGAAATAAGAATAATAAATTTAAAATGATTATCAGTTTAATCACAATCTCTATTTCTGTTTTAATGATTTATAACTTTAGTGTTATTAAAGAAAATGGATTGCCAAGTAGAGTGCCAGAAATTCTAAGGGGAGATTTAGTCGAAGAACCTTGGAATTTATTAAAAAATCAAAAACTAAAAAATTGTTTTCAAAACATTGAGGGTTGTAATTTTGGCGCTTCTTCAAATAAGAAAGTATATATTATAGGTGATAGTCATGTAGCGTCATTGATGTTTAATTTAAAAGATAGAATAGTTAAAAGACATTATCAATATATCACTTCAACTTTTAGTTCTTGTTTGTTTTATCCTGGTTTTAATCTTATTGATAATAAGACACAGAAAGTTGATGACAATTGTAATGAAAGTTATTTTCAAAAATTAAAAAAAACTTTATCAAATGACAAAAACTCAATTATTATTTTTGGGGGAAGACTTCCTGTGTATTTATCGAATTATCTTTTTGATAATGAAGAAGGAGGTGCAGAAGGACTGGAATTGGAATGGGGCAGCAAATATATTTCAGCGAAAAAATATGATACTATTCAAAATTCATTTAAACATGAAATATTAGAACTTTCAAAGAATAATAAAATAGTCCTAATTTATCCTATTCCAGAAGTGGGCTGGAATGTTCCCAGAAAAATACTTAGAACTAATAAATTTTCTAAAAATACTGATTTAAAATATATTACAACTTCATTCAAAGTTTACAAAGAAAGAACTAAATCAAGTTTTAAATTATTAGATTCCATTCAAGGTAATAATATTTACAGAGTTTATCCACATACATTATTTTGCAACACAAGCATTAAAGATAGATGTGTAACTCACGATGATATAAATATATTTTATACTGATAATCATCATCCTTCTACAAAAGGCGCTGAAATGATAAATGATTTAATAATCAAAGAGATAGAAAAAATAGAACTTAAATTTAACTAAATTCTACTTTCTACATATCGTCTAATTAAGTTTTCAACTATATTAGATATTTTTCTCGTATCTTTATCAGCGACGACTTTAAATCTATCAATAGTATGTTTGTTAATTGTATAACTTACTCTTTTCTTATGTTGTTTAATTTTATCTGATTGTACCCGCCCACATATTTATTTTTTTTATTTTTCTATTTGAAATTAAAAAAGCGGGGCGTTCTGTTACCCCCAATTAATTTAAATTAGTAACAGTAATCAACAATAATTGAAAGAGTGTGTTCTTTAGTGTGTTCTCTGTTTTAGTTTTTCGCCAAATTAATGTAACACGAGTGTGTTCTTTTTTAATTACACACACAATTGCGTAACTCCGTCAATACGATAATTTTATAAAAGTATTAATCTATTAAATTTAGAAAAAATACAGTCTAATCATTACGTACTATGACAAGATTATTACCCAGTGAGGGAATATTTTTATTTTGAAGGACAATTAACTCTGTATTAAAGTTTTTTAATTTTTCCATTATATTATTTAATTCTAATAAATGCACATCTTCAATTATATAAATTCCATTCTTTTTTAATTTACTAAAGGAATTTGTAAATAAATTTATATTAGCATCGGTAGTATGTAGGCCATCATCAATTATAATATCGAAATTTTGAATTCCAATTTTTTTCCACATTGTCTCTATACTTGGAGTGTTTAGTTGGTCTACATAATATGTTTTTATTCTATCCTCTTGAAAAAGTATGTCCTTATCAATATCTGCTCCATAAATTTGAGCATTTTTAAAATAATCTTTCCATACTCTTAAAGATGCCCCAGGCATTCCATTAACTGTCATATTACTTTGTAAATCAGGATTGTTTGTTCCTAAACCACATTCGAATACTAATTTTACATCATCTTTAAAATGATTAAAAAGAGAATAATAATAATTACTATAAGTATGTGCCGTCCAACCCCAAATACCCTTTTTATTATGATTTATAGTACCTTTGTCAGATTTGTAAAATTCGCAAAGTTTTGTTAGTGAATTATTATTATAATTGTAAAAACTAATATTAAAAAATTCTTGTTTTTTCTTATAAAAAAATAATGAAAAGTTTATTTTGAAATTTAAAAAAAAACATAGATTCTTCTTAAAGAATTGAAAAATAATTTTTCATCAATTGCTTTGATCAAAATTTTTAAACTTCTCTCTCCCCTCATAATTATTTTTCTATCTTGAATTAAAAAAAGTGGGGCGTTCTGTTACCCCAATTAATCTAAATTAATAACAGTTATCAACGGTAATTAAAAGAGTGTGTTCTTTAGTGTGTTCTATGATTTCAATTCTTTGCCAGATTTATGTAATGTTAGTGTGTTCTTTTTTAAAATATATGCGCAATTGCGTATAATCGTAAATCTGATTTAATTATATACTTTTGTGTTAATTTAAAAATTTGAGGTAATTTTAATCATTACTTCCACCTAGGTCTTTTAAAATTTCTTTCCACAATGGTTCAATGTCATTAGCCATGCTTCCAAAACTCTTTTTAAAACCATCATGACTTGAATTTGCAGCAACCTGTATCATAACAATTTTCGACGAAGGTTGTACGCATATAACTTGCGTATAATGACCAAGGGCACAAAATGTCCTTTCCTTATTCGATAGGACCCATGTTTGATATCCGTACCCGTACTGAAAAGCATAATTAGATAATTGGAGATTAGATTTTGGTATTTTATTTACATCTGTTGCTTCCAAAAGGAAATTATAAGGCACAACCTGCGTGTTTTTGTATTTTCCGTTATTTGCAAGCAATACACCAAGTCTTCCATAGTCATTTAAAGTTGAAGTAAAACCAGACTCAGTCCACTCTAAATTATCAGTGTTATTATAAAGCCATCTCGAAATATCTTTTGCGCCCATAGGTTGCCATAACCATTCCGATGTTAAGTTTGAAATATTTTTTCCTGTTGCTTTAGAGAGTACTCTACCTAATATTAGAGTATCTAAATTTGAGTACCTATTATTACCTTTAGTTCCTCGACTTTTTAAATCATTTAAATATTCAATAAATTTTTCTGGTTTTTGATAATTTTCATTTTTAAGTAATATTGAGTACATTTGATGTTGATTGGCATTATCAGAATCATAGTTACCACCTTCAACACCAGAGTTCATTAAAAGAAGTTCTTTAATTGTAACTCCTCCATAAGGAGAATTTTTTATTTCAGGCCAATACTTTTCAACTTTATCATCTAGAGAATTTATAAAGCCTTTATTTTGTGCAATACCTACTAATAAAGCAGTTACAGTTTTTGACATAGAGAATCCTCTAAAAATCATGTCTTGTGTTCTTCCATACTGATAACGCTCAACTACTATCTCTCCATTTTTAATAACCAAAAAACCCATGACAGGATGTTTTGAAATATATTCATCAACTTTATTTATAAGCTCCTGCGGTGAATTCTGCATGAATTTAAAATTAAGAACATCTTTTGATGGATTTACAGTTCTCATCACTCCACCAATAACTTTATTAGACTCTGAAATATTTCCAATACGACATTCTAGTTTTGTCCAATGGTCTCCGTATCTTGAGCATGTAGAAAAATTAGTATCACTCCCCATTACTTTCGCATTAGGTCCAGAAGTATTAAATTTAGATTGTTGTGAGTATGCACTAGATGAAATTTGAAATAAAAATAGAATTGTAAAGTAAAAACCTAAAATAATAATTTTCATAACTGGCTTGTGTTATTCTAATTGTAAATTTATTATAATCTAATTTTTGTAAAAAAGTACAAACAGTTTTTTAAATATTATTCTATATTCATAAATTAAAGACAGCGGGGCGTTCTGTTACCCGGTGCCCCAGACCGTGCTTATCTAATTAATAAATTAATTAGGCAGCGAAAGCAAATTGTTCATTTGCGTTTATATTTTAGTCCTTTGCGGTGGTACTATACCGGACGAAAGAAAAGCCTTTAGACATTAGTCGATTCTATTTCACCCCCATAAGTTGAAATTGGTGGAGGTGCAGG
>JACCDP010489073.1_pt1 | contig 10292 bp, 10 predicted proteins | sample 7445841 | NCBI WGS metagenome assembly JACCDP01 (sample SAMN15323441, study PRJNA562643) | freshwater metagenome | isolation source: river surface water | place: USA:Blue River Watershed | collected 2017-08-17
GACCCAGCAAGGTACCGGCTGTTTGTAAGATAACTCCCGAAAAACGTGGTTCCACGTTCATGCCTAGATCTATAAGATCTTCGGCTTTTTCCTTGGCCAGGGTGGCCAGCTCATCCAGTTCTGCGTCGCCAGTTTCCAGGTCACGCACTGTGGGCAAGGCTGTGTCTATTTTGTCTATGGCCTGATCTACTTCGCGGATGAGTTCTTGATTTTCAGCTAAGGTACGCTGTGTTTGCTCAGCCACTGGTTCTTCGGTGGGCAGATTAAAAAGTTCTTCTAGTTTACGAGTCATACCTTATTTATTTGGCACGACCTTGGTGGAAAATCATATCTTCTGTGACCACCCTGAATGTGAGTCCGTGTGCTTTGGCCCAGGCACGTGCGGCTTCCCATTTGGCCATGTTTAGTATGGCCGCGGCTTGATCACGTATGTTCTTGGCGCCTTCGAGCGTGGTTTCTTTGCGAGGTTTTACTTCTACCAATTCAGCATGCTGACGTCCACCGGCGTCTTGATAGGTGATTAGAAAGTCTGGCACATAAATGGTGCTTTTGCCAGTCAAGGGATTACGATAGTTTATGTGTACAGCTTCACTGGCCCAGTTCAACACATTGGGATTGTTGTCACAGAACTGCATGAAAGCAAACTCCCAACTGGAGCGATAGGTTGGTGTTTTGTTTCCTACGTACTTGCTGGGATTTTGTATCTGGTATTTGCCTTGGGCATACTTGCTCATAATAACACGCTTCTACTCACATAAGGGTTGGTGTTGTCCTTAACTTTGAGGCCCACAAAACTGGTGGGTGCCCGGCTGGCATTGATAAATGCAGCCAAGTACGGGGTCAGTTGTCCTGGCGGCATCTTGGCAAATTCAGTCAGCACGCTCATGGGGTCAATGTTTTGTGCCTTGGCGGTGTAGATCACAGCACTGGCTATGATTTTGGCACTTTGTTTGTTGTTGGTGTATTTTTCAAAAAAGGCCGTGACCACATCATCGGCTGCACCCACGCTCATGTCAAACGCATAGAAATTGTTGAAAAATTTTCTAGCGTCTGTCTGGCTCAGTCCGACGTCAGCGGATTGTAGATTGGTAGCTGAAGTTATGTTGCTCATGGTATTGGTGGCCATCCTCCGCCCACATCACCTACATCAAAACTAGGTAACTCAAAAACTTCAGGCACATTTGCTGCTGCTTGTATATCTGCATCCAACACTTTGAGTCCACCCACATCCTGCCAACCATTTATGCTATCACTGATACCACCTTTAAAATCTCCCCAGGCCTGTGTGAGAGGTTGTGTAATATTGTCTTTTACAAAACCAGATATCTGTTGGCTGGCCTGCTCAAACAGGGGATTGGTAAAGTTACTGATAGCACTGCCAATCTGTTGCATGGCATACGTTGTTGCCATGTTTACTGTGGTAGCTACCAAGGCCTTGGGATTGGCTATACCCTGTGCAACCAGGCCAAGTATAGCACCACCATTGGGTCCTAGGCCACTCTGCAGGCCGCCTATGAGACCATTGGCAGCACTTTGGGCCACATTCTGTGCGATATTGATAGCTCCGGCCTGTACCTGTTGTTGTATGATCTGGCTGTTGGTCACGCTGCCTGTGAGTGTGCCCAAGCTGGGTATGGCAAACCCTGCATTGTTGATTCCAAAGGCCTGGCTCAGCAAGGTAGCAGAGTTATAGGAGCTGCCAAATGTGATTGGTAAAAATGTTGCTCCCACTGTGGTCGGAGCCGCTTGTTCATATCCGAATACCCGTCCTGGAAAGGCTAGATCAGTGATGGCATCTGGTGCCGGTCCAAGACTGCCATCTGGTCTGATGGCCACATCAGTGCCTGCCTGTCCTGTGAGTGGACTGGGTCGCTTATCATAGTGCAGGTCAACAAAACCAGCCACGTTGTTGCTGGTCACATAGCCAGTGAGATATTTTACTGCTTCGTAACTCACAGTCATTTCATGATTCATGAGTCCGGTGTTGTCACTGGTGTTGTGTTCACCGTGCTTGAAAGCTGTGATCACAGGATTGATCAACTGATACTCACTGAATTGTTTTTGATACAGGCTGTAGATACGTATTGATCTGATATATTGATAAGGTTGCCACTTGTTGGCGTTGTCATATTCATAGGCCGGTCTTGGACTGTAGCCCCAATCAAAACTAGGACGGCGTTGATATTTGCCCGGAGCCGCATAGGTCACGTCAGCATAATCACTGTCGCGATAAAAATAACTGTAATAGTCGTACCAGAAATTTCTTACATTGTCCGACTGATCATCGTGGAATGTGATGACCACCGGATCATATTTGATTTTGTTTTGTACCAGATTCACACGATTGTAGGCATTGAAAGTTTTTACATCTAGGGTGTACTTGGGTAGTTGCACACGCTGTACTATCATGCCCAGTTCTTGCTGTGCTGCGGAATTTATAAGACTGATTTCAGAGTTGAATTCAAATTCCACATAGAACAGGAAACCATATTTGGGGCTCAGCCTAAAATGATCGTCAACAAAGATCTTTCTAGCGTGACGATAATCTTGTAGGACTGTCTGAGTAGGTTCTGTGGTGGCCATACATATATTTATCCATAAAAAACCCGGGGTTTTTAGTCCCGGGTTTTATCATTTGTATTTGGATTAGTTTACACTGTCACCAGGTGTTTGACTGATAACTGTAGTACCTACTCCACCACCAATGGTTTGAACTGCGTTGTCAAAACGGATGTTCACAGCAATCTGTACAGGATCATTGCTGTTGTAAGCCATGTCACCATAGTCCACACTGCTGATAAAGCAACCTTCTAGGTCCCACTGCTCAAGAATGTTTGGTGTAGCTGTGCCATTGCCACCGTCCAGCACATCAAACTCCATACGGAACTTGTAGTTGACACCGCTGGGTGCTGAACTTTGTTCCATGAAGTCAAACTGCTTCTGTAATTGTTCGCCAACCAACTTGCTGACCTGACCGGTTGAATCATCGCGGAAGTTGATCGTGGTTTCTTGCCATTCTGGCTTGCCTTGCAAGTATACCTTGCTGTTGTAAACATCAAGTGTAATAGGATTAAAATTAACACTAGGACGTTTGATATCAACTACCTGTTTGGTAAGTTCTGTGGTTGGGTTGGTTACACCAAAACTAATAAAGGTTGCACGAAAACGATACTTCAGTTTTGGCATCAACAGACCTTGGCTGGTCGCACTTTGATCGTTTGCCAATGGTACTGTGAATTTACTTAAACTTGCTACGGCCATGTTATTCTCCTATACACTTATTTATCTATACTTTAGGTTGACGAAGTTCCCAAGGCAGCAAGAGCTCCTGGATTAAACAACGCAATAGGAATATAGATAAACTCAATATCGCGGGCTGGTTCGATGGCCACGTCCACGTACAACTGATTATTCGCTATTGTGCTTGGTGTGTTGTTTGTGGTATCACAAACTACCAAGAAGTCATATACACCACGTTTGCTTAGAACATCGTTTAATGCACTTTCAATCTGTGTGGCAATTGACTTGCGTGTGATTTGATCATTGGGTTCAAACAGGTAACCATTGGCAATGGTCTTGAACGCAGCACGCAGATAGTTTTCTAAACGCACAACGTTCACACGATTGCGTGAAGTGCTGGTGCCCGATTTGGTTTCTTGTCCCCAGACCACAATACCAACTCCAGGTAATTGTGTGATTGGGTTGATCTTTAATGTGTACAAGGTATCACGCAGGCCTTGGCCGATTGAGTTATGTACCCAAGCACCAGTGGCTGAGTTTACATAACCAACATCACTGACATTGTTTACTAGACCACGGCTGGTTCCTGCTGGAGCAAACCACTGATAGCTGATGTTGTCGCTGTACAAGAATGTACGCAAGGCCATGTAGCTGGGTGGTACAGCAATGGTATTGCCGCTTAGATCGTTGGTCACACCGCTGGGGTAGTAAACACCCAAGTATGGGCTGGCTGTGGCCAGGCCGTTGCCGGTACTGTTGCTGTTCCAGGCAGTCAAATCTGTGCCGTTGGCAGCTAGAGTCATTGGTGTGTCACCGATCACAAAAGCTGTTTCACCACGGTCAGTGTTTAATGCTACCATGTTGTCAATCAGTTCTGGATAACCAGGTGCTGCCAACAAATTAAATTGATACAGATCTTCACGGATGTCAAGATTGCTGTCTAAAGCACTCTGCATGGCTGCCACCACGATGCTACGCTGTGCGGCGCTGCCGGCTTTCATGCTACCATCGTTGTTCAGTCCACTGGCGCTGACCCAGGCATCTGTTTCTGCTGGCAAGCTGGTTGGTAGACCAGTCACATTCAATGGATCTACATCAAATGCTGTGTCATTATAATAGTTGCTGACAAAACGCTTGACATTGTAGCCCGAGCGACGTGTGTTAAACAACAGCGTGCCACGTGGATACAAGCGATAATCCGGAGCATCTAGATCCAAATAATTGCTGGTCAACAAGCCTGCTATGCTTGGCAAGTCGTCGCTGACAGGGTTTGTGCTGCCGCTGGTGTCCCAACGTGCATCAGCAAATATGATACCGTTGCTGGTCACTTGATCGGACTTGTCAATGGCTGTCCATGTGGTGCCGGTGTAACGATACAATTTGGGATAATTAGCCAAATCACTGCTGTCTAACCATAGATCACCAGCTACCAATGCACTGGCATCGCTTTGGCTGGTTGGTTGTGTGGCGCTGACGATTACACCAGCTGGATCAGTGTTGGTCAAGTTATAGCCACGAGCATCACTGCTGACGTTTCTGTAACCTTTCCAGCCGCTGTTATTGACCATGATGTCAACGTCTGCGGCATTGCTGTAGTACCAATAGGTACTGTCTTCGGGATTGCTGGTTGGAGCTGCAGATTGATAGTACACATTGGGTTCATGTGTTAGTGTGTCAAACGCAGTAAGACTGTAGATATCTGTAGTACTATTGTATATGTATCCTGACCCCTTGGTAGGATGTCCTAGAGCATCGGCTGCAAATCCTGCATCGCTTAAAGGATTTCCGCCCACTGTGCTGTTTTTCAGATTGATCAAACCACCTGTGAGATGGGTGATGCTGATCGTACCGTTGCTTTCCAGTGCGGCTGTGACATAAGGCACATTTGAACCTAGAATGTCTTGCACAAAGCTGGCACTGGTAGTGCCACTCAAGGTAATTGTTGCTGGGCTGGTCAGGCTGGCTGTGCCTGGAGCACTGGCCTGGATGGTAAATGTGTGACCGGCTGTGAAAGTTGTTGGTGTGCCAGTATAAGCAATATGCTCACCGTTGCTGCCAGTGTTGGCCAGGTCATGATAATGAGATAATTTAATGCCATTGGCAACACCGCTGGAAGCATATAAACCAAGATGTTGATCAACAGAGATGTTTACACCGCCACCGATTGGATCTAGGCCATAGATGGCAGATGCTGTATCGGTATACAGTGGCACACTGATTGTTTCCCATTGATTGGATGTTGTGCTGAATCGTTTTAACACAATGTTCAAGCCGTCACCAGTGGCTCCCAGTTTCCACCATACGCTGCCTGTTGGGCGAGGCTCTGTGTCTGTGCCAAACCAACCGCCACTGGGTGTCTGGGCGTAGTTGCCTGAAAACAAGTACGGAGCATAGTAGTTGCCTGGTGTGATTCCTAAAACAGTGCTCACGTTCATGGTACCATTGGCTATGGTAATACGACCATTGAGAGCAGCACTGGTGCAATATAAATTAACTTTGGTACCGCTGACACTGGCTTTGACTCCGGTGATAGCCGCATTGTTGATGTCAGCTACGATGTCTGCAACACCACCGCCGGTGGCAGTAACAGTTGATCCGTTGATTACCAAGGTTGTTCCACCGGTGATGGTAGGATTAGCTACTGTACCTGTAACAGCAGGCACATGTAGTTGCCATTGTGTACTACCCACTACCACCCACTGGTTGGCACCTGGGCCACCATTGCCGGTTGTAACAGCATCATAGTTGGTTTTGTGCCACAAATGTATACCTTGTGGATATGTACCGTCTTCGTCAATGAACACCAGGGCATAACTTCCCATGGCTCCAACGCTGCGTTTGGGTTTTGGTACATAAAAACTAAAACTCACATCTTGTTCGACCTGTGTTGGGTCTGTGATAAACAAAGGACTGGCCTTGTCAAAATCGTTTGTGGTACGATTTAAAGTGTATATGCCCCATTCGCTGGCATCTAGATCCAACCAATAGGTGTCATCTTCAGGATTGGTACTGGGACGCACACTGGTACCAACCAACTGATCCAGATCAATGTCTGCACGGATAGCATACAGCTGATTGCCTAATCCTAGAGCACTGTAGGCTGTCATCAAACCATACTCGTTGAGTTCACCAGCATGTACAGGAGTACCTGCAGAACTCAAACGGAATGTGGGTGTGCCCATGGCAACCACTAGGTCACGCTGACTGGTAAAACTCTGTAGTTTGCCAGCATTGGCCTTGGTTGTGCCTGCGGCCAGTACGCCGTTGTAGGTTTTGTCTTGTGCGGTGGCCAGGACTACCAAGGGTACGCTACCCACGGTGTTGGTCACGAACTGACTTTGATCTGATACGGAAATCTCGATTCCTGGGGAAACTAGTGCCATGGTTATTTTCCTTTATAATACATGTTAAAGTTATTTATTACCAACTGATGTTTTTTGGGTGCTAACAGGTGCCTTGGCAAAGGTTTGTGTGTAAATACTACATGCTCAAGCGAGATCTATGCCCTATATGCCATCAAAATCTTGTGGCTGTCAACTATATCGACAGCTCAGGACAACGTCACTACAGAAACAGTTGTGCCAGTTGCATACGCAAGGATCGCAAGATCAAAGAACCGCCACCACTGTGGGCCAAGCAGGGCTATAAGAAAAAAGAACGCTGTGAAATGTGTAATTTTAAGTCACGCACACTCAAGCAGATGTTTGTGTATCACGTGGATGGCAATTTGAAAAATGCCAACCCGTTGAATCTTAAAACCATATGTGCCAACTGCCAGATCGAGCTGGCAGGAACTAGATTGCCGTGGAAGCCGGCTCCGCTTGTACCAGATTTTTGATCTGTGCATACAGGTCTTCAATGGTACCATTGTTGTCAATCACATGATCAAATTCGGTACCTACCCAGGCAGTTTCGCTGACATGTACTCCTAGATCTTCAAGCATTTGCCGGGCCGATGTGCTGCCTTGGTTGGCTGAAACAGCCAAATGATACCAGGTGGGTTTGTCACCACGCTTGACCCAGATCACTTGTCCGCCGGCCTGTTTGATAGACAGTATTTCGTTGGGGAATCTGCAATCGCTGATCACAATGTTGTCCTGGCTGTTCCGCAGTTTGTTTTCTATGCTGGCTATCCAGATGTCATCATGGAATCCACGTCGGCACACTTCAGTGCCCCAGAGCTGTAGCACCAGTCTGGGAGTCAGATTAGGCATGTTTAAGCGTTGGGCCCACCATGGATCCACCTGCTCACGCCACTCACGTGCCTGCTTGGTACGTCCTTCCAACAAGTCTCGGTCCCAGCCAAACACAGCGGCCACAGCATCTTTGAGTGTGGCAGCAAAACTGTCTCGCCTGAATGCGTGAAAATTTACCAAATAGTCAGCAATGGTATCTTTGCCTGATCCTATGAAACCGCAGATGCCAATGATCATAAAAAATGCTCCTAGTAGTTAGAAGCATTTTTACATATTTTTGTCAGTTTGTCAACTAGCCCATTACCCAAGTCAGCGGTTGGCTGCCATCCACAAATGTTTTGAGTTCTTCTTCCAGCTTTTCCATTTCGGCAGCGGCTTCGGCTTTGAGAGCTGCACCATTTAGGGTAGTACCGCCCTGTGGTCCGGCTATCTGTCCAAACTTTTCACGTGCTTCACCTAGTATGCGTTTGCAAAAACTATAGGCATACTCTTGGATCCAAGGAAATGCCTGTGGGTCATTCAAGATCATTTGATCTGGTTTGTTGTTGTAGATCCAAAGCAACACTGACTCTTGTTGATCAATAGGTGGATTGGCACCCTGGAACGGCATCTTGCGAATGATAGTGAGTTTTTTGCTCACAGGATTGAAAGTAAAATTCATGAATCCACCAAACATACGCATGGCCAATTTTTGATAGTCCACAAACAATTCGTAGTTGACCAGGCCGCCCACACGTCCTGCCACCAACATGTAAGTGTTTAGATAACCAGACGCAAATGGTTCAAACTGGCTGGCTGTGGTGCCTGACACTGAACCAATACCACGACGATATATGGCACGTATGGTCTGTATTTCCTTGGGCATGATATATTCTTGTGTTTCGGGCAACAGGGTCAGGCTGGCATAGCTTTCTTCCACGCTGTTGCCAGCACGCTGACGATACTTGATCATGGCCTGATTGATGCCCATCTCATAGTGTTCTTTGTCCAACTCAACGTCCACGATGCCATCAGCTAGACGCATGCGGATGTAGTCAGTGACAGCGGCACGCAGGCTGTTGTTGGTGCTACCATACTCCCAGTTGGGATCTGTGATGCCCGATTGTGTTACAGTGTTATCACCCGGAAACGCGATATGAGCACCACTTTGTGTGCCGGTGTTGGCGTTGAAAAGACTCGCAGAGTCTATGTGGTTTTGATTATCGTATCCTGTTTCGGCTGTGATATTGCCGGTATATGGTGTGGCCATTGAACTACTCCGTTAATACAGTATTTATTACTGAGCACGGAGTAGTACAGTATCTGTGTTGATACGACCGTTGAGTCGGGTTTCTGTGGTCTTGATTTGGTCTAAAAACTTGCGTAGTTCTACCTTGGTAGCACGAGTAAATTCTTTGAGTTTTTCTTCGGGTTTGCGTAGTGTTTTTGTAATGCTCTTGGCTTCATCGTAACCAACTATGGTGGTGCCTTTGACATTCAAGGGTCCTTGTAAGCCATCGGCCACATAACGACCCAATTTGCGTGTTTTGACATTGTAAACCCAGAGCTCTTGAGCACCAACAATGTCCGCAGGGTTTATGCTGACAATGCGTAGGCTTTTGTCTTCGCGGGCATACTTGAGTTTGCTGACCACTTTTTCCTTGCTCACGCTCTTGGGAGCACGGATTTTCTTGGTGGCTTTTTTGACTCCACGATACTGTATGATGTCGTTGAGTATCTGATCAATAAATGCCATGATCCGCTTGTAGTCTGCAGATTTATAGTGACTGTATCCTTCAGTGAGCTGTTCATCGGTGCGTTCAAAGGCCTGGGCCAGTTCAGCAAATCGTGACTGAAACACTGTTTCGTACTTGGCCAGCTGGCTCTGCGGCACATTATTAGCAACCAAAAAGTCATAGGGTTTGAACTTGTAGTTAGTATCCTGTAGGAATGCATCGTAGTGCCCCTCCAGTTCACCAATGGTTTCAGCCGTTTTTTCATTAAGTCGGTCCTGTATGGTAGGCACTACTGCTTTGGGCTTTTCTTCTACCACTGGTTCTTCTATCACATCTGCATCACCACGAGTGATAGCACGTTCAATTTCTACATCAATAAAAGCAATATGTCGTTCACGCAAAGGCATGCCAGCACGATGTGCCATGATCAGGCTGTGTACAGTCATAGGCACTGACCGATCAGCACTGCGTTCAAAGGCACGGATTTCGTCCTGAGTGAATTCGTGGCTGTTCTTCATCCACTCTACCACGTGTTTTTTGGTATCTTTTTGTGAAAAATAATAGTTATAGTAGTAAAAACTACGACGCAGGTGGTTGTCAAAGGTAGCATCATCCATGGCCCTGGCTCGTTCAGTGTCCCACACAGGTTCGGACCCTGTGTATTTTTCGTCACCAAACAAGGCGTTGCGTGTGGCTTTTACCTTGGCTTTGATAGTTTTACCGTTGACTTTGACCATATGACTCCTTGATTATCTGTATATTATAGCATTTTGGCATTATTTAGTCAACCGCTGAGGTGTCCCCAGGTTATGTAGCTTTCCAAGGTTTCCAGGGTTTGCACACATTCACGTTCCAGTTCCAGATATTTTGGAGTTTTTTTGTTGACTCTACGACAGTTTACCAGCTCTAGGTCCATAAATGTCCATAGTCCACGGGTATGGCGCCACATGCGACGCAGATCCTCACGCTGACCCGGAGGCATTTGTACTAGGGTAAAAAATGCCTGATCTATGCGGTATTTTAGGTCACGATCATGATCCATATACCAATGATAGCATTGTGGACCTTAAATGTCAAACCCATAAATACTACAATATAGGAGTTAGTATGCCTCGATTAAGCCTTTGACAAGATGGACCAC
>JACCDP010132483.1_pt1 | contig 10291 bp, 9 predicted proteins | sample 7445841 | NCBI WGS metagenome assembly JACCDP01 (sample SAMN15323441, study PRJNA562643) | freshwater metagenome | isolation source: river surface water | place: USA:Blue River Watershed | collected 2017-08-17
GGCGTTGCGTGAGTGCTGCCTGGAGCAGTTGCCGTTGTGCGGTCAGGTCGGCATCTGCACCCATGGTGACGAGGACGGTTACATCCGTGATGCTCGGTAATTGTATCGCCTGCCACGCATCGTCTGCGGTGATAGGTGTCGCTGGTTGTCCAATGGCCAATACTGCAGGGTATCGACGCAAGGCATGGACGATATAGTTCGCTACAGCGCGATGGGTGAGAGTCAGATAGGCATCCGTGGTCGTGCGCGTTTGCGTGTCTTGGGTATGTATGGTATCATCTTTCATTAGTGTGTCACATGCTAATTGAGTCGGCGAGCCGTCTCCTGAGGAGGAGTTCCCATGGCGAAGTGCCAAATCTGCGATAAGGGATTGACGTTCGGTCGGAACATCCGTCACCAAGCAACGGGTGGTTGGTTCCGTCGCGCCCCTCGCACCAATCGTACCTTCAAGGCAAACATCCAGCGCACCACGTTGACCCTCGAGGGTGGCCTTCAGGTACAAGTCAGCGTCTGCACCAAGTGCTTGCGCACCATGTATCGCTCGCGCTAATCTTTAGTATAGAAGATTGCCCGAGTCAATGCAACGAAACGCTTTCGACAGATGTCGAAAGCGTTTTTCGTATACCCAAAACGACGGTGCACTACAAGATGAATTGTTCGATGGCGACAGCCACCCCGTCTTCGTTGATCGTCGGCAGGATGTGGTTGGCGACCGCTTTGAGCGGCGCGATGGCATTCCCCATGGCGAGGCCGAGGCCGGCCCATTCGACCATTTCGAGATCATTAGCCTGATCACCGATTGCCACAACGGCATCGCGAGGGATGTCCAGTTGGCGTGCTAATTCTGCCAGCGCGACCCCTTTGTTGACACCGAGTGCCGTCAACTCACCAAAGAGTGCATGGGATTGGGTCGTCACCAGTCGATCGCCGACACGGGCAGCGAGTTCGGCTAAGAGTGGCGCGACCTGCTCGGGTTGGGCCACAAAGAGCACTTTGGTCGGCGCATGGGCATGCACGACCGCTTGGAGGTCGTCGCAGACACGTACCTCGGCACCTTCGGGGTGGTAGCTCAGATAGACATCCAACTCTGGCCGTTTGTGGGCGATATGCAAGACCTCGTCGATATATGCAACCACAAAAATGTCGTTGGCAAGCAGATACGCGATGGCTTCGGCGGTTGCTGCACCGGGCATAGTCGCTGCGAAGCGGATATGTGCATCGCTGGCGTTTTGGATGACTGCACCCTGGTAACAAATAAGCGGGGCCTGTATGTCGAGCAGCCGTGCAAAGGGCATCGCAGCACCGTACATGCGCCCGGTGGCGATGGTCACGATCACGCCGGCTCGCTGGGCGGCTTCAATGGCTTTGCGGACGCGCGGGCTGACGGAGAGGTCGTGATTGACCACCGTCCCATCGAGGTCGAGTGCCAAAAGACGATACTGCACATGAGCTCCTTTGTCACCAATACCGTGCTATTGTAACAGTCAGAACACCCCATACCCATCGTGGCAAGGAGTGGTGTGAAGCGCTTTGCACAGACAACCCTCTGGTACACCGCAGTCGGCCTGATTGGGCCGTTGGTGGCACTAATACTCACCCCGCTCTACACGCGCGCCATAGGTGTCGCTGGGTATGGCACGGTCGATATCTTGCTGTCGCTTTGGCAAGGGGCGTATACGGTGGCATTGTGGGGGATTGGTACCGTGATCGCCGGCATGTATAGTGCGACCAGCGATGAGCACCAACGACGCACCATCATCGGGAGTGCTGGTGCCGTCGTGATCGGCACAGGGCTGGTCATTGGAGCTGGGTTGCTCGTCGGTGCACCGCTGATTGGTCAGGCTATTGCACGTCCAGAGACGACGGAAGCAATGCCCTATCTGGTTGGTGCACTGCCGTTTGCTGTTGTGTACACCCTGTTTTTGAGCGTATTCAAGCTCCGTAACGACGTGCGCCGGGTGGTGTGGTCGATGATTGGGTTGGTCGTCTTCACCGCATCCACGCGGATCGCGTTCGTCGTCTGGTGGGATGGTGGGGTGGTGGGCATGGTCCAGGCCGCCGCACTCACCAATATGCTCATGGCGCTGCTGACGCTTGGGTTGGGATGGTCGCTGGTGGGTCAACGGGTCGATGTGACTGTCATCAAAACCGTGCTGCGTACCGGGCTCCCCCTGTTGCCGGTCAGCGTGACCGGCTGGGTATTGTTGTACGCAGATCGCTGGCTACTGGCGCCGCAGGTCGATGCGCTCGCACTGGGCCACTATGCGTTGGCGGTATTGGTTGCATCGTTATTGGCATTTGCCATCGAACCACTCAAGAACGCCTGGCAGCCGATTGCCTTGCAGCCGAGTTACCGCAACGACGATGCGTTTCTTGCGCTGTCGTACCGGGTCTATTTGCCTGTGGTCATGCTGTTGATTGGCGTTCTGGTCCTGCTCGCCCCTGCGCTTTTGTGGGTCATTGGCGGTGTTGCGGCGCTCCCAGCGGCCACGTACGTGCTCGCGTTGTCGAGTATGCCGCTGTTTGGTGGAGTGCAGATGCTTTTGGGGATCCGCGCGGTGCGTGATCGCCGCACAACGGTGTTCGGGTGGGGCAGTGTGGTAGCCGCTGTGCTCAATGTCGCGGTCAATGTCACGTTCATCCCTACCTACGGTGTAGCGGCGGCTGCCTGGGGCACTGCTGTTGCGGCGGCAGCGGCAACGGTGGTGCTTGGTCTGCGCGAGCGCGACACCGCACGGGCTATAGCGCCGTTGCACGGGGTGGGCACGGCGTTCCTGTGGCTCGGATTGCTGTGGTGGTGGGGAGTGGCGGGGCCGACATGGTGGGGCGCTCTGGCACTCGGGGCGAACGCGTTTGCATTGGTAGGGTCAGCGGTCCGACCACTCCGAGAGCTCACGCTCCGACTCAAGCCAGAGCTCGACGACACGGGCATGCCCAGCGAGGTCGTGGTGCAGGACGACACGACCAGCCGGGAAGGCCGTCTGTAACAACCCGCAGACGATAGCTGCTTGGCGCGGATCGATTTCGCAGGCGAAATACCCCGGGCTGCGCAAATGCTGCGGCAACAGTAGGGCGAAGCGCCGATATACCGCTGCACCGTCAGGGTCCCCGCCAAAGAGTGCGATGTGTGGTTCGTGTAGCCGTACATCGGGATTGCCATCGTCAGCCATGACATACGGTGGGTTACTGACCATGAACGACACCGGAGCACACGCCGTACACAAATCAGCCTGGAGCAGATGCATACATGCATTGAGCCCATGCCGGTCGCGATTGATGGCACTCACCGCAAGCGCATCGGCCGATACGTCGATACCGATGATGGTTGGTGCGGCGCCAGCGCGTGCAAGGGCAACCCCGATGCAGCCCGAACCGCTGCCCACATCAACGATGACGGCTGGACGCAGGATGTGGGCGGCTGCGATGGCGCACTCGACCAAAAGTTCGGTCTCGGGTCGCGGCACGAGTACCCGTGCATCGACATACATGTCATGCCCATAGAACTCGCGCTGGTTCGTCAGATAGGCGACGGATTCGCCCCGGCTCCGTCGCTCGATGAGGGTGTGATAGTGCGCCAACACGTCGGGGGTGACGATGTCGCTGGCGTGCGCCAGTAGTTGTGCGCGGCTCCAGCCGGTCACATGACCAAGCAGGAGCTCTGCATCGAGGCGTGCGCTGGGTGATGTTGCCTGCAGTACTGTGATTGCGTCGCTGAGTGTCGTGCGGATGGTCGTGGGCACAGATAAGCGTCTCGTTTGTACAAAAAAACCGCGCCGGCACAGGATGTGCCGGCGCGACGCGGATGACTACAGGAACGACATGGGTTCGCCGTTGCTCGATTGATTCGTCGGCATGGTCTTGATGGCACCCATGACGCGATATTTCTGATAGCGCTGGTCGAGGAGCATACTGGTTGGCAGTGCATTGAGGGCATCGATGTTCTGCATGATGCTTACGCCAGCCCGACGGATGGTTGCGTCGGCGTCGTTGTGAGCCCCACCCTCGGGTTCTGGGATGATGGTATCGATGATGTTCATATCTTTGAGGTCTTGGGCGGTGATGCGCATGGTTTTGGCGGCGTCGGGAGCCTTGGAGGAGTCGCGCCACAAGATGGCTGCACTCGCCTCGGGGGCGGCAACCGAGTAGACCGAGTGCTCGAGCATCAGGATCCGATCGGTGACGCCGATAGCGAGTGCTCCGCCCGAGCCACCCTCGCCGATGACGAGGCTGACGATGGGTGTGCGCAACTGCGCCATGATAAGAATGTTCTCGGCAATGGCGTTGCCTTGACCGCGCGACTCAGACTCCATACTTGGGTCTGCACCGGGTGTGTCGATGAGGCAGATGACCGGCAGCGCGAACTTCTCGGCGTGATGAAACAAGCGCATCGCCTTGCGATACCCTTCGGGTTTGGGCATACCGAAGTTGCGGCGCATGTTTTCGCGCGTGTCACGGCCTTTTTGGTGACCGATAATCACCACGGATTGGCCGTCGATGCGACCCACCCCGGCAACGATGGCTGCATCGTCGGCAAAACGACGATCGCCGTGGAACTCGAAGAAGTCTTCGCACAGCACACGCACATAGTCGAGGGTGCGTGGGCGTTGGACGTGGCGTGATATCTGGACTTTATCCCAGGCGGAGAGTGGCGTCTTCATGCAGTGACCTCACACATCAGCAGGTAATGGTGATGCGTCGGCATCACGCATGGTATAGAGCTTGAATAAGCGACCGAGGGTGCTGCGCAGATCATTGCGGGGCACGACCATGTCAATCATGCCGTGTTCGAGCATGAATTCGGCGCTTTGGAAGTTGGCGGGCAGCTTCTGCCGGATAGTTTGTTCGATGACACGTCGACCGGCAAAACCGATGCGGGCACCGGGTTCGGCAATGATGATATCGGCCACCGAGGCATATGATGCAAGCACGCCACCGTAGCAGGGGTCGGTCATCAACGAGATGTGCGGCATCCCAATGGTGCCCAGGCGGGCCAGCGTCAAGTTGACTTTGGGGAGTTGCATCAAAGCCAACACGCCTTCGTGCATGCGGGCACCGCCTGATGCGTTGATGGTGAGCAGGGGGACACGACGTTCGTAGGCGCGCTCGGCAGCGCGGGCGATTTTTTCGCCGAACACACTGCCCATGGATCCACCGATGAAGTCGAACTCGGTGATGGTCACCTGCAATGCTTGTCCCATGATGCTCGCATTGCCACTAATCATGGCATCGTACAACCCCGTTTGGAGCTGACTGTCACGGAGCTTTTGGGCGTAGTTATCTTTGGGCGATACGAAGTTCAACGGGTCGAGGGGAGCAATATTGCCGTCTTCTTCGGTGAATGATTCACTGTCGAACAACCCTTGCCACTCGACGGCACTCAGGCGCATATGGTGGCCGCACTTGCAGACTTTGAGGTTGTCGCGCAGTTGCTTGTGGTACGTCAAATCGCCACACGACGGGCATTTGACCCACATGTTGTCGGGGGTGTCTTGATCGCGCGTCTGCTCGCCTGGCGTGAACGCTTTCGGAGCGCGACGAAAGAGTTCTTTCATCGGGTCGCCTCACAAATGAGAGTAGATAGCCAAAGTATACCACATCACCTCGGTCTGACGGCGTGGCTATGGTATGATGCGCATTGCATTCACGTACATATCGATAGGGATGGGCATGAACGAGAGCCTGTATCTCCCGCAGCCGTTGACCGGTGATGGCTTCAGTCTGCGATCGAGCTCCTGTATCGGAACACCTTCGGTAACGAAAGAAGACGGCAAAGCTGCTGCCGAAGCGCTCATGGCTGACGTGAGTGAACTCGAAGCACTGATGTTTGGCGCGGGGACGCATCGCGTGGTGTTGGTTTTGCAGGGTCTCGATGCGAGCGGCAAAGACGGGGTGGTACGCTTCGTGATTGGACGGGGCGACCCTGTGACGAGTCTGGTTACCTCGTTCAAAATGCCCACCCCCGCAGAAGCGGGGCGTGATTTTCTGTGGCGTGTGCACCACGCCATCCCACCCCGTGGGATGGTGGGCATCTTCAATCGTTCGCATTACGAAGACGTGGTTGCCACCCGGGTCCGCAACACCATCGACGCCCAGACACAAACACAACGCATTGGCCATATCACGGCCTTCGAGTCGTTGTTGGCCGATGATGGAACGATTCTGATTAAATGCTACTTGCATATTGATGTTGATGAACAATCGACGCGCCTGTTGGCACGGGAGCACGAACTCATCACTGCCTGGAAGCTTGCACCCGATGATTGGCATGATCGTGGCTTGTTCGACTCGTATCTCGATGTCTACTCAGATGTGATGCTCCGCACGAGCACCGACCGCACGCCGTGGTATGTGGTCCCTGCAAACCGCAAATGGTACCGCAATTTGGTTATTGCAGGGTTGCTCAAACGGCACATGGAGCCCTATCGGGCTGCGTGGGTACAGACATTGGAGCAGATGCAGGCCGAGCGTATCGCCGCCATCGAATCAGTGCGCCAACGCAGCGCGGGAGGAGCGGGACGATGATCGCAGGCAGTTTGGCACAAGGGCTCGCAGATGCGGGGATTGGCTGGCAACCGGCAAATGGTGATTGGTTTTGCCTCGATACCAGTGATGTCGAACCGTGGTTGATTGCACCCGGTGCGGTCGAGCTGGGGCTCCATGACGGGGACCCGGTATTGATGTTCCATGGGGCCAGCGAATGGGCGATGGATGCCGTCCATGCAGTCGATGCCATCTGGTTGCCGTCGGAACAACAGGCGCGGCTGCTTTTGCTGGAGCATCTGGGTGCGCATGCAGTCGTGACCCTCGAGTCACGTGCTGAGGGGGTACGCTGTCGGGTGCAGCAGGCCGATTGGCTGTTTGAATCGTCGGCGGTGCAGGCCGTCGACGCGTATGCCAGTGTTTTGTTGGCGCTGTTGAACGGTGAACGGGAGCGCTAGGTGCCGTGACTATCGAGGACACGCACCGCGTTGGTGAGGAGTCGGGCGCTCTGCTCGACGATGGCGGGAGTGATTGCTTCTGAGGTGTCTTTGGTCGAACCTTGGAGCGGGACCCGGCCATTGTGATCGAGGCAGGCAATGCTGATTGCGCGTCGCTTGGCTTGGGTGAGTGGTCGCACAATGGGGATAAAGTTGGCGATGCGGGGCTCGGCACGCACTCCGCGGGTCGCTTCGGTAAAGACATCAACCAAGATATCGTCTGCACTCCGGGTGCGCTCGTTGACATCATGGAGCACATAACTCAGTGTACCCCTGCCGAGTCCCTCGAGGCCGATGAAGAACGTGGCCTGGGAATCGAAGGGGTATTTTTTGACGAGATGGGCAAGCCCTGCGCCCGTGGTACCGCCACCCAACCCCACCGCCCAGAGCTCGGTGTTGTTCAAGCGCCCGAGGTCATCGACTGCGGTCAGCATCGCCGCAATGGAACCTGCGTAACTCACCGCACCCGAAGAAAACGGTTGCGAACGAACCCACAGCTCGGCACTGGCCGCGAGCAGCAAATAGACGACAGGGATGAGCAGCAACACCGTACGCACCTCGGGGGGCAACGGCAATGGCGCGATGTATTCGAGGGACATCATGGTGAGGAGTGCGACGGTAGCCGCGACCTGTGCCTCGCGACTGCCAATCGGGTCACGGGGTTGGTGGGTGTCGAGTGGCACGAGCAACACAACCCGGCGTGTCGCCGGGCCGATGGGGGCGTTGGTCGCGACGACATTTTGACTTTCGCTCGTGGCACGTCTGAAGTGCCTGCTCAGGGTGTTGGTCAGCAGCATGGCGACCAGGCTGGTTGTCGCCGCAATTGCCAGTGCGTAGAGCCGTTCGTATGTCCAGACGCCGATCGAGGCACTCGCCAAAAGCGCGACCATGAGACCGCCGCTGCCGGCGAGCGCATGTGTACGGAACGGGTCTGTCCAGACTTGCAGTCCGGCGCGTCGGAGCCGGCTGGCCACGTAGGCAGCGGTCTGCGCCTCGGCGATAGACGTGACCGGGCGAGCGCCGATGTCGTCAGCGATTTTGTGGATGGCGTCGATCGGGTCTTCACGACGACGCAACACCGGGAGGGGGAACTCCACGGTGTTGAGGGGCATGGTTGAGTAGTCTGGTTCGTATGTCATTGCGCTGCAGAACGACTATTCGGTGGGGTCGACGCCGTAGCGCCAGCGATAGTAGTGGCGACCCACGTTCCCTTGTTCGATTTGCCAGCCGGCGGGGTTGTTGGGCACGTAGGTCAGCACACGGCGTTCAAACGGTTGCACCAACACCCATTGCTCGATGCCGTTGATTTGACTCTTGGTCCAATACGCTTCGCTGAGCGGGTAGCCCATCGTTGCAACCCAGTTGTCCATCAGTGCACCACGTTGACTGCGCCCGTTGACATAAATGATATCGGCGCTGGTCAAGTACTCATAAAACACCTGCGGGATGTTGTGCCCGGTGGTCGGTGCGTAGAACCCAATGCGGGCGGCATTGATGCCGGACGCATCATAGCGCGATACCGTGCCGTTGCGGTCGATACGGCTATCGGCATAGGCACCGACCCGATTGGGTGCTTTGGTGCCGATGACCCCGGCGAAACTGGCGTACGTCGGTCCACTGCGGTCGCTGGTATCACCGGTGATGCTGACATCGGATGGCTCGCGGTCGATGAAATCTGCGTTGCCCACTTGCATTTGGCCGGTGATGAGCTCGCGCACGAGCAACCCGCTGGTCACAAACCACGAGTTGCGTGGGTTGGCGTTGGGATTGTTGATCTCCATACGACCTTTGTCGAAGTACTGCACCTGGCGCATCCCGCCCGCGATTTGCAGATACGCTTCGCTGCGGGCCATCAGGCCGGTCGGGCCCCACAACCAGCTACGTTTGGCCTGCTGGCGTACCACCGGGCGGTCACTCCGCGCCCACAGGTATTCGAAGGCACGGTTGACAAAGGACTTGAGTGGGCCGTTGATGAGCTCGGTGGTGGGTTGATAGCCAGCACGCTCGTAGCCGGTGCTGCTGTCGCCATACGGCGTTTCTGTCGGCGTGGGGTCCATTTCGTTCTGGTCACCGCTAGCTTTTGGCGTTATGGTTGCAACAAAGAAGTCGCCGCCTGGTGTTGATGTCGGTACAGAGCTCAGCGTGCGTCCAGCGCAGTCCTCCGCACCAGCGGGGCAGACGGTGTTTTTGAGGTTGTATTGAAAGAACGGATTGCCCAAGTCGCCGATGTTTTTGATTTGGATGAAGTAAAAGCCATCGACCGGTGGAGAAAAGACAAGCTGCGAGTCGAATGAGGTTGTGTCTTTGTTGTCGTTTTGATCGATGAATGTATATGCATCGCGGTCGAACAGGGTCATGATGGTGTCGGTACCCTGTGTGGTTGTGGCAGAACTGCTGTTGAGATTTGCAGTGGTATCGGTCATGAGCACGTAGGTATTGCCGGTTTTGGCGAAAAAGCGCACCCAATCTGCATCGCCGTTCGGGCAGAGCCGATGATCGGTTTGGATTTGATTCGAAAAGATCAGACTAGACTGCTCTGGCAACCCGTCTGGTTCATACAGATCAGTACACAAACCGCTTGTATCAGGGACATTCCCCTCGAACCGGTGTTCATCGCCGCCCGTGTACGAGAGATTCTTGAGTGTGAAGGTGTAAATGCCATAGTTTGCATTGGTAGCTTCGTAGACGCGTGCCACGTAAATGCCGTCCATGGGTGCACGAAACTGCTTGATGTAGGGGTCGAGATTTGAACTGTTGGGATTCTGTGATTCGTATGAATCGTCACTGGTGACAACCAGTGCATGGTTCGGGTCGTAGAGCTCCATGACGAGGTCGAGTGTACCATTGGGATTGGTGGCTTCATTGGTATTGAAAGCCAGGGATTTCGAATCAGAAATGAACACGTCGTAGACTTTGCCGCGTGTCATCGGAAGCGCGTAATAGTTCATCGATCCAACTGAACAGAGCTTCTGGATAATCGGCAAATCTTGCTGGACGGCATAGTAATTGGTGTATGTTTGTGCTCCAGCGGTACAGTTCGTGGGGACGACCGGAGATGTTGTAGGAGTGGGGGTATTGGTTGGTGCCACGGTACCGGTCGGTGTTGCCGTTGCGGGTTCGGAACCGATGTAGAAGAAGAAATTCACAGACGCGGTGTCCCCGGTGACCGTCGCTTTGATCGAAGTACAGGTGCTCTGCGAAACAGTCGCGTTGGCGATGATTTGGACCGGGAAGATTTTGGAGGCGAGGGGCGAAATATCGACCGCAGAGAACCCTTTGTTAATTGTTGCAACGCCCGAACAGGTGCCCGTCAA
>JACCDP010527274.1_pt1 | contig 10291 bp, 10 predicted proteins | sample 7445841 | NCBI WGS metagenome assembly JACCDP01 (sample SAMN15323441, study PRJNA562643) | freshwater metagenome | isolation source: river surface water | place: USA:Blue River Watershed | collected 2017-08-17
AAAGCTTTGAGGCCGTCTTCGGCCAGCTCGTCGCCCACTTGCGGGCCCACAAACTCGGTGCGGCGCAAGGTCACATCAGGGTCATTGGCTTTGAGGGCCGTCAACACTTTTTCGCTTTGCTGGGCCGAGCTGACGCCTTTTTGCGCGGGCAGGCGGATCATGACGTGACGTGCCGCACCGAAGTTCTGCACCTGCCCCTCGGCAAAACCGAGGGTGGCCACCGTGCCGCGCACTTTTTGCAGGTCAGCGGGCTGGCTGTAGCTCACTTCCATCAAGGTGCCGCCCGTGAACTCCACCGACAGGTGCAGGCCACGGCTGAACAGGAAGAAGACCGCCAAGGCAAACGTCAAGAAGGAAATCGCGTTGAAAACCAACGCGTGCTTCATGAACGGAATGTCTTTTCTGATTTTGAACAATTCCATGGTCTTTTCCCCCTTAGTCGGCTTTCACCGCAGAGCCGCCTTCAGGCCGCCACACCGTGCCAATCGACACCGATTTGAGCTTCTTTTTGCCACCGTACCAGAGGTTGACCAGGCCACGCGAGAAGAACACCGCCGAGAACATGCTCGTCAAGATGCCGATGCAGTGCACCACCGCAAAACCACGCACCGGGCCGGAACCGAACGCCAGCAGGGCCACGCCCGCGATCAAGGTGGTGATGTTGGAGTCAAAAATCGTGGCCCAGGCGCGGTCATAACCGGCGTGGATGGCGGCCTGTGGGCTGACGCCGTTGCGCAGCTCTTCACGCACCCGCTCGTTGATCAGCACGTTCGAGTCAATCGCCATACCCAGCGCCAGCGCCATCGCGGCCATGCCGGGCAGGGTCAAGGTCGCCTGCAACATCGACAGGATGGCCACCAGGAACAGCAGGTTCACGCCCAGCGCGATGCCGGAGAACAATCCGAACATGGCGTAATAAACCACCATGAAGGCCACGATCACCAGGAAACCCCAGGTCACGCTGTTGAAGCCCTTGGCGATGTTCTCGGCACCCAGGCTCGGGCCGATGGTGCGCTCTTCAATGATCTCCATCGGCGCGGCCAATGAACCTGCACGCAGTAGCAGCGCGGTGTCGTTGGCCTCTGCGGTGGTCATGCGACCGGAAATCTGCACCCGCCCGCCGCCGATTTCGGCGCGGATCACAGGCGCAGTCACCACTTCGCCCTTGCCCTTTTCGAACAAGATGATGGCCATGCGCTTGCCCACGTTGTCGCGCGTCACGTCCTTGAAGATGCGGGCGCCCTTGGCGTCCAGCGTCAGGTTGACCACGGGTTCCTGCGTCTGGCCGTCAAAGCCCGGCTGGGCGTCGGTCAGGTTGTCGCCCGTGAGCACCACTTGTTTCTTGACGATCAAGGGGCGGCCATCGCGCTCCAGATAACGCTCGGCACCAAACGGGACAATGCCACCCGCTTGCTCGGCGGCTCGCGCTTCGGTGCTCTCGTCGACCATGCGCACTTCCAGCGTAGCGGTGCGGCCCAGAATATCCTTGGCCTTGGCTGTGTCCTGCACGCCGGGCAACTGCACCACGATGCGGTCCAGACCCTGCTGCTGGATCACCGGCTCGGCCACGCCCAGCTCATTGATCCGGTTGTGCAGCGTGGTGATGTTTTGTTTCAGAGCCTGCTCTTGCACTTTGCGGGCGGCTTCGGGCTTGATGCTGGCGGTCAGGCGGAACTCGCTGCCATCAGCCGCTTCCTGGTTTTGCAAATCGGCAAACTGCTCAGACAAGACACGCTTGGCCGCTTGCAGTTGCTGCGCATCGCGCAGGCGGATTTCAATGGTCTGGCCATTGCGGCTGATGCCGCCATGGCGCACGTCTTTCTCGCGCAGCAAGCTGCGCAGGTCGCCCGTGATGGACTCGACTTTTTGCGTCAACGCCGCCTGCATGTCCACTTGCAGCATGAAGTGCACGCCGCCGCGCAGGTCCAGACCCAAGTACATGGGCGAGGCGTGCAGGGCAGTCAGCCAAGCCGGGGAGCGGGAAACCAGATTCAGCGCGACCACAAATTGCGGGTCAGCCGCGTCGACAATCAGCGATTTTTGAATGGCGTCCTTGGCCTTCAGCTGCTCGTCAGTGCTCTGGAAACGGGCTCGGATCGAGGTCCCGTCCAAGGCCACGGTTTGGGGCGTGATGGCTGCGGCCTTGAGCGCGTCTTCAACCTTTTGCAGCGTCGAAGTGTCCACCTTGATGGTGGCCTTGGCCGAAGACACCTGCACAGCAGGGGCCTCGCCATAAAAGTTGGGCAGGGTGTAGACCACGCCCAGCAACATGGCGATCACGATGATCGCGTATTTCCAGACCGGGTAACGGTTCATAGTGACTCGCGTGCAGGATGAAAAACCGGGGCCGACCAAGGCCGCGCCCCATGGAGAAAACGCGTGTGAATTACTTCAGGGTGCCTTTGGGCAGCACCTGGACCACGGCGCTGCGCTGCAACTGGACTTCCACACCTGTGGCCAGCTCCACGCCAATGTAGGCGTCACCGATCTTGCTGACCTTGCCCAACAAACCACCTGCCGTGACCACTTCGTCGCCTTTGGCCAACGCGTCGATCATGGCGCGGTGCTCTTTCTGCTTTTTCATCTGGGGACGGATCATGACGAAATACAGGACCGCGAACATCAGCAGCAAAGGCAGCATGCTCATCAAGGTGGACTGCATGTCGCCCCCTGCGGCAGCGGCTGGAGCAGTTTGGGCAAAAGCGGAAGAAATGAACATGGAAACTCCAAAAAAGCAAATTCGGGTTTTATCGGGGCCGATCGGGCGGCCCGCGAACGAAGCCGCCATTGTATGCGGCGCTATGATGCCCACTGAAAGCCTTTTTCCCCCACGGTCAGTGCCCCAAACCCGTGCTGCTGCACCGTGCAAACCCTGAGCCGAAAGGCCCGAAACAGCCCCGAGGAGCGACCATGCACCCTGCCAGCGGACATGACCACCACCACGATCATGAACACAGCACCCTGGGCGAAATGGATGTGCGCGTGCGTGCCCTGGAAACCCTGCTGACGCAAAAAGGCTACCTCGACCCCGCCGCCGTCGACCGCATCATCGAAACCTACGAGGTGCATGTGGGCCCGCACAACGGCGCCAAAGTGGTGGCCCGCGCCTGGGCCGACCCGGCTTTTCGGGACTGGCTGCTGCAAGACGCCACCGCCGCCATCGCCTCGATGGACTACACCGGCCGCCAGGGCGAGCACATGGTGGCCGTGCCCAACACCCCCGACACCCACAACATGGTGGTCTGCACCCTGTGCAGCTGCTACCCCTGGCCCGTGCTGGGCCTGCCCCCGGTCTGGTACAAAAGCGCGGCTTACCGCTCGCGCGCCGTGATCGAGCCGCGTGCCGTGCTGGCCGACTTCGGGCTCTCGCTGCCCCCGAACAAAAACATCCGCGTCTGGGACTCCACCGCCGAAGTGCGCTACCTGGTGCTGCCCGAGCGCCCCGCAGGCACCGAGGGCTGGAGCCAGGCGCAACTGGCGCAACTGGTCACCCGCGATTCGATGATCGGCACCGGACTGCCCCTGAACCCTGAGTCGACACCCAAGGAGGCCCCATGAACGGCGTGCACGACATGGGTGGCCAACAAGGCTACGGCCCGGTTCGCATCGAAGCCAACGAGCCGCTGTTTCATGGCGAATGGGAGCGCCGCGCATTGGGCGTGACGGTGGCCATGGGGGCCAGCGGCCTGTGGAACATCGACCTGGCCCGCTCGGCCCGCGAATCCCTGCCCCCGCTCGACTACGTGCAAGGCCCTTACTACGCCATCTGGACCCAAGCCCTGCAAAACATGCTGATCGAGCGCGGCCTGATCACCGCCGAAGAACTGGCCCAAGGCCAGCCCCTCACGCCCCCCGTGCCGGGCGTGCGGGTCCTGAAAGCCGCAGACGTGGACGCGGCACTGGCCAAAGGCAGCCCGGCCGACCGGCCCAGCACGCAAGCGCCGCGCTTTGCGGTGGGCCAGCGCGTGCGCGCTCTCAACCTCAACCCCCAAGGCCACACCCGGCTGCCCCGCTACGTGCGCGGCCATGTGGGCACCGTGGTGCTGCACCACGGCAGCCATGTCTTGCCCGACCGGCATGTGAGCCGGATGCTGCCGCCCTTTGACGGCACGGCCGAGCACCTTTACACCGTGGTCTTTGACGGCACCGAGCTGTGGGGTCCGCAAGCCGAGGCAGGGCACCAGGTGAGCGTGGACGCCTGGGAGTCTTATCTGGAAGCGGTGTCCGAATGACCACCTTGAACGATCTGGCCCAAGCCTGTGGCGACGGCTTTCCCATGCCCCCCACGGCCAACAACGGCGCGGTGTTTGAAGCCCCCTGGCAGGCCCACGCTTTTGCCATGACCTTGCAGCTGCACGAAAAAGGCGTCTTCACCTGGCCGCAGTGGGCCGATGCCCTGACGCGCGAAATCCGTGCAGGCCAAGCGCGCGGCGAAGCCGACGACGGCAGCCTGTATTACACCCACTGGCTCAATGCGCTGGAGCAGCTGGTGATCGAGCGCCAACTGGGCACACCCGATGAAATCCATGAACTGGAACACGCGTGGGAAGCGGCCGCCGAACGCACCCCGCACGGCCAGCCCATCGTGCTGAACGCCGAAGAAAGAGGCCCCGTTTGAACCTGCGTTTGTGGGCCATGCTGGCCTTGATGGGCAGCCTGGTGTCGTTGGCAGTCGGCACCTCGTTTGCCAAAAGCCTGTTCCCGGCCTTGGGCGCCGAAGGCACCACCGCATACCGGCTGGTCTTTGCCATGCTGATGCTGATGGCGGTGTTCAGACCGTGGCGTCGCCGATGGGTCTGGGCCGATGCGCTGCCTCTGGGCCTGTACGGCGTCACGCTGGGCGTGATGAACCTGCTGTTCTACAGCGCCATCAAGACCATTCCCTTTGGCGTGGCCATCGCCATCGAATTCACCGGGCCGCTGGCCGTGGCTATCTGGACCGCCAAAAAAGCCAGCGACTGGCTGTGGGTGACGCTGGCAGTGGTGGGCCTGGCTTTGTTGCTGCCGCTGCCGGGGGGCGACGCGGCCACAGCACTGGACCCGATGGGCGTGTTCTTCGCATTCACCGCGGGCGTTTGTTGGGCGCTGTACATCGTGTTCGGTCAACGCGTGGCGCTGCGTTACGGCGGCATGGCCACGCCCATGGGCATGCTCGCTGCCGCTTTGGTGGTGGCACCGATTGGTGTGGCGCATGCCGGCAGCGCCTTGCTCAACCCGCAGTGGCTGCTGGCCGGTTTGGCCGTGGCACTGCTGTCGAGTGCCATCCCTTATGCACTGGAAATGTTTGCGCTGAACCACCTGCCCAAAAACACCTTCAGCATCTTGCTGAGCCTGGAGCCGGCAGTGGGTGCCTTGGCAGGGTGGCTGGTGCTGGCTGAGCACTTGACCCTGTTTCAGGGGCTGGCCATTGCCATGGTGATGGCCGCTTCCATGGGCACCGCTTGGTCGGCGGGTCGCGCTTCGGCAGACCTTCGCGAGCAGGGGCTCGCTCCCACAGGGATGGAGGGTTTATTGGGGCTTGGACTCTTCTGCCTTGGGTTCAGGCCTGGTTTCCGACTTGGCATCGGGCTTGGCTTCAGACTTGCCCTCTGACTTGGTCTCGGCCTGGGGATCACGTTTGAGCTTTTCCAGCTGCTTGAGCAACCAGCTGCGTTTTTCGAGGCGCTCTTGCTCCAGGCGCTCGATTTCCTGCAGACGCCTAGCGCGTTCGGCCTCGGCCTTTTCCTTGCGCTCGCGGGCCTGGGCGGCGAGGGCCTCTTGCGCCAACTGCTCCTCGCGCAAACGCGCCTCTTCTTGTGCTTTGGCTTTCGCCTCTTCTTCGGCCAACAGTCGGGCCTGCCGGGCTTGTTCCTGCTTTTGGCGGGCCGCTTTGGCCGCAGCGGTTTCGCGCACGCCCGTGCCCCAAGGCTGCTCATCCAGCTGTCGCCGGATCGCGGCCTCAGCAGAAATCGGCACGGCCTTGCCTTTTTCAGTGACCGAGAAATAGCCCTCACAGCGTGTCTTCAAGCCGCCGGGCAAGGTGCAGGCAAAGCCTTGGGGGTTTTGATCGCCCCAGGCTTTTTTCTGGGCCACGAATTCATCACAACGGGTCAAGGCCCGCTGGATCTTCCAGTCCTCGGGGCTGCTCTCCTTGGCCGTCGTGTCAAACCACTCGTAACGCACCCGGTCCAGCTGCAAAGCGGTGCGCACGCATTGCGCCTTGGCGGGGCCCATGGCCGCGAAAGCATTGCGCCAGGCGGCTTGCAGCGCCGCATGGTCTGACACCACCACAAAGCGGGTGCTGCCCTGGGTGGGGCAGGCGTTCACGGCCTCGGCGTTGCCGCGCTTGAACTTGCCGCGCCAGCTGACCACGACCGACTCGACATCCTGCGGCGTGATGTCGATGCGGGTCTCGAAGTAGGGTGCACGCACCTCCCGCTCCAGCGTCGCCTGGCCTTGGACCGAGATTTCGAGGTTGCAAACCTGTTCGGCGTTTTGCACACGTGCGGCCACCACCACCGTATTGGGCTGCTCCGCCAACAGCTGGTATTGCCCGGCCTGTGCCGAAACAGCCAGCGCCAGCCCCCCGCACCAACGGGTGATCAGACGGCCCGTGTTCAGGGCGAGTGCGCGGATGGAATGGGATTGCATGACTGAAAGTAATCGACCCCAGGCGGCGATTCTTGAGCCCGGCTCACTGGCCTGTGAACACGGCTGGGCGCCGTTCGGCAAAGGCCGCCCGTCCTTCGGCAAAGTCCGCGCTGCGGCTGGTCATGTGCTCGCGCTCACGCAGGCGGTGCTCGTCCATCTGCCCGGCGGCTATTTCGTTCAGGGACTTTTTGGTCTCCTGCACAGCCAAAGGCGCCAACTTCAGGACATCGTCCACCAATTGCGCCAGCACAGCGTCCCACGCTGTTGAATCCACCAGCGCTTCAAAAAGCCCCATCGCATGGAGCTGCTCGGCCGTGAAAGGTCGCGCTGTCAAAAAAGCCCGTTTGGCACCCGCCACCCCGAAACGGCTGACATAACGCTGCAAGCCACTGGGGTAGTAATGCAGGCCCAGCGCCGTAGCGGGCATGCGCCACTCGATGCCTTGCAGGCCGATGCGCAGGTCACACGCCAGCACCACATCGGTCGCGCCGCCGTACACGCTGCCGTTGAGGGCGCAAATGGTGACGGGCCGCAGCCGCGCCAGCGTGTCCGGAATCTCCTCAAAGAAGGTGGCGCCGTGACCCGGCTCGTCAAAACCGCCAATGTCATACCCGGCACAAAACACCGGTTTGGGCTGACCCGCCGTGTTGGCGGTCAACACCAGCACACGCACATCGGGGTTGCGCTCAATGGCATCAAAGTGGGCCAGCAAAGCCTTGAGGTCGCCGTTTTCCAGGCGGTTGCGCTGGGCTGGGCGGTTCAAAGTGATGGTGGCCACGCCGCCTTCGATCTGCAAAACGGGGGCGCAGGCTTGCGCAAAGAGGGATGACATGGCTGAGGTCCAAAACAAAAAGGGTGCCTTGAGGCACCCTGATTGTAGAAAGCCGGCTGTGGCAGCCAGCTCATGCGGTCCAGGCTCAGGCCTTGGTTTTGGCCTTGCTCATGGCGGCCTTGACCGAAGCTTCGGCTTGGGCTGTGGCGGCCTTCAGGTTGGACTCGGCGGTGTCAGCGGCTTGCTTGGCCACTTTTTTCAGGGTCTCGGCAGCGGTTTGGCTGGCTTCGAAAGCGGTCTTGAACACGGCCACAGCGGCGTCGGAACCGGCAGGGGCGTTCTTCAGGCTGTTTTCGACCAGGCTTTTGACAGCTTTTTCGGATTCGGCCATTTTGCTTTCGACCGCTTTGGTGAACTCGGCGCCAGTGCTGTTGGCGATGTCAGCCAGGTGACGGCCATAAGACACCGACTTTTCGAAGGCGGGCTGCACCAAAGCGGCTTGCACGGCCATCAGGTCTTGAGGCGACTTGGCAGCCATCAGGGCTTGCATGTTGGCGAAAGACTCGCCCACAGCGGCTTTGCCAGCAGCCATGTTCAGCTCGACCAGGCGCTCAAAACCGGCGAAAGCGGTTTGCGACAGGCCAGCGGCCACGTTCAGGTTGGCTTGTTGGGTGGCGGTGAATTGTTCGGTGTTGAAGTTCATGGTGTGTTCCTTGGAGGGTTTTTGTTGCAATGCAGCAATTTGAACAGCCCCCAGCGTCCAAGGCAAGGGAAAACCCGCACTTTAGAGTCCGCTCTCCAATTGGCGGCTTGTGTGCGCAAGCCCACTGAAGCCCGGACACCGCCTGTGTCATACACAGCGCAAGGCCTTTGCCTGCCGCGTCCACCCAACTCACTACACTTGGCGCAACGCCGATTCGGCCCCAATCCCAGCTTTGTATGGAATTTCTCAGTCTGCTGTTCGTCCTGGCCACGGCCATCCACTGGCTCAACACCCAAGGCCAGCGCCAACGCACCGCCTTGCTGGCCGAGCAATTGCGGCCCTACCAAATCGAAAAGCACATGGAGCAGCTCACCGGGGCCTACATGCGGGCACTGGACGAAAGCGATGCAGAACGGCAGCAACAAATTTTGCAGTTGCAAGCCCCGGCCGAAGAGCAACTGGCCCAGGAGTTCCAGAGCCTGGCCCGCGACTTTGCCAAACTGCCTGCCCCCGTGACCCGGGCTTTCAAGGTGGCGCTGCCCTACATCGACCAGCTCTCGCCCAAAGCCACGTTTGACATGCGCCGCATGCTGGAAGTGCACGCCCAAGGCATCGAGCGCACTGTGCGCAACCAGCAAGGCCTGACCCCCAAGGAGCGGTCCTTTCGCATGATGGGCGAGATGTTTCTGATGCAGCACAGCTGCCACTGGTTTTGCCGCTCCAAAACCATCGCCTCGGCCCGCATGGTGACCCAGCACCAGACCCGCTACGAACAAGCGCTCGACGCGGTCAGCCCGGAAACCCGCCAGGCCTATCTGGCGGTGGTGCAGGGCTGATCAGGCTTTGAGTTTGTGTCACCCCGGGCGAAGACCCGGGGTCCATCTCCCCTGCAACCATGGATCCCGGATCAAGTCCGGGATGACAGACAAGGGGGATGGCCCCCCCTGAATGTCATACCCGCGAAGGCGGGTATCCATGGTCGTCGAAGGGATGGATCCCAGATCAAGTCCGGGATGGCGAGAGGGGACGGGCCTTCCAGGTCAGGTCCAGATGACATAAGGTCATGTCCTTCGTCAGCCCGCCAGGGCCTGCAGCGCTGCCTGCGCGATGCTGCCCGCGTCCACCGCAAAGAAGCGGCGCAGTGCGGCGCGGGTGTCGCTGCGGCCAAAGCCGTCGGTGCCGAGGGTGCGGTAGCGGCGGCCTTCGGGCAGGTAGGCGCGCACGCTCTCGGGCACGGCCCGCACATAGTCGCTGGCGGCCACGATGGGGCCGGCACTGGGTGCCAGCAGGCGGCTCAGGTAGGGTGCATCGCCGCTGGCCTCATGCGCCATGCCGTCGCGGGCCAGCTCGCTCCAGCTGGTGATGCTGTACACGTCCACCCCCACGCCCTGCGCGGCCAGTTGCTCGGCAGCGCGGATGACCTCGGTGAGGATGGCCCCGGAGCCCAGCAGCGTCACGCGCTGACCTTTCGCCGAAGCATCGCTGGGACCATTCGCGGGACCATCAGTGGGACCATAAGCGCCAAAGTGGTAGCCCCCACGCAACACGCAGCGCTCTGCCCCCTCTGGCAGGTTCGGCTGCGCGTAGTTCTCGTTCATCAGGGTCACGTAATAAAACACGTCGGCTTGCTGCTCCACCATCTCGCGCATGCCCGCGTCCAGAATCACCGCCAGCTCACCCGCAAAAGCCGGGTCGTAGGCCTTGCAGTTGGGGATGGTGGCCGCCACCAAGTGGCTGCTGCCGTCCTGGTGTTGCAGGCCCTCGCCGCCCAAGGTGGTGCGGCCTGAGGTGGCACCGAGCAAAAAGCCGCGGGCACGCTGATCGGCCGCCGCCCAGATGGCGTCGCCCACGCGCTGAAAGCCGAACATCGAGTAATAAATATAAAAGGGCAGCATGGCCAGTCCGTGCACGCTGTAGCTGGTGGCCGCTGCTGTCCAGCTGGCGATCGCACCCGCTTCGCTGATGCCTTCTTCCAGGATCTGGCCGTCGGTGGCTTCGCGGTAGCTCAGCACCGAGCCGATGTCTTCGGGCGCGTAGCGCTGGCCCACGCTGCTGTAAATGCCCACCTGCTTGAACAGGTTGGCCATGCCGAAGGTGCGCGCCTCGTCGGCCACGATGGGCACGATGCGCGGGCCGAGTTGCGTGTCTTTGAGCAGGTTGCCCAACATGCGCACAAAGGCCATGGT
>JACCDP011095586.1_pt1 | contig 10291 bp, 9 predicted proteins | sample 7445841 | NCBI WGS metagenome assembly JACCDP01 (sample SAMN15323441, study PRJNA562643) | freshwater metagenome | isolation source: river surface water | place: USA:Blue River Watershed | collected 2017-08-17
CGTATACCCGCTAGCATCAAAGTTGTTAAGGGGTAATAGACCATCGGCTTGTCATAGACAGGCATGAGCTGTTTTGAAACGGCTTGCGTCACGGGATACAAACGGGTACCAGAGCCACCCGCCAAGATAATGCCTTTACGCCCTAATGAATTAACTGTCATGAAATGCCTATCGTCTCTTTACTCTCTACCCTGTTTAGCACTGAACTGCGGCACAGCCACAATGAAACATACAGGTAACTAAATTACCTTTTCTGCAGCCAATCTTCTTACATACTCGCGTACCAAGACATCCCATACTGGAAAGTCAGGTATTACATTAAACTCATTATAGGAGTTTGAAATAGCTAACTGTGAGCTTGCTAAGGCCCTGCGCAACTTATCCGTCGCCATTGTAGAGTTCATCGGTCTTGGGGCAGGCAGTGGATATTCCTCAGCCAAAATCGGTTTAATGGAACCTGGCTTTGTCTTTAAAACAACTCCTGCTTCAATAGCTGATTCAATTGCCAAACTGGCCAAACCATACCAAGTGGTCTGACCACCGGGTACAGCATTGTAAATCCCCGAAGGAAATCGCTTGATTTGCCCATCTTCCCTTAGCGCCAAATCCAAACTCACATTCGCTAACCATTCAGCGCTTGTTGGAACGCCATACTGATTTGAAATGATGCTGAGCGATTCACGCTCTTTAGCTAAGCGCAAAATCGTCCGAATGAAGTTGCCCCCATCACCATATACCCAACTGGTTCTGAAAATTGCGTACTGAGCTTGAGATTTTTCTGAGAGATTTTTAAAGGCAGCCTCTATCGCCCCCTCTCCAGCCGCTTTACTTTTACCGTAAATACTCAGTGGATTTCGTAAATCATCTTCGGTATAAAAACCCGATTTTTGGCCATCAAAAACATAGTCTGTAGAGTAATACAATAAAGTCGCGCCATGAGATACTGCATACTGCGCCATGATCTCTGGGGCTCTGGCGTTAATCGCAAATGCTAAATCAGTTTCAGTTTCGGCCTTATCCACTGCGGTGTAGGCTGCCGCATTAATGATTAAGTCAGGCTGATAGTGATCTAATACCTCATGAATTGAGGTAGAACTTCCTAAATCGCATTGAGAGCGACCGACATACTGAATGTAGTAAGGCCCTTCTAAGTTTTTAGCATCAAAGATTGTCTTAAAGGCCCTACCGAGCTGTCCGTCTTTGCCAAAAATGAGAATGTTCATCGAATACGAATGTCTAAATATTATTCAGCGGTATTGTTTTTGAAGCCAGTCGCGATACGCACCACTAACAACACCCTCAATCCATTTTGGGTTATCTAAGTACCACTGCACGGTTTTTTTAATACCGCTAGCAAAAGTTTCTTTAGGGGTCCAACCCAATTCTCGTTTAATCTTACTCGCATCAATCGCGTAGCGACGATCATGACCGGGTCTATCTTTGACAAACGTAATTTGCTCTGTGTACGACCGGCTGTCTGCTCTTGGTCTGAGTTCATCCAAGATGCTGCAAATGGTTTTAACCACATCAATATTGGCTTTCTCGTTCCAGCCACCAATGTTGTAAGTTTCTCCAAGCCGGCCTTTACCTAGCGCCTCACGAATCGCCGAACAGTGATCACCCACATAGAGCCAGTCGCGTATTTGCTGGCCATCACCATAAATCGGTAAAGGCTTACCGTGAAGAGCGTTGAGGATTACCAATGGAATCAGTTTTTCTGGGAAGTGATATGGGCCATAGTTATTCGAGCAATTGGTGGTAAGTACTGGCAAGCCATAGGTATGAAACCAAGCTCGCACCAAATGGTCTGAGGCCGCTTTAGAGGCCGAATAGGGACTATTAGGCTCATAAGGATTAGTCTCCGTAAACGCTGGGGCGCTCACGGCTAAAGAGCCGTAGACCTCATCAGTCGAAACATGATGAAAGCGAAAAGCTGCTTTTTGGTCCTGCTTGAGTTCATTCCAATACGTTTTTGCACATTCGAGCAAATTAAACGTACCAAGAATATTGGTATGCACAAACTCCGCCGGGCCATGAATGGAGCGATCGACATGACTTTCTGCCGCAAAATTAATAATCGCGCGCGGCTGATACTGTTTGAGTAATTGACTAACCAGTTCGCCATTAGCAATATCGCCATGCACAAAAATATGGCGTGGATCATCCTTGACAGAATCGAGAGTCAATAAATTACCAGCATAGGTGAGCTTATCTAGATTAATAATTCCCTCGGCATTGGGCTCTTTTAACCAATCAAGAACAAAGTTACCGCCGATAAAGCCGGCGCCGCCAGTCACTAAAATCATATTGAAAGGGTATTTATTTTGGATACCATGATTATCACCCAAATAGGGCTGTAAATAGAGCATTTGATGCCATACCCTGACTTATACTTGTCCCATGAATCCCTCTAAATATAGCCTTACGTTTGCCTGCTACAACTCAGTTGAATACACCAAAAAGTGTATTGAGAGTATGGTTGCTCATGGCACTCCTTTAGATCGCCTCGTCGTGGTAGACAACCAATCCACTGATGGCACGCGTGATTACCTTAGCAGTCTGCCGCTGGGTGCTCGCATTTTTAATCAGCACAATCTAGGATGCGGTACCGCCTGGAATCAGGGGGCTTTGGCATTGCAGTCTGAGTGGAGCATCATTATGAATAATGATGTCCTCGTATCACCACAGTGGGTTGAAAACCTTATCCAAACCGCCGAGAACCTAAATCTGAAAGTGATTAGCCCAGCTCTCATTGAAGGGCCTCTGGATTATGACTTTGACACATTTAGCCGTGAGGCGAGCCATAAAATGAAAAATATAAGCCGACTGGGTAGCAAACATGCAGTGTGCTTAGCGGTTCATGAGTCAGTTTGGATGGACGTGGGATATTTTCAAGCCGTACCCAAGCTTTTGGGCTATGAAGATACCCTCTTCTTTCATGAGCTCCAAAAGGCTCGCATAAACACTGCAATTACTGGCTCATCGTGGCTGCATCACTTTGGCTCCATCACACAAACTGCCATGAAACTTGAGCGGGGCTTAAGTCAGAAGGATGGTTTAGCTAATCGGTACAACTATAAATTACTTAATCAAAGTTGGTTGACGCGTAAGCTCACTAAATACCGAACAAAAAAGCATCAACTTGCATCCAGAAATGCTGAGGTCAACCAATACGGCATGTCCATTCACGGATTAAGAGAGAACGGTCACTTTACGTGGATTTAATTGTGTTGTTTTCTGATGCTACTGCTATTTTTAATCAGCTCGATGAATTGAGTGATGTTTGAATCTAGTGAGAATTTAGCAAGTACAAATTCTCTACCTGCCTTGGCGAATTGCTTGGCTTCATCAGAATGATTAAGGGTCCACACAATAGCATCCGCCCACTGCTGAACATGGCCTGCCTTAACGATGAGGCCTGTCTTTTGATGCACGATAGTCTCTGGAATACCGCCCGCATCACTCGCAATCGTAGGGACTCCCAAATACTGCGCCTCAATTTGGAACATCCCCAAGGGTTCCACTAAAGAGGGCAAAACAGCGATATCGCTTACCTTTAAGAGTGGTGCGATATTTTGTAATAGGCCCACTAAGAAGACGTTCTCCTCAAGGCTCAACTCCCCAATCATGCGCTCGAGTAGCGGCTTATCTTGGCCCTCACCTGCAATGACATAGCGGATATCAGGATGGGTTTTTTTCACCTCAAATAATGCCCGTAGCAGAATGCTGTGCCCCTTTTCACCACGCAAAATCGCGCCATGCGCAATTACGGGTCCAGGATGACGGGTTAGCCATTCCTGAAGATGAATTGGGAGTGGATCGTCATTTTTAGCCAATCGAGAAAAATCAATGCCGGGATAGAGTACCTTAATTTTTTTAGGATCAATTGCGGAGTTAACGAGAAACTTGGATCGCAAATAAGCACTTGGCGTCAGGGTTGCTGTACAGAGATGGTTGTACGCAAACGATAATGGGTAGCCATGCTGAAAAGTTTTAATGCGAAAAATAGCCGTGCACTGTGAGTAAAACAAAGCGGTCCACTTTGCAGCTAAAGCACAAATTAACGCATCGTGACTGCCATGGCAAATTAGTGCGCTTGGCTTTTTGTCTCGAATAATACGTATTACTTTTACAAAACTGGGCAAATGAAAAGCATTACGAAAGCGAATTTCTCGAACTGCCACGCCATCTTCTTTTGCTCGTTTTCCAATGGCGCTCCTTGGTTTACATAGCAAAATAATTTCAAAGCCGGCTTGAGATAGCGAGCGTATCTGCTGCAAAGCTTGTAATTCCTGTCCTCCAATATTCATTGAGGAGTCGGTAAAAATGATTAATTGCGCATTGGCCATAAGTTAAGTACGTGACGTACTGTGACTGACCTTATTCGCGATGAATTGAGCAGTAGGTTGATAAAGAACCTGTGCCAATAAAGTTGCAATCATCAACCCATAAAACGTGCACAAATACTTCAAGGAAAGCTGCTCATTGGAGAGGCCAGCAATAAATACTCCAACGATGTAATACATCCCAATTCTAGCGGCCTTTTTATTGTTACCATGTATTGCGTTACGATTTTTCCAGAAAAAATAGAATGGAACACCCAGAAGAGCCAAATAGGCAATTAGGCCAATGAGGCCAGAAGACAGCAGTTTGCTAAGAATGTCACTATGCGGCCCAGTCAAAGCCATTGTATTGGTTATAATTTCATTAGCAGCGGTGTTAAGTGGGCTATTTTGGAGAATCTGCATCATATTTTTCTCCTCGCCATACCCAAATAGCCAACTCTCGGCGGCAAACTGAAATGAAAATGTCCAAATACCTAAACGCGTTCCTGCAGAACTGGCCAAGTCTTTTCCTAAAAACCAATTAGAAATTTCGCCATAAGCACTCAAAATGCGTGTAGAAAAAGTGTTTGAGAGGAAGTAAATGGCTGCAAAAATGAGTGCTATCAGTAAGGCAAAAATCCCTGTGTGCACCCACATCCTTAACCGCAATGCATGGTTTGCAGAATAAATATCGCCTACACGAATGATGAACATCATCAAAAGAATAAAAGGGGCAACTAGCCAAGCCCCGCGCGAGCCTGAATGAATGGAGATGTAAATTCCAGCAAGTCCACCAGCCAGCTTTAAAAATTGGATGGGGAGACTGGCCTTGCGAATCGATCCAATCAAAAAGAGGGATAAAAGTCCCAGTATGAATGTTTGACTTCCCAATGTATTTGGGTCAACAAAGTAGGTCGCATAACGACCATTCCAAGAGGCATGTGGGAGAGGATTTAACGTGACCTTCAAGAGGACAAAAATAAGACTGATTGGGATGGCAATAGCAAGAATGTTGATGTATTGAATATTGCGTGTTTTCAGCAAGAGAAATACGAAACCTGCAAACAAAATCCGCGAAGGTCCATCAAAGGCGGCCATATGAATTTTTTGACGAAATAACTGGGAAATCAATACCGCGATCAATAGCCCAGAAAACGTGAGAAGAAGAATCCAATCGTCTTGGTTTGAAAATCGAAAGTGAGCGCTCTTATTGCGAAAAAACTCAATCAGTGCAATCAAGACCAAACTAAAAAGAAATACATGAACACCACTGCGAACGGTTAAGAATGCGACTGGAAACATAAAAACCGCAATCGCTATGCACTGATCGATGGATAGTCTTAACTGACCGGAGCGTATTGTCATCGTTTTTTTCCAAAATGATTGGCCTATTCACTAAACTTTTTATAGAATAGCATGTGGATAAAGCTACAAATTAGTATGAGTTTCTGTAAAAAACATGACGATCTACTTTTTTAATCACCGCTAAGACCTCATTATGCAGACTGTATTAGTCACGGGCGGCTCTGGTTACATCGGCTCCCATACCGTCGTCACTCTCCTAGAGCATGGCTATAGCGTGGTGATACTAGATAACCTTTGCAATAGCAAAGCAAGCGTCATTGAGCGCATAGAGGCAATCACATCTCGTAAACTCATTTTTTATGAAGGGGATGTTCGTGATCGCTTATTGCTAGCTTCTATTTTTAAGTGGCATAAATTCAATGGGGTAATCCACTTTGCGGGTCTCAAGGCCGTCGGCGAATCCCAATTAGAGCCCTTAAAGTATTACGATAATAATGTGATTGGTAGCATTACCTTAATTGAAGAAAGCCTCAAAGCTAACATTGAGCATTTTGTTTTCTCTTCTTCCGCAACAGTCTATGGCGATCCAGGTGTTACGCAATATTATGAAGATTTACCAACCCATCCCATCACTGTGTATGGCAGAACAAAACTCATTGTAGAACAGGCCTTGCGTGATGCTGTTTATGCAAATCCCAAACTACGAGTGGCATGTCTACGTTATTTCAATCCCGTTGGCGCACATGTTTCAGGCTTGATTGGTGAGGACCCCTTGGGCATACCAAATAATTTAATGCCCTTTCTTGGTCAAGTGGCCTTAAAAAAACTTCCTCGACTCAGAGTGTATGGCAATGACTATCCAACGCCTGATGGTACTGGTCTGCGTGATTACATTCATGTTGAAGATCTAGCAAAAGGTCATCACCTTGCATTGCAATATTTGCAGTCCCATGCTGGCATCTTGACAGTGAATCTTGGTACTGAGACACCCTATAGCGTGCTCGATGTCATCGCAGCATTTGAAGTAGCCAGCGGTAAAAAAATTTCCTACGAATTTACGCAGCGTCGACCTGGGGATTTAGCGGAGTACTACGCGAATGCTAGCCTAGCAAAGCAAACACTTCGGTGGCAAGCTAAGTATGACTTAAACCGGATGTGTACTGATACATGGCGCTTTTACGATCAGTTCTTTACCGCCAAAACTTAAATCGCTAGATTTTTATTCAGGATGAAAATTGACACAAAACTATAAAAAGATATTGATTGTTTGCCCCGCTGGAGCAGTGACTGGTGGCCCCGAGGCTTTGCATCAACTAGCAGCCCATATGAATGATCTGGGCCTTCCTGCTTTTATGTGCTACCTGCCATTTAACCAAAGCGCATTAGCACCCCCACCCTACGAGCGCTATAAAACTCAAGCCCTACCCTATCAAGATGTGCCAGGCAATCTCATCCTTTTTCCCGAGGTTTATCCCATGCTAGCTCAAAAGGTGAAACATGCTCAAGCGGGACTGTGGTGGCTATCTTTGGAAAATTTTCTAGAAAGACGTCATATTTGGAGTTTGCACGATAAGGTCCGCTACTTAAAACGCGTCATCCAAGGTCGCAGACCTTGGGGTGGTGCCAAAAACCTCAACAAATTACTGCACTTTTCTCAAACAGAGCACTCATCCCAGTACTTACGCTCTTGCGGAATTGAACCCATTCCACTCATTGATTCCATTAATGAAGATTTTTTAACTGACCGCTTTCTCGATCAAATTGATCATAAAAAAAATAGGATTCTTTATAACCCCACCAAGGGATGGAAGGTTACGCAACGGCTAATCGAGGCATATCCAAACTGGCAGTTTGAACCACTTATGGGGCTCAATCGTGAGCAGCTTTCTGAAAAACTCTATAACAGTAAGCTATATATCGACTTTGGACATCACCCCGGTAGAGATCGTATGCCGCGCGAAGCAGCAATGCATGGCTGTTGCTTAATTACAGGCAAACTAGGTTCTGCTGGCAATGAGGTGGACCTACCGATCCCATCTCAATACAAATTGGATAGTCATTCAGAGAATTTTGTTGAACAATTTGGCCGATTGGCTGGCGCTATTTTCGAGAATTTTCCAAATCATTACCTCGCATTTAATGCATATCGTCATTGGCTACAGGACGAACCTAGAATTTTTAAAGAGCAAATTAAAGATTATTTCCTAAATCAATTGAGATCGAACAAGAATTAGCTCGACCGAAATACTTTTTTCCATAGAGATTCTTGGTTCTTTGAGGAATTTTTATAGTCTCTCACAATCTTTTCGCAAGCCTGGATGTAGTCCTCAATGACTTTAGTGCTGCTTACATTTGTAGCGGCAGGAAATTGAAGTGACATTGAATTTGCCAATTGATATAAGTATTCCTTGCTGAATGTATTGCGACTTGTCTTAATAAACATGGCCTCGTAAGGGTGATCAGTTCGTCCAAAGTAAGACCCCTCAAAGCCACTATCGCCCTCTCGAGAAAATGGATTGATCTCTCGATCTAAAAAACGGTAGTCAAATGAATTGTATTCCGGCAAGAGGCACTTCAAATTACAGCCTTGCTCTAAAAGAATTTGCGATAGGCGAATTTCATAATCTCGAACAGTTTCGTCTTTCGATAAGGAATGGGCCGTCTCATAAAATCCAGTTGCAATTAAGTGACATAGAATACTACGCGGTAGTGCATAACAAGTCGACTGAACGTGAGACAGGATGTTCCTATTTCGATCTAAATATCCATATTTTTCATGGTACAACTTTGCAATCGCATGGTGTGATGGTGTCAGGCTGATTACCGTTCCAACGATACCCACATCTTGATCAAAGTGGTCTAGTAAGTTTTCGATCCACGTTTTTTTAGAATATGCGGGTAAAAATGGGCCGCGCACCGACGAATTCACGAAAATAAAATACTCATAGCCTGTATCAAATTGAAGTGCTTCAATTGCCTGCGCATACCCACCAAAATCAAAATTTTGGTTAGTCGCAAAAAAATAGGTGATATTTTCCGCCCGAGGAAGCTCGATAGAATAAGATCCAGCTACAACAATCAAATAATCCAAATCAGGCTGATACGCAAATCGTATGAAATGCGAAAAGTTATCAATGTAACTGTGATCTTTTTCGTAATAATGGTAAACAACCAAAACCCTATTATTTACTTTATTTAATTGGGTCATTTATTTGCCCACTTGGTTTCATACTTTTTGCATTACGGTTAATAAATGCGTCTGAAATAATACCTGGCGCTTGATATTAAAAGAACCTTTAAACCCGTACATTGCACCCCACTTTCGCTGATCATCGAAATATAGTGAAAAAGTTTCACTCGTGACCGGATTCACATGTGTAGGATCAGTAAAAGATGCCGAAAAGGGATAAACAGGTGTCTGCGCCAAAAAAATACCGCCTGGTTTTAAAACACGATAAATCTCATTCATTAACTCAATAAATGGAAGTCGAATAGTTGGTAAATAAATGACACGTGGAACATGCTCGATAAAATCAAATGCAGTAATGTAATCCATAGAGGCATCCTCAAATGGAATGGGCGATTGGCTAATATCAGCCTTGATTACATTTGGAATGTCTATGTTGCCAATATCAATCCCAAATACTGTATCGGCTGCAAATGGATTTCTTGGCTTTTGTCCACAACCAAGATCCAGAGTCATGGATCCCAAATGGGCCGGACTTAACTTACGAAGTTGAAGATAAAATTCTTCAATATTTCTAATCTCTTCCATATCGACAAGATTGCTGATTGACCGATACAGTAATTTCACTGACTTAAAGTATTTTGTAATTCGCATCTTTTATTTTTTAGATAATGATGAGTTATTGTAAACTTCATTGCAGTGCAATTGATAACTAATGTTTATGCAACGTATTCTTATCGTCTATCAATCCAAACCACCAATTCTTTCAGGGTTAGCAAAAGGTTTTAAAAATCAGGGAATTGATGTTCTGACATTTTTAGCGGATGAACATCAGCTATGGATCGATCGATATTTTTTTCGTATTATCAATAAGCTAGCACATAATCTTCGTTTTTTAAAGAAGAGTTCTTTTTTATTTACAAAGAATAAATATAGTCACTGGAATTATCTCAACACCAAGCTAGTTGAATTTTGTAATAAAAATAAACCAGATGGGGTATTTTTCATTCACGGAGTTCACTACTCAGATGCAACACTCTCGCAAATTAAGTGCCCCAAAATAGCCTGGTTGGTCGATCCTGTTTTGAGTCCAGAACGCTTACGATTGTTTACATCGCAGCTTGACTGGTATTTTTCGTATAGCCAACAAGCCATCCGGGTGATTAACCAATTTGGCTTTTTAAATACAAGCTATCTACCTCACGCTGTAGATCATCGGCAATTTTATGCCCTTCCCAATTATCAAAAAACAATTGATCTGTGTTTTGTTGGTAAACACAGCATCCATCGAGAGAAATATATCTTAGCTGCCCTGGAGATTACCAAAAAAGTATTGATTTATGGCTCGCGCTGGTTTGCCCCAGCCTTCTCAAATCCCTCTCTTTTTTTAGCCATTAAGGGTACTCAATGTTATGGTGATCAATTAAATCAACTCTACAACTCTTCGAGGATAGTACTCAGTATCATCGCAAAA
>JACCDP010646167.1_pt1 | contig 10288 bp, 8 predicted proteins | sample 7445841 | NCBI WGS metagenome assembly JACCDP01 (sample SAMN15323441, study PRJNA562643) | freshwater metagenome | isolation source: river surface water | place: USA:Blue River Watershed | collected 2017-08-17
ATGCAAATCATTCTCGATCATTCCCAGATTCATCAAAAAATCACGCGTCTTGGCCACCAAATTTTAGAAAATTGCTTTGAAGAAAAGAAATTATACATCGGAGGGATTTCAGGTAATGGGATTTTACTGGCTAAAAAACTAAGTGAGGTAATAAAAAATAACGGCGATATTGAAGTTGTTTTATTCGAAATAACGGTTAATAAGGAAGAACCTTGGAGCCAAGAAATCATCCTATCCATACCGCAAGAAGAGCTAAAAAAAGGATATATTGTACTTGTAGATGACGTTGTCAATTCCGGAAAAACGATGCAATATGCGCTAATGAAATTTTTGGAGCAAGCGACAAAAGCAATTAAAACAGTTGCTTTGGTGGACCGTCAACACCGAAGGTTTCCAATTAAAACAGATTATGTTGGCCTTGGACTTTCTACTACACTTAAAGACCGCGTAGAAGTTGACTTATCTGATGGAAATTCAAAAGCTTACCTCGTATGAACCGCGAAACAGAAAAAAGCTCCAAGTACAATGATTTGGAGCGAATGTCAACCCTAGAATTATTGACAAACATAAACCTTGAGGATCAAACAGTTGCACTTGCCGTATCAAACGAAATACCAAGAATAGAAGCATTTGTAAATTCGGCGTTTGAAAAAATGAAATTAGGTGGAAGATTATTCTATTTAGGTGCAGGAACCAGTGGCAGACTAGGAATAGTAGACGCCAGCGAATGTCCACCAACTTTTGGTGTTCCTCATGGATTGGTCGTTGGATTGATTGCCGGCGGTGATGCTGCAATTCGAAAGGCTGTCGAGTTTGCTGAAGATGATGTAGAACAAGGATGGAAAGATTTAGAAGAATTCAATATTAACCAAAACGATTGCATTGTTGGAATTGCTGCTTCCGGTACCACACCTTATGTATTAGGGGCCATTGATGAAGCAAACAAACGAGGATTAATCACAGGAGGAATCACCTGTAATCCAGGTTCTCCACTTGCCGAACGTACTAAATTCCCTATGGTTCCGTTAGTGGGTCCTGAATTTGTGACAGGAAGCACCCGAATGAAATCCGGTACTGCCCAAAAACTAGTTTTGAATATGATTTCAACTTCGTTAATGATAAAATTAGGTCGCGTGAAAGGAAATAAAATGGTCGATATGCAACTCAGTAACAATAAACTTGTGGATCGAGGTACACGAATGGTTGCCGAAGAGTTAGGAATTGATTACGATACCTCGGAGCGATTACTTAAAGAAAATGGATCCGTTCGAAAAGCTGTTGAATTCTATAAATCATCGAAAAAATGAGCACCTTCGATCCGAACGGCGTTGGAATTGCCAACGGAAATATTTTTGGATTCCCCGGAAATGAACAAGAAGCAGATATTGTTATCGTCCCAATTCCATGGGATGCCACGGCAAGTTATGGCAAAGGAACTGCAAAAGGTCCACGCGCAATTTTAGAAGCATCGACTCAATTGGACTTTTTTCATGCCGATTTACCTTCATCTTACAATACAAAAGTTTTCATGACACCAATTTCTGAAGAATGGGAGGAAATAAACGAGCATTTGTCAGAAAAAGGAAAAGTTTACATTGAATGTATTGAAACACAAGGTGAAGACTTCGCTGTATCAAAACATGGTAAAATCCTTTTGGAAATAAATGAAGCGCATCAAGCGTTGAGGGAAAACTTAAAAGAAAAATGTAGCGAGTTACTGAACCAAGGAAAAATAGTGGGTGTTCTTGGCGGAGAGCATTCGACACCACTTGGATTAATACAAGCGTTAAATAACAAGTACCAAGATTTTGGAATTTTACAAATTGATGCGCATGCCGATTTACGCGTCGCCTACGAAGGATTTGATCAATCTCATGCCAGTATTATGGATAATGTTTTGGCTACATGCAATCACGTAACTAAATTAGTTCAAGTTGGTATTCGGGATGTTTCAGAGAAAGAAGTACAACGCACCAAGGACGACCAGAGAATCTCTACATTCTTTGATTGGGAACTTAAAAATCAATCTTATAACGGTAAGACTTGGAATGAACAAGTGCAAGATATTATTAACGAATTACCTCAACATGTTTACATATCGTTTGACATCGATGGACTAAAACCGGAGCTTTGTCCACATACTGGAACACCGGTTGCAGGCGGATTTGAACTCCAAGAAATTCGCTTCTTGCTATTTCAATTAATTGAAGCAGGAAAAAAAATAATAGGTTTTGATTTAAACGAAGTCTCACCAGGAGAAGTGGGTGATTGGGATGCCAATGTGGGAGCACGAGCATTATGGGAACTTGTTTGTGTTACCGAAAAGAGTAGAAGAATAAATGCTTAGTCGAAGTTTACATTTCCTTAAAAATTACCATTTCTGGATTACTGGAGCAATTTTTTTATTGTTCACATTGTATTTTTTGTTAAAAATCGCAGGTTTTTGGTTATTTCCGTATTTGGACTATTTCATCATGTCGAGTGGAAGTCTATTATTATTTCTATTAACCTTATTAACTCGAACAAAACCAAAATGGGTGTTGATTTCTTATTATTTACTGTGCGCTAGCAGTATCATTTTAAATGGTTTTATTACACAATCTGCGGAAAAATTTACTGCCTTTAGCGAATTAATGTTTTTGCCGGTTTGTAGTTATTTGGTTGTTCTACTTTTACATTTTATTTCAAGAAAAACTAGGCCATTCCAAAACTATCTTCACGTGCTACTTGGCTTATTATTAATATTTTGGGTATTGAACCTTTTTATTTCATCCTTTCTTATTCAATTTCCGTTTTACGGATTACTTATAGGATTTGTTATTGTTTATATTAAAGCGAAAGATACCTTAGCGAATAAAGGAACCATACCCAACAACACGTGATTTCCAATAACTGGATTGTTCAATCGAAATGAGCTGAATGCCTTTCGAACTACTTGCATGAATCATTGCCTTTTCTGCACCAGGTTTGTTAACCAAAATTCCAACGTGATTGACTTCTCCTCCATTCGAAAAAAAAACAAAATCGCCCATGTGCGCATCTTCTTCGTTAATCTTTTTCGACGCTTCGTATTGTTCGACTGCTCTTCTTGGAATTGGAATGTTGAGTTTATTTAAGACAAAAGAAGTGTAACCACTGCAATCAAAGCCGGAAGGATCATTACCTCCAAAAACATATGGAACGCCAAGATAGTCATCTGCCAATTGAATAATTCCTTTTCTTTTCTCTGACTCGGTTCCAGTCCAAACGTAATCTACATTCACCAGATTGTTTGGAATATCCAAATCTAGATCTTGAAATAAAAGATTCATTCGATTTTTAATGTGTTTTACTTCATTTTCCCTTTTCTGGCGTTTTAAATCGGCAAGCCAAGTATCCAACGAAAGTTTAAGTTCACGAATTTCAGTTGCATGGGAAATGAGAATTTTCTTTCCTTTGGCATCTTGTTTAATTTTCATCAATACATCAAAAGCATTGTCCAAGGCATCTGGTCTGCGTCTTCGCCAAAATTCGTTCTGGACTAATTGCAGGGAAGAGATTGATTTATAGTAGGCAGGAAGTTTTGAAAAATCGAATTCTGGATTATCTAAAAGTCGCGAAGATTTTCGATACACCAATGAAAAATGCCCCTGATCATACAACTGCTCTAATTTGTCAAATTTAGGATGTTGAGCGGAGGAAATGAATGGAATAAAGAGAAAAAACAAACCAAAAAGCTTTGCTGTAGTAATATTTCTAATTTGAATATTTTTTTCCGTTTTCATATACAATCGCCGATTTATTGAGCAAAAGAGTAAGAACTTTATTTCCAAAAATAGCATATTCGGCATCCACCTGATTCGTCATGTTAACTACGCGACCGTCAATAAAAGCATCGACACCACCTAACACATTTCTGAAAGCCAAAATATTGTTTTTTAGCTGGAAATCCTTAGGACTATAATTCGCTACTTCGGTTTTCGTTTCATTAGCGTATACAAATAAATAAGAATTTTCCATCCACATCACAAGGTCGTCTTTGGCCATCCACTTAGAACTTCCAAAATTACTTAGTGCAGTTTTTACTCCTTTTCTATAGTGCCATAAATTTCCGTTGATATCTTCGTAAACGACAAAGCCTCGAGCAGCCATGAATTTTTGAACAGGCAATGATTCTACATCATTCATTTCTCCATCCTCAAAAACAACAAAGGATTGGGTAAAGGGGTCATTGAAGCAAAAAACATCACACCCAACACTAAATGTAATTTGACCATTTGCATCAGTTCCAGGAAATCCTTTAAATTCTTGATTGAACAAGCCGATTTCATAGTTTTTACCCTTCCAAAAGGCATTAAACGTTTGACTAGCATCTTTGTAAATCACAAGATTATCACCAATAAATTTTGGCATCTCCAATTTGTCAAAAATATTAGCTAGCATAATGGTTTGTTTGTTCCAAAAGACATTCGTAGATCGGGTACGTCCATCTAAAAACACTACCAACGAATCTTTCACTGCGTAATCGGAAGCGAAACTGGTTAAATTGTAATTTTTTCCCGATTCCCAAGCCTTTAAGCTACCTGCGATTTTATAGGCTAAAATGTGATCCGAAATTTCATATTCAGCGTTTAATAAGGTAATATCCCGTCTTTCTTTTCCGTCATAAAGTCTTAAATTCCCACGTATATCCAAGTAGGCTGCGAGTTCATCTCCCGTTTTTAGGTTCGATATTGGTTGGATTTCAATTTGCCTAAAGAACCCATTTTCGTAGCTTGCTAAAAAATTATTAAAATCCATAAAAGGAACAATTCCTTGAGCAAGGCTATTAAGATAAAATCCTAGAAAAACGAGCGCTAATTTTATTTTCATTGAATTCAAAGGTAACCAATTTTTAGACCAAAAGGAAAAGTAAAGTATTAACGCCGGTTGATCAGCTTTATTTGCAATTTTTACCTTATTTTAGCCAACCAAATTAAATTTATGAGAAAAATAGTATTATTTGGAATGGTATTATCAGTTTCGGTCTGGTCAACTGCACAACAAAAAATCAAATATGTTGAGTACGATTTACCGAACGGAATACATGTCATTCTGCATGAAGAGCACGCTACTCCGATTGTAGCTGTTTCAGTTTTGTATCACGTGGGATCAAAAAATGAAATTCCAGAGAGAACGGGATTTGCACACTTTTTTGAACACCTTTTATTTGAAGGTTCAGCTAATATTGGCAGAGGAGAATACAGTGAGTTAGTTGAAAAAAATGGTGGAACCTTAAATGCGAATACTTCGCAAGATAGAACCTATTATTACGAGATTTTACCTTCCAATCAACTAGAACTCGGTTTATGGTTAGAAAGTGAGCGAATGCTTCATGCGAAAGTTGACATCAAAGGCATCGAAACGCAGCGAAGTGTTGTTAAAGAAGAAAAAAGACAACGCGTCGACAACCAGCCATACGGTTCGTTTTTCACTGAGATGTTCAAACGCGTTTTCCCGTCACACCCGTACAACTGGGCACCTATAGGAAGCATGGAACATTTAGATGCTGCACAGGAAGAGGATTATGTAAATTTCTACAAGAATTATTATGTACCGAGCAATGCTACATTATCCATAGCGGGAGATTTAAATATCGAACAAACTAAAAAATGGATTGACAAATATTTCGCTTCCATGCCTAAAGGTGAGGCTATTAATTTGTATCGTGATTTTATCAATTTAGAAGAGGAACCTTTTGTAAAAAGATATGGAGTTTCGAAAACAAAATTCAATGCCAAAGATTTTTTGAAATCGTCTGATCCTGAAGCAAAGAAGTTAATTGCCAATTACGCAGCAAAACAAATTGTTATCAAACGCACTACAAAAGATAATTCTGTTTTAAAAGGTGTCACGAAAGATGTAATCGAAGATAATATTGAATTACCTGGTATTTTCATGGGGTATAAATTTCCAGAACAAACACACCCGGACGCTTATGCGTTGGAAATGATGAATGAAGTACTTTCTGGTGGAAGCAGCTCCCGAATAAATAAAACAATTGTTGAGAAGAAAAGAATGGCATCTTTTGCCTTCTCTTTTAATTATGGATTGGAAGATGCTGGTATAGGAATCTTTGCTGCTATTGCGTCGAAGGATGTTTCTTTGGATGATATTCAAAAAGAATTCGATGGTCAAATTGAAACGATTAAAAAGGAATTAATTTCAGAGGAAGAATTTCAAAAAATTAGAAACAAATTTGAAAACAACCTTGTGACAGCAAATGCAAGTATTGCGGGAATAGCTGAGAATTTAGCTGACAACCACGTGTATTTTGGTAATGCAAACCGAGTAAATTCTCTAATGGATAATTACATGAAAGTAACCAGAGAAGATATTCAACGTGTTGCTAACAAATACCTTACGCAAGATGCTCGCGTCATACTTCATTATGTACCTAAAGCGAAATAAAACGAAATAGTATGAAAAATATAGTTATCATAAGTGCTTGTTTCCTTACTGCGACTACTTTTGGTCAAGTTGACCGATCTGTTCGTCCTGCACCTGCTCAAGCCAAGAAAATAGAAATTAAAGACTCAGAAGTTTTTACTACTGCAAATGGAATTACTGTAATTTTATCGGAAAACCACAAACTTCCAAGGGTTTCATTTGATTTGAGCATGGGCTCTGATCTAAGAAATGAAGGAGACAAAGCTGGTCTTTCGGATATGGCTGGTTCTTTAATTATGTCCGGAACTTCAAACCGTTCAAAAGACCAATTGGATAAGGAAATCGATTTTATCGGTGCTTCGCTCTCAGCAGATAAAAATTCCATTTCGATGTCATGTTTAACAAAACATATGGATAAAGGATTAAACCTTTTGAACGATGTCCTGATGAATGCGAATTTTCCTGAGAGTGAATTTGATCGTATTCGCAAGCAAAACGAAGACGGCTTGTTATCAGCAAAATCAGATGCTGGAACAATGGCTCAAAATGCAACGGTAAAAGTTAATTTTCCAGGTCATCCGTTCAGTGATGTAATGAATGAAACTACTTTGAAGAACATTACGCGTCAGGATGTAATTAATTACTACAAATCAAACTTTACTCCAGACGGAGCATATTTAGTGGTGGTAGGAGATATTACAAGAAAACAAACAGAAGAGATGGTTGCTAAATATTTTGGTGAATGGAAAGGTGGTAAAAAATACGTCGCATCCTTGCCTGAAGCAACTCAACCGAAAGGTAATCAAGTAACATTTGTTAAAAAGCGTGGAGCTGTTCAAAGTGTTGTTTACGTTACTTTTCCAATAAAAATGAAAACAGGAGATGTGAATCAATTGCCTTCAACTGTGCTAAATGGAATTCTTGGAGGCGGAGGATTTGGTACGCGATTAATGCAAAACCTTCGAGAGGATAAGGCTTATACTTATGGTTGTTACTCTGCCATGAATATTACAGAAAATGGCTCATGGATGTCTGCAGGAGGAAACTTTAGAAATGCCGTTACAGACTCCGCAATAACTCAAATTCTTAAAGAATTCGAACTGATCACCACCGAATTAGTAAAGGACGACGAAATAAACCTAACGAAATCTTCTCAAGCCGGAGGTTTTGCTCGTTCTTTAGAGAGTCCTTCAACTATCGCGCGTTTTGCTTTAAATACGATAAAATATAAATTACCAAAAGACTATTATCAAAATTATTTGCAACGCTTAGAAGCTGTGAACAAGGATGATATTTTAAACATGGCTAAATCCTATTTCACCTCAACAAATTGCAACATAATTGTAGTTGGAAACGAGGAAATTTTGGATAAACTAAAGAAGTTCGATAGTGATGGAAAGGTTACAATTTTGGACGAATTCGGAAATCCGTTTAAAGAAATGGTGAAGGCTGACATTACAAAAGAGCAACTCATTACGAATTATCTTTTGGCCGTAACGAAATCAAGCTCGATGAAGGAGTTGACAAAGAAATTGAAAAAAGTAAAATCAGTTGAACGTGTTTCTGAGATGTCGGGAGCACAAATGCCGATGACTTTAAAATTTTTCAATTATTACCTTGCTCCTACAACAGAGGCGACAGCTTTAGAATTCCAAGGCAACATGATGCCGTTAAGCTATTTTGATGGAAAGACAGGATATACAAGTGCTCCTATGGCAGGAAAGAAAGAAATGACAGCAGAGGAAATTGCAAAAAAGCAAAAGGAAGCAGGTTTATTTCAGGAATTGAATTATGCTACAAATAACACAAATTACTCACTTGAAGGAATTCAAACTGAAAACGATACAGAATATTATGTGATAAAGATAGTAGACGGTGAAACCGAAAGTTATGACTATTTTAATCGAAAAACCTTTTTAAAAGAGAAGAGTTTAACCATTACCAAAGAGGGAGACAAAACAAATGAATCAACTCAGGTTTTTGGTGATTATAAAGAAGTAAACGGTCTTTTATTTCCGCACAGTTTATCCATGAATATGGGGCCAATGATTCTTTCCGGTAAAGTAGTGAAAGTAGAAGTCAATGGAAAACCAGATATGAAATTATTCAAAAAGTAAATTTCAACTTCTAAAAAGGCTGTCAATCGACAGCCTTTTTTTTTGCTCTATTTTCGAGTCAACATTATTAAAGTGTATTTTTACACCATGAGAACCCTTTGTATTTTTCTAATTTGCTTTATTACGTTTCATTCATTAGGTAAAACCCGCTTTGTACGTGTTGTATTTAGTGGAGATGCATCAACTTCGGCCACTATAATTTGGGATCAAAAAAGAGGTCAATTTATGGGTTTATACTTGGATACTATAGAACCTAGTAAAAATAGATACCGCCAAGAATTGCCTTTGACGTCAAAAAATAACTGGAAAGGGATGACAAATTGTTTGGTAGAATTAAAAAATCTAAAACCAAACACACGGTATTATTTTACAATAAAAGACACCGAGGGTTTTGGAAGAACGTATTATTTTTCAACAGCCCCTAATACTCCGGAAGAAAGACTTTCTTTTATTGCGGGAGGAGATTCTCGAGACAATAGACCTGTGCGTACGAAAGCAAACAAATTAGTTGCAAAACTCAAAGCACATGCGGTATTATTTAATGGTGATTTTATAGGATTAGACTTAAATTACCAATGGATTAATTGGTTTGAAGATTGGGAATATACGATTGATACAGATGGAAGAATAACGCCTTTAATTGTTTCCAGAGGAAATCACGAGAAAACGAATATTGTTTTAGTCAAGTTGTTCAATGTTCCGCATCCAAAATTGTATTACAACACTACATTCGGAGGGAATTTAATAAATGTAATTTCCTTGAATTCAGAAATCTTGAAAATTGGTGGTCAAAAAATTTTTCTACGAAACTCTTTAGAGGATCATAAAAATTACTTTTGGCAGCTTCCACAATACCATCGTCCAATACGAGCGCACGTTAGCTTTAAAAAGGAAATGCAAACGCAATACAAAAACTTTGTTCCTTTATTTGAAAGATATAGCAATGTTCGGCTCTGTTTAGAAAATGATTCTCATACTACTAAGATAACATGGCCTATTTTAAGTTCTCAAGATAAGGATGCCGACGAAGGATTTAAGCGAAATGATGAAAAAGGCATTGTGTATGCAGGAGAAGGTTGTTGGGGAGCTCCACTTCGCGAAGCCGACGATAGTAAATCTTGGACCCGAGATGCAGGAAAAGTTAATCAATTCAATTGGATTTTTATTTCGAAGGAAAAGATAGAACTCCGAACTGTGAAATATGAAAATGTTGACAAAATTGTTCCACTGACCGAGGCAACTCGTTTCAACATTCCAGAGGAAATTGACCTTTTTGGACCAAAAAATGGCACATTGGTGGAAATTTATCCGAGAAAAGATAAATAAATTCTTCATTTGTTGATAAAAGTTTGAATCAAGCTTAAGCCTAATTGATTATCTTTGATTCATGTCAGAATTTGTTGTTTCCGCAAGAAAATATAGACCACAAACGTTCGATACGGTTGTTGGTCAAAAGACCATCACAGGAACACTCAAGAATGCCATTAAAAATGATCACTTGGCGCAAGCATTTTTGTTCTGCGGGTCAAGAGGTGTCGGTAAAACTACCACTGCACGTATTTTAGCAAAAACCATAAACTGCTTTAATAGAACAGAAAACATGGAGGCTTGTGATCAATGTGATTCATGCTTATCGTTTAATTCTGGTTCTTCTTTAAATGTCTATGAATTAGATGCCGCCTCAAATAATTCGGTGGATGATATCCGAAATTTAATTGATCAAGTAAGAGTAGCCCCTCAACTTGGAAGCCACAAGATCTATA
>JACCDP011447465.1_pt1 | contig 10287 bp, 8 predicted proteins | sample 7445841 | NCBI WGS metagenome assembly JACCDP01 (sample SAMN15323441, study PRJNA562643) | freshwater metagenome | isolation source: river surface water | place: USA:Blue River Watershed | collected 2017-08-17
AGGTCGACACAATTTATATCGTCGTTGTCGTCGCGCTCGTGCTTATTTTCCTCGTCGGCTTCCTGATGTTCCGTTTTGGCAAAAAGAGGCAAAAACGAAAGCAAGAAAAGGAAAAGGAGCAAGAAGCCAAAGAAGCGCAAGAGCTGGAAAAACAACTGTCGTTTTTCACCCCGCCGCGACAGCTACCGCGACCAGGCAACAACGACGGCTCAGGCAACAACGACGACGGCAACGACGACGGCAACGACGACGGCAACATCGACGGGTTAGAACAAAGATTTAACAACCTAAGAAACTCGCTCAAATTACCCGAACAAAAACCGCAACAACAATTCCCGCCGCCGGCCCCAGTCAACGACCGCCAAAGCTTTTTAAACCCGCTATTCAAACTCAAACAACTCACTCAGGGGGTTAGCAATGTTTTTTCCAAGAGGAGCACCACCCAAGCACGCGAAAGAAACGAGCGACGGGAAAAAAGTAGGACTTTAGCTTAGATTGTCGTCGTACGCCGCGAAATCCCTGTCCTCGAGCACCCCGAACTCGGCGTCGTACTCCCTTTTTGCGGCCACGGCGGCGTGCGAAGCGATGTGCCAAGGATTGTGCTCGATCATCTCGCGCAGCACAAGGAAGTCGCTGTCCCGCTGTACCACCGGGGTCTGCCGCTTCCACTCGAACACCCCGTCGTAGTTTTCGTTCGTCTGCGTAAGGCGACCGACGTCAATACCCGGACGGATCGTGTCAAACCAAAAGTCCTTGCGGTCCACGACGTCGGAACGCTTCGGCCCGCCGTTACGCAGGTCTCCGCCACGCGTGGACATAACGAAATTTTTCAGCTCGCTCAGCGAAGCAACGCCAAAATTGCCCCGCCAATCGTATCCAGGACCCCAGCGCAGTTGCTCGTACACACCCTGGTTGCCGCTCTTCTGCTTCAGGCCCTCAAAGTACGTCGCGTCCCCCAACGCCGAAAGGTACGCATCCATGCCACCCACATTACGCTTGTTGCCGAAACGCGTTTGCTGGTACACGGGCGTGGTGTCCGCTTCGAACGCATTGCCCCGCTTCGAGTAGCTCTGTACGTACGCAGGCATTTCCGCCACGTCGAACTCGCCGAAACCATGTGGTCGCAAAACCGCATCGCCGTGTTCTTGCTGCTGCATTTTTCTCCGTCCCGCCCCTCCTGTTTTCTACCGAGAAAAAAAATCTAAACGACTATATCACATAAAAGCATAACATGGAAGGACCAGCAATCGGACCAGAGACTGTATACAATCGGCGTGGCAAATGGTTCAAAGCAGGTGGTAGAATTTCACCGGATGACGCAATAGCACCGAAAAAGAAAGCTGAAGAAACAGAGTTAGAAGAAGATGGCACAAATCCAGACGGTGTCCTGGAATTTGGTCCACGGGGTTATATATCCAGGAAATCTATGATCATCGCCGTAATCGCCGTAATTGCGGTCGTCGTCATCGGTGTCATTATTGGTGTCATCATTAATTCTGCCAAGAAGGATGAACAACCTCCCAAGAAGGATGAACCTCCCAAGAAGGATGAACCCCCTCCTTCTTCTGACAAGACCAGCATAGCCGCGAAGAGGACCAGCAGACCCGCTGCTGCGGGGTGGGCGTGGATTGATTACGCGCTCGTCGCAAGCATTGGCGTCCTCGGTATAGTCCTGTTCTTTTTGCTCACCGGCGGATTCTCACGCCTTTCCGGTGCATCGCCCAAAAGCTTCGCATCCGCGCCGCAGCAACAATTCTTCCTGCCATCGGTCACAACGAAGTCGCAGCGGAAATCGCAGCGGAAGTCGCAGCGGCGAAAGAAAAATAAAGGTTCGCAGCGCTCGCGCAAGGCCGCGTCTCGCAAGGCCGCGTCTCGCAAGGCCGCGTCTCGCAAGGCCGCGTCTCGCAAGCGCTCGCGAAAGTAAAAAAAATAAAAAAAATCTTGTTTTCTAAGAAGAACTTCGTCATATGGGATCAATTGTCGGCCGACTGCTTGCCTTTGTTCTCCTACCATTCGTTATCGCGTCCGTGGCCGTTGGCGTCATCGCAAAATGGGTCGTGGGCAAGAACGATCTCATGGCCATCCTCATTCCCGCCATAACAGCAGGTATTTCAGGCATGCTTTTTACAGGGGGCGTTGCTCTCAGCACAGACACAAGCGGGTCTCTTAGCGCAAAAATAGGGAAATTCGTGCTTCTTCTTGCGCTGGGTGCAGCGATTGCGACAATCTTCTTGCTCCTATGAAAAAAAGGCTAAAGACTAGACAAACTTTGCTTATTTAGATTAAAACTCGTGCACCATGTTGACCCAAATCAAGGGCTTGTTGTCGTGAATGGAAGGATGCGAATCATCCATGGTGACTTTTATTTTTACCGGGTAGTGAAACGCGCGCACTTCTGTACTTATACCGCCGTTCTCCTGTACTCGGAAGCCGCCGCGCCCTTCGTCGTTGTTGAAGCATTGGTCAATCAGAGTTCTCAGTCGATTTGCGGTCGCATCCATCTTGTCAACCCGGTACACGCGAAAAAGACCATGATTTTTAACCAACCCTTTCGCACCGTCGCGGTCAAAGAGAACCTGGTGCGCCAAGTTGTTGACGTAAATCAAGATGCTCCGGTCATTCTGCGCCCAGCAGGTGCGCTGCTCGTGTAAAATCTTGGTCGATAAGCGCTTGCGCTCGTTCATCCTCCTCTTTCTCCTTCCACCCACCCTCTTTTTCTCGTCTGCTCGCTTTTCCTTTTCCTCTGGGACGCACCCGGTCTGGGACTTGTCAGGTCTGGGACGCACCCGGTCTGGGACGCAGCCAGTAAACCAATATTTTAGCTAACATTATCTAGCTAAACAACTTAGCTAAATTATTAAGTAAAAAAAAACACAAATACAGAACCCAATTTAGCAGGAGCAATTGATTGAACAAAACCATTTAAGGGGAATGAATTCTGACGAAGACGACGAAGAAATGATGAAAACGAGAGTGATCTTAAATGAATGCGCAAGGCGTGACGCCAAAGCACCACCGCCGCTACCCGCTCAATGCATTCATTGCAAGAAAAAGGTGTTTTACAGGAACGGTTTACAGAAAAACTTTAGGGTTTTTATTTGTACGCACGTGTACAACTTGCACGGTACGTGCGCCGTACCTTTTTTCAACAAAAATAGGAACCAGTGTCCTCGCTGCAAGCAAATCTTTTCCTTAGCGGAGCGAAAATACCTTGAGGCACATTTAAATGGAACACCTCTCAAATCAACCTAAATTTTTACAATGTTACAATAAAATAAGTAATATGCTTATCGAACTTAGCTTATGTACCCACTTGAGGCGCCGCCTCGTCCTCCCCCGCTTTACCCGTCGCGTGCTCCACGGCCGCGCCTGCGCCTGGCATTACTGGTTTGCTGGGTTCGCGGGACGCTTATTTGCATGGTAGGACATACAAAAACGGTCCGGCTTTTTTTCGTCTCCGACTCGGGCAGACCCGAAACCATGGCGGACGAGTGCGCGACGAGCGAGGCGGAGGCCGCGAAGCAGTGCGATGCCGATGAGTTGTCATCCGATGGGAATGACGAAGGCAATGGCAAGGGAACTCTGACCGACCACCGCGCACTATGGGATGCGATGAGCGATCAGCATCGCCTCAAGTACGTGTTCCCGCGCGACGTTCTTTCCTGTGACATGACCAAAGAACAACGGAAAGCGCTAAGGATGTACAAATCGGTGCTTCACAAGAAAGAACAATACAATCAACTTAAAGAAACCCCAGAAGCGCACCGCGAACGACTGAATCGCATTTACGAGCAGCGCAAGCAACGCAAAAATGCCCGAGCATCGGAGACCGCCGAGGAGACCGAGGCGCGCAGGGCCTACCAGCGAGCGGCTGTAAATAAGCACAACCTGAAAAAACGCGCAGAAAATGGGCTTCCACCTCCTCCTCTTCCGCGCGCACCTAGCGCACCCGTGACAGAGGAGCAGAGACAGCAGAAAATACAGTCTGACAAAGAGAAAGCACGTTTGCGCGCGGCCGCATACCGCGAGACGTTGACTGATGAGCAAAAGGAGTCAATTAAAGCAAGGAAGCGCGTGGCCATGGCAGCAGACCGTGTGGAGCACCCAGAAATCTACAAAGAGCGCGACCGTGAAGCATACGAGAAAAAGGTAGCAACAGAGGCCGGGCTTGAAAAGGAGCGTGAACGCCAGCGCCTCAAGGAACAGAGGAAACGAGACCTGATCAAATCCGACCCTGTGGCTTATGCGAAGTCACGAGAAGCGGAACGACAACGCAAGAGGCTCAAGAACGAGGCTCTCACCGAAGAGGAAAAACAAGCGATCAATAAATCGCGACGCGAAAAATACGAAGCCGAACGCGCCGAAAGAGTGGCGAATGCGAGAAACTGCGTGAAATGCAAAATGAACACGGCTTTTACTCACGAAGAATGCTGGGCCTGTCACGTTGGGGTCGCTCGGATTCAAAAGAGAGAACAAGAGATTGCGGACTTTCTCACCGAGAACGATTTCCATTGGTCGTCTCGCAATAAAATTGGGCCGTGCAGAGAGGGCGGCGCTTTAGCCAGGCGTGCTGACTTTGTCTTCAACTGCAAGGAATCGGCGTACACTGTTGTACTTGAAGTAGACGAGGATCAGCATTACAACTACACACCCGAGTGTGAAGTTGTTCGAATGCACGAACTGAGCGCGCAATTTCCAGGGAAACCGGTGTTTTTCGTGCGCTTTGCACCAGAGCGTAGACGAATCGAGCGCAAAGCCGAGAAAGAGAAGCGCGACGCGGCGATACAAGCAGGGCTTTTGACAGAGCGAGAGACTGCCCGCGGACCGGACGAGCAAGGTGTGATCGTTTCAAAGAGCAAAAAGGATCTGCTTCGGTGCTTGCGTACAATCATGAAGATGCCACCACCAGGCGAAAATGAGCTACCACATGGGTACAACCTGACTTTCATTGGGTACACGGAAGAAAGAATTGCATTGCTTACGAGCACCCGCGAAAAAATGCAGCATGATGCAATGCAAGCCATCTTGACGCGGGAAAAAGCGGAGGATTTGGTGAACAAAACGGAACACGAAAGACAACTCAACGCAGAAAGAGTGCGCAGATTTAAAGAGAGGCAGAGAGAGAAACAGTTGGACACTGTAACGCCGGCGGTGACCTCCTCCTCATCAAGCTCCTCCTCCTCTTCGTCGTCGTTGGTTGATAAAAAGGAACACGAAAGAAAACTCAACGCAGAAAGAGTGCGCAGATTCAGAGAGAGACAGAGAGAGAAACAATTGGACACGGTCTTCTCTTCGTCGTCGTCGAAATAACAAAAATTTCTTTTCGTAACGTAATGTAATGTAATGTAACGTATGTAACGGTAACGGTATTAGTTTGCGTACTTCTTCGCGGCCATACCGCCCTGAATGCGAATGATGTTAAAGTTTTCGGCGAGAATGGTGACCTCGCATGCGCCAAATGGGTTGCCGAGTGCATCAGTGGTGGGGAAGTCGAAGGAAAGCTGGGTAGAATCAATACGCGAGAGGTTCACGCTTCCTGAAGGCCACCAGCTGCTAGGATGCTGGGCAAAGCTATACGTATATATATTGCGGCGCGGTGTACGGGCAAAGTACATCTTGGGCTGAATGACACGCCAGAACAAGGGTCCACGCTGTTTCTCGCGGTCCGATCCATTGAACTTGATGGTCGCAGATGTTATGCAGTCGTCGCCATATCCGGCTGTACGCTCGAAGTTGAACCAGTCCAAGGCGGAAATGTTACTCTGCTTTTGCACCACCCAGTAAAGAGCGGTAACGGGGTGGTTAAAGACGACAGTGGCCGTGACCTTGGCAGCGCTGACCGCCTTGGTGTTGTAGTCCGAGATCTGGATGTTCTTAATGAGGTATTCGCTCGCGTTACTGGCGAAGAGGCGTCTCTCCATACTATCCAGGTACACAAAATTCATGATCAATTGTCCATTGGAGATCTCGCCGTTGTAAGTCGAAGACAAGGTCTTGTTGGCAGGGTTGGAGTAGATGACAAGCTCGTCCTTCTTTCGCAGGTTGAACTTGACGCGGATGTCGTGGTATTGCAGAGCAATGACTGGCAATGCTTGACTGCGGGCCTTGGTGAAATAGAACGGGAAAGCAATGTACAACTGAACGATCGGTGTGCCGCTGGTGTTCATTGTGTTTCCGTTGTTAGACCAGGAGATGAGCTGGTTGACGTTGTTGGCGCGCAGAACAAGCTCGTTTGTGTCGATGTTCACGTCCGACTCCAGCTCCCACTTTATCTCGAGGTAGAGACCGGTGATGCGGTCGATTTCGTTGTTACCGATTTCGAGCGACGCGGACCGGATCATTGCATGACCCAAAACATTCGCGAAATACACGCTGTCGGCGCCAGGGGCGGCAAGGCGAATGGGATTTACCTCGACGCACAACCACAGCTCGGACAACAGATCTCCGTTACGAGGAACACTGCAGACAAACTCCTTGTCCCAGGACAAGGCCGCGACGCTACTGTCGATGCACTCACAGGCAAAGTTGCTCACGCGCTTGTAGGTGCGCTTCCAGAATGAGGTCTCCGGGCTGATGCTGAGGTGCCCGTCCTGGACACCCTTGCTGGCCAATTGCTGCAAGGTACCGTTCGACATTCTACCGCTCTAAAGTGTGAGTGTGTGTGTGTGTGTATGTGTGTATGTGTGTGTGTTTTGTGTGTATTGGGGTGTGTTGAGGCGTGGGGCGTGCGTTGAGGTCCGAAAGTAGCAAATAGATATTTTTTTTTGATTTTTTTTTGTTCCCCGGGCACGCGAAAAATAAAATATCTGTTTCGTCCACCAAAGATGAACAACGGCCCGTACATCAGCGACCGGAAACAGTTGCAACAGGCGCAGCAGCAGCAGCAGCGACTGCTGGACCAGCAGCGCAAAGCGTCCATGTTCATGGCCCAGCAACAGAGCATGGCCCCGCCGCCCGCGCAGCGTCGCGTTCACTTTCCTGACGAGATGCCCACGTCCGCGCCGCTGATGCGACCGGTGATGCCCTCCAGCACGCTCACCAACCCGGACATCGTCGGCTCCTCGCCGCGGAACGACCCCGCCGCCCAGCGGCACAAGGAAAAGGCCGGCGGCGCCGTGCCCGAGCTGGCCGTGGAGACCGAAGCGCTCGTGTCGTCGCTCCGGCTCATCTGCGTCCTGGTCTTCTTCGCCACAATTTTTGCGGTCCCGCAGGAATACCGCGTTATCTGGTGCGGCATCGTCACCTTCACCATCATTGTCAGCACGAGCTCCATGATGTCCCGCTCGCTCATGGAAACGAACGAAGACTCCCTCGCTTCCGCCGTTCTTAAAACAGGCGTCGCCGTATTTTTCATCGGCACCGTCATCGTACTCGGCTTCATTGGATACAAGCTCTTCCAGATGTTCCGCGACCGGCAAAAGCAGAACCAGCAGGATCTTGTGGCAAACATGCAACAGCAGATGCAACAGCAGATGCAACAGCAACAGCGTCTCACCAGCCTGTCCCCGGCCTCCATGCTCAACTTCGAGAGCGCCCAGAAAAAGAAGAAGAAGAAAAAGAAGGACCGCCCGCAGACGCTTTTCTAAACTAAATAAACCATTTATTTACTCGCCGCTTCTATTTACTTATTTGTTTATTTATTTCTCAACTGCAACGGGCGTCCTCCTCGCTGAGCATGAGCCCGCAGAACGCCTTCCCGGACGCCTTGTACTCCTCGCACGAGTACAAGCCCAGCTTTTCCGCTTCCTGCAAAAGGTGGTCCATGATTCGGTAAAAATCGGGCCCGTGGTTGTGTGTGCCGTCGGCCCGAAAGAGAAAGTCCCCCGAGTGCGCCAGCTCGTGGATGTGCACCCGCGTCAGGGTGTTCATTGAATTCCACTTAGACGAGTCGTTCTTCGCGCGAAGACACATCTCGATCAGCAGACCCTTCTCGCTGTTCGCCCCGACGGTCTTGTCCCGCGGCGCGTGGTACTCCGCGAGCGCCATGGGGCGATTGTAGTGCTTCTCGACCATCTGGCGAATGTTAGCCGTGATGTCCACCTTATCGTCCGCGACCACCCTCTCCCGCGCCTCTAACTTCTCAAAGAAGTGGAACAGGAGCATCTGCGACCTGCGATGGATCTCCGCGAGCGTGTCCGCCGCTCGCTGCTTGTCCGGCAACGTGGCACACACAAAATAGTATCGACCGTCCAGCTGGCTCTTAAACTTGACGACCATGTGCTTGCCCTCGCCGTCCCTGTCCGAGTCGAGAATGGCAATATCCTTGGTGCCGTCGCCATTGTTCCTGACGCCCGTGATCACGACATGGTCCGGGACATCTGACACGATGTTGCTCTCCAGGGGCACCCGCAAACTCTTCGCGCCGCCGGCTTCGCCAACGCCACCGCCGAACTTGAGAATGATTAGCACGATGATCACAAGTGTTACGACCGCGGTCAGGAAGTCTATCACATTGATGTCCATGAAAGATACCGAAGAAACAAAAAGAAAAAAACCAGGCTGCAAAATGGGACGCCTTTTTAAAAATTTGAAAAAAGAGGGGAAAAAAAGAAGAAAAAAAAGAGGGGAAAAAGGGAAAAATTTGAAAGGAAAAAAAGGAGGAAAAAAAGGAAAACAGAACCAAACAGCAAACAGCGGCAAAGACAAGGCAAAGACAAGGCAAAGACAAGACGACCGGCGACAGAAAAAAATGAAGAAGGCCAACTACGACCTCGTTCGCAATGAGTACGGTGTGATTACCAAGTCGGAATCCACCACGAAGAACAAGAAAAACTGCCCGCGCAACCTGAGGGGTATCCAAACAACCTCGTTTGTACGCGAACACGCCCCCATTGTGCCTCTTAATTTCGGCAGTTACGACGACTCCGTGGACACGATGATGATGCGCGATCTTTCCTCGCTCGACGACTTGATTGAGCGCCTCGGACTGGCGGTCGACACGGAAAAGAAGGAGAAGAATTATACAGCCGTGCGCCGCCTCCTGCGCAGCAAGCACGCCGCTGCATTGAACACCGGCGTTCCGACCCTGATGGACAAGAACGAGACCGTACTCATGTACGCGCAAAGCATGAACAGCTTCTGGGGTATGTTTTACGCGGAATTCTACTTCCTCTTTAACTACTTCATTCGTCACTCGGTGCTGCTCTTGCACCCCAAGCTGGGATACGCATACGACAACCACCGCAATTTAATCAGTGAGTCCAACGTAAGTGCGCCGGTCCTAGACATGGTCGGCTCCTGCAGCGATTTCTTTTCCATCGTCGCTCGGTGCACGCAATGCCTCTTATCCCCTGTCGGGTCGCAGCACTTGTACGTACTCGAAATCCATGAAATCATAGAGGCCATGATGATTGCTCTGGACGCCCTGTGCGGACCCAGGGCCTGGCTCGGTCCATGCGACATGTCCACGGGTGCGCTCCTCAGCAAACCGCGCTCGTATAACGAGGGCGTTCACGTCAGTCACTGGAACAGGGTCCGTCTGCTTCTGATCAACCTGAGTCAGATCATGCACATGGCCGTCGCGACAACAAAGTGCTTTTTGACCGTCTGTACTCAACTGGGCTACAGGATGAGCGCCTTTGACGAAAAAACCCTGCAGTCCGCCCGCCAGGAGGACCGCTTCTTTTTCGGCTACCGCCTGCGGCAGGACGAACTGCACCGGTCGATTTTTTTCCAGGACAAGCCCGTCTTCGCCACATGGGTGCCTTTTTCTTTCAACTCGTTCGCCGCCCACCTGGCGCACGAGTCGACGCTGGGCGAAATGACCGACTACCTCAACCCATTTTACCGTCTCAGAATAAGAATCAAGCGGGCCAATAGTCTCGACCTCGGGATGTCTGAGACAAAGCGCGTCATTGAGTGCTTCGGTCTGGGCGCCGACAAGAAACAGTTTATGCAAAGCTTTCTCGAGCGCTCCAGGAAGGAGTACAACAAAGTTCGCGGGATCAAGGAATTTTTCGCTGACTTCGAGGAGGGCCGCGACGAGAAGCAGGTGATTATAAAATCCGGATCAGGGGAAATTTCCATCTGGTTTCGCCATTGCTACATCCGCATGCGCTTCGAGTGCAAGCGAAAGTTCCTCTACAATGACTTCCACGGCATCGGCTCGGTCGATCAGATTCTGCACCTGTGGTTTATCGTGCTCAGAAGGGTTTTCCCGTGTGTCACGCAGGGAATTCAGGTCGGCGACGAAGACCTGTGCACCTTGATGCAAAAGGCCAAGAAAGACGCCAAAAGGCGCGAGGCCGAAACGAAAAAGAAGCCCCCCGTTGCGGTCCTGTCGCCGCC
>JACCDP010308133.1_pt1 | contig 10286 bp, 8 predicted proteins | sample 7445841 | NCBI WGS metagenome assembly JACCDP01 (sample SAMN15323441, study PRJNA562643) | freshwater metagenome | isolation source: river surface water | place: USA:Blue River Watershed | collected 2017-08-17
CTGGCCCGAGCAGGGACAGGGTGCGGTTGCCCTTGTCGAATTTGCGAAACTTTCGCAGGCGTCCGACAATTCCACTGTGACTGCACAACACCGAAGCACTTATGGCTGATATTTTGATCGTTGACGACGAAGTCGGCGTTCGCGAGCTTCTCTCCGAGGTTCTGCAAGACGAGGGATATTCGGTATCGCTGGCGGAGAATGCTGCCCAAGCGCGGGATCTGCATATCGCCAAACGCCACGATCTCGTGTTGTTGGACATTTGGATGCCCGATATGGATGGCGTGTCGTTGTTGAAAGAGTGGGCGGCCCAACAGCAGCTCACCGCACCCGTGATCATGATGTCGGGCCATGCCACCATTGAAACGGCGGTCGAAGCCACGCGCATCGGCGCGATTGATTTTCTGGAAAAGCCAATCGCACTGACCAAGCTCTTGCAGACGATCGAGTCCGCACTCACCCATCAGCGCAAAAAACCGTTATCCCAAGAGCCCATGGCCTTTGGACGGGATCGGGAGCCGGAAACAGAATATGTGTTTCTGAATACGGAGCTGCCCAAGCCGCCGGTCCCGGAATCGGTCGCGGAGCCGCCGGCCTTGAGTCTTCGGGAGGCCGCACAACAGGCGCTCTCGGAGATCAATGTCGACGCCCCGCTTCGCGAAGCCCGTGATGCCTTTGAACGCGCCTATCTCCACTATCACCTGGACAATGAAAAAGGCAGCATGACCCGTGTCGCCGAAAGCACGGGCCTTGAGCGCACCCACCTGTACCGCAAGCTGAAACAGCTTGGGATCGATAAACGTTAAGTCGGCGGTCATCGCCCTGACATTCAAATGAAAATCCTTATCCTTGGTGCCGGGCGTGTCGGTGCGAGTCTTGCAGAGCAGCTCGTGCTGGAAAAAAACGACATCACGATTGTGGACACGGCCTCCGAGAGTCTGTCGGAACTTCAGGAACGGTTTGATCTGCGCACCGTTCATGGCAACGCCACCTCGTTGTCGGTTTTAGAAGAAGCCGGCGCGGGCGACTCCGACATTCTGATTGCGGTCACGGCCGACGACGAAGCGAATCTGGTGGCCTGTTCCCTGGCCAAGCAGCGGTTCAATATCCCAAAGCGCATCGCGCGTTTCCGATCCACCCAGTGGGTTCAGAACCCTGACCTGCTCGAGACCTTCTGCGTGGACATGGCCATCAGTCCCGAGCAGACGGTCACCGACTATCTGATCAAGCTCGTTGAAATCCCAGAGGCCCTGCAGGTGATCGAATTTGCCCACGGGTTGATCAGCCTGTTAGCGGTGAAGGCCGACTCGGCCAGCCCATTGGTCGGTCATCCGGTGCGTGATTTGCGCAATCACTTGCCCACCATCGAGACCCGAATCGTTGCGGTGTTTCGCGGCAGTCAGGCCATCACTCCGGACGGCGATACCCGCATTGAGGCCGGAGCCGAAGTCTTTTTTGTCGCCTCCACCAAACACATTCGGCAGGTCACCAAGGAACTGCGCAAAGAAGAGCGTGCGGTGAAACGCATGATGATCGCCGGCGGCGGAAACATCGGGTTGCGTGTGGCCAAAGGGGTGTCGCACCACATGACCCTTAAGATCATTGAAGGCAATCGCAATCGTTGCAATCTGCTGGCCCAACAGCTCAATGGCCAGGCCCTGGTACTGCACGGCGACTCCACAGACGAAGAATTACTGGCCCAGGAAAACGTGGGCAGCATGGACCTCTTCCTGGCGCTGACCAATGACGATGAAAACAACATCATGTCGGCCTTATTGGCCAAGCGCATGGGCGCCCGTCGGGTGATTGCCTTAATTAATCGCCGGGCGTACGCAGAACTGATGGAGGGTGGCCGGGTGGACGTGGCGATCACCCCGTCCCACGCCACCATCGGCGAGCTGCTGAAATACGTCCGCCGCGGGGACGTTGCTGCGGTGCACAGTCTTCGTCGCGGTGCAGCAGAGGCCTTGGAAGTGGTGGCCCATGGGGATAAAGGCACCTCCAAGGTGGTGGGCCGTCGCATCGATGAGATTCCCTTGCCCGATGGGGCCAGCATTGGCGCCCTGGTCCGGGGCATGGACACCGATACCCCTCAGGTTCTGATGGCCCATCACGACACCGTGATTGAGGGCGATGACCATCTCATTATTTTCGTGACGGATAAGCGGATGATTCCCAAGGTCGAAAAACTCTTCCAGGTCACGGCCGGATTCTTCTAACCGATCGGCGATGGGGCCTCATCCCGCCCCTGACGATCCGCTAATCCGCGACCAGTTAACGCCTACGGGGTATTCCCTAGGCAAAACGGCCAGTTCGGCAACGCATAATCCCTGCTCGCGCTTTGATGTTCAGGTCATGTCAAAGCAAGTGCGATAAGCGTGATGTCCACACTTGTCGCGGTCGTAACGTGAGAACCATCCATTCAGGAGATATCGATGGCAGAAGCCAAAAAAACAGCCGCTGCAACAAAAGCAGCTCCGAATCGTCGTAAATTCCTTGCGGGTGCAGGTGCTGCTGGTGCGGGCGCGCTCGCATTCCCGATGATCGCCAAGTCGCAAGGTACGACCACTTTCCGTTTCCAGTCCACCTGGCCCGCGAAAGATATTTTCCATGAGTACGCCCTGGACTTCTCCAAAAAAGTCAACGACATGACCGGCGGCGAGCTCAAGATTGAAGTGCTGCCTGCAGGTGCTGTAGTGCCCGCGTTCGGCCTGTTGGACGCCGTTTCCAAAGGAACCTTGGACGGTGGTCATGGCGTGATCGTGTACCACTACGGTAAAAACACGGCCCTGGCCCTCTGGGGATCGGGCCCGTCCTTCGGTATGGATGCCAACATGCTGCTGTCCTGGCACAAATACGGCGGCGGCGCTGCCCTGCTCGAAGAAGTCTACAAAGCCATTGGTGCCGACGTGCGCTCCTATGTGTATGGCCCGATGCCTACCCAGCCGCTGGGATGGTTTAAAAAGCCCATCACCAAACTGGAAGACATGAAGGGCATGAAGTTCCGTACCGTGGGCATCTCGATTGACATGCTGACCGGCATGGGCGTGTCGGTGAATGCGCTGCCCGGTGGTGAGATTGTTCCGGCCATGGACCGCGGCCTGCTCGACGGTGCAGAGTTCAACAACGCATCGTCTGACCGTCTATTGGGCTTCCCCGATGTGTCCAAGGTCTGCATGCTGCAGAGCTACCACCAGAATGCGGAGCAGTTTGAGATTCTGTTTAATGGCGCTAAGTACCGTGCGCTGCCCTCCAAGCTGCGTGCCATTCTGGATAACGCGGTCGAAGCAGCGTCTTCCGATATGTCTTGGAAGGCCGTGGATCGCTATTCCAAAGACTACGAAGGCATGCAAAAAGAGCAGGGCGTCAAGTTTTTCAAAACCCCGGATGCGGTGCTCCGTTCGCAGTTGCGCGTGTTCGATGAAGTGGTGGCCAAGAAAGCCGCGGAGAACCCCCTGTTCAAGAAGATCATCGAGTCGCAGCGTGTGTTTGCCGCACGCGCGGTGAAGTGGGATCTTGAGACCAACGTGCAGCGTCGTATGGCCTACGATCACTACTTCCGTGCGGCTGGTGCAGCCAAGAAAGGCCCCGCTAAGAAGTAAGATAATGGGTGTGTCTGGCCTGGCCCCCCGGTCTGCCTGATCGGCGTACCGGGGGCTCAAGAAAGCAGCCTTGCCAACAGCGGGCTGCTTTTTTATTGCTGAACTTCTGAACGGATGTCATCGTGCAAAAACTATTTCTGACCGTAGACAAATTCTCGACCTGGATTGGCCACGGGTTTTCATGGCTGATCATCGGACTGACCCTGCTGATCGGTTACGAGGTCTTCTCCCGGTATGTCCTGAATGACCCTCACGCATGGGCCTTTGATGCGCAAATGATGCTCTATGGCACCCTGTTCATGATGGCCGGTGCCTACACGCTAGCGAAAAATGGCCATGTCCGTGGCGATATTCTGTACGGATTTCTACAGCCCAGAACCCAGGCGACACTCGATCTGATTCTCTACATTGTGTTTTTCATTCCCGGTATTGCGGCATTGATCTATGCCGGATACTTTTTTGCGGGGGACTCCTGGCGCATTCTCGAGCATTCGTCGATTACGGCCGATGGCCCCCCGATTTATCCATTTAAAACCATTATTCCAGTGGCCGGCGCGGTCTTGATCCTGCAAGGGGTGGTGGAGATCTTTCGTTGCATCGTCTGCATCCAGCAGGGTGAGTGGCCCTCGCGTGAAGAGGACGTCGAGGAGGTCGATGTGGAAGAACTCAAGGCGATGATTTCCCATGAAGGGGAGCACAAAAATGCGTAAGGAACTCCTCTTCGGTTTTTCCATTATGGCCTTGGTCGTGGTGGGCACCTTGGCGTTAATGCCATGGGGCAATCTGCAGTCCGGTCACGTGGGCATGCTCATGCTGGCCTTGGTGGTCGTGACCATCATGCTGGGTTTCCCCACAGCCTTTACCCTGATGGGCATGGGCGTGCTGTTTACGTTTTTCGCCTATTACTTCCGTGATCCGAACGCGGCACTTACCAATACCCTGACCCTGATGGTTCAGCGGACCTGGGGGGTGATGAACAACGATGTGTTGATCGCCATTCCCCTGTTCGTATTCATGGGTTATCTGGTCGAGCGGGCCAACCTGATTGAAAAACTTTTTAAATCACTTCACCTGTCCTTGGTGCGCGTGCCGGGATCGCTTGCGGTGGCCACGATCTTTACCTGTGCCGTGTTTGCGACGGCAACCGGTATCGTGGGCGCGGTGGTGACCTTGATGGGGCTGCTGGCACTCCCCCAGATGATGAAAAGCGGTTACGACATCAAGGTGTCGGCCGGGGCGATTACCGCGGGGGGTACCTTAGGTATTCTGATTCCGCCGTCGGTGATGCTGATTGTCTACGGCGCGACGGCAGGCGTATCGGTCGTGCAGTTGTACGCGGGCGCTTTTTTCCCTGGACTGATGCTGGCCCTCCTGTATGTGGGGTATGTCATCGTGATGGCCAAGTTAAAACCGGCCTCTATGCCGCCTCTTTCGGAAGAAGAGCGCAAGGTAAACCTGCCGCAGGCCTATGAACGCATGAAGGCCGCCTTCAGTGATCGGGTATTGCCCTCGTTGTTGCGAGGACTTGTCGGAGCGAGCAATGTGGGTGTGAGCGCCGGCCAGATTCTGCGCACCTTGGTGGTGACCTTGTTGCCTGCCATTTTCTTTGCGGTGTTGATGGGCGCGATCTACAACGTGGTGACGGCACCGGCGAAGGTGGATGTCACCGCCGGCTTGGAAGTCATGGGGTTTGATGCTGAGTACACCGAATCGATAGACGAAGAAGCGGAAGAAGAGCTCCAGGAAATCGGTGCCGAGCCTAAACCGGTATCTGCAAGCGCAGAAGAGAAGCCGGCCGAGGCCGCGGCCGCCGCGGTGGACATGCCTCCCGCAGAGCGACTGCCTGCGCCGGCCTGGTTCTGGTGGATGTTGGGCATTGGCGGATTTGTGATGCTCGGGTTTTACATTCTGTTTACCTGGGTACGGCTTGAGATCTTCAAGATGCTTTTGGGGTCATTCTTTCCCCTGGCGGTTCTCATTCTGTTCGTGCTCGGTTCCATTGTGTTTGGTCTGGCCACGCCTACCGAAGCGGCGGCGGTCGGTGCCATTGGTGGAGCATTACTGGCCGCGGCCTATCGACGCCTGAACTACCTGGTGGTGAAAGAGTCGGTGTTCCTCACGGCCAAAACCAGTGCCATGGTCTGTTGGCTTTTTGTGGGGTCGTCGATCTTTTCGGCGGCCTTTGCGCTCTTGGGTGGACAGGAGTTAGTCGAGCAGTGGGTGATGGGGCTGGGGCTCACGCCCGTGCAGTTCCTGATCCTGTCCCAGGTGATCATCTTCTTGTTGGGCTGGCCTTTAGAGTGGACCGAGATTATCGTGATTTTTATGCCGATCTTTATCCCTCTATTGGATAACTTCGGCATTGATCCTTTGTTCTTTGGGCTCTTGGTCGCGCTCAATCTGCAGACGGCCTTCCTGTCGCCACCGGTCGCGATGTCCGCGTTTTATCTGAAGGGTGTGGCACCTCCGCAGGTCACCTTGAATCAGATCTTTGCGGGAATGCTGCCGTTTATGGGCATCCAGGTGTTTGCCGTGGTGTTGCTGTACCTGTTCCCGGCCATTGGAATGTGGCTGCCCACGGTGCTGTATCGCTAAGCGGCCGTTTTGCTAGTCGGTGTATCGTAAGGGGCTGGAATATTCCAGCCCCTTTTTTATACGATTTTGGATAACGTCGACGACACACGGATTGAGAGCAACTGGCCGTTTCTGGCCGTGGTGCGTATTCTGGGCATTGTGGTGGCCTTGTTTTCGCTCACCATGCTCCTACCCCTGGGTTTTGCGTTTTTCGGCGATGATCCGGCGCTGTCCGCCTACGACGAATCCATCCTGATCACGGCCGTGAGTGGGATCATCATTGCGGCCCTCACCTGGTGGCATCGTCGGGAGCTCTATTCCCGGGATGGATTTCTGCTGGTGGCCCTGGGGTGGCTGGTCTTGCCAGTGTTTGCGGCCTTGCCGTTTCTGCGCTACTTCCCCGACATCACTTTTACCCAGGCGTATTTTGAAGCGGCCTCAGGACTGAGCACCACCGGGGCGACGATCCTCACCGGTCTCGATGATCTGCCGCCATCCATTCTGGTGTGGCGGGCATTTCTGCAGTGGTTGGGCGGCATGGGCATTCTGATTCTGGCCTTGGCCATTCTGCCCCTGCTCGGTGTGGGCGGTATGCAGATCTATCGCGCCGAGATGCCCGGACCCATCAAAGACAGCAAGCTCACCCCGCGCATTGCCGAGACGGCCAAGCTGCTCTACGGCGTGTATCTTTATTTCTCGATCGCCTGTTTTTTTGCCTATTGGTGGGCGGGCATGACCCCGTTTGATGCCTTGATTCACACCGGCACGACCATGTCGTTGGGGGGACTTTCCTCACATGACAGCAGTTTTGGATACTTTAATAACCCGACTGTGGAACTCGTGGCCGTCTGGTTTATGTTGTTGGCCGGTGTGAACTTTGTCACCCACGCGGTGGCGTTGCAGCGGCAATCCATTCGTCCGTATACCCAGGACATTCAAGCCCGTTGGTTCTGGTTTACCGCCTTGGGTGGCAGTCTTGTGGTGGGCTTAGTCCTGTTTTTTAATAATGTCTATCCGACTCTATTGGAGTCCTTGCGTCACGCGTTATTTAATACGGTATCGATCGCCACCGGAACCGGTTACTCATCTCAGGACTATGGGCTATGGCCACCATTTACCGCCTGGTTCATTATTTTTCTGAGCGCCTTTGCGGCAAGCTCCGGATCCACGGGGTCCGGCATCAAAATGATCCGGCTGCTGCTGTTGTTAAAGCAGGCCCAGCGGGAGCTGATGCAGATCATTCACCCGCGCGTGATCAATCCGTTGCAGCTTGGGGGTGCGGTGGTCAGCAATAAAGTCATTTTCGCGGTGCTGGCCTATATGCTGTTTTATGGGGCCACTATCATGGTCTCGTCGTTCATGCTGCTGATCAGCGGCATGGATCCGATCACGGCGGTGAGTGCCGCCTTGGCCTGCGTAAACAATCTCGGGCCCGGCCTTGGCGAGGTGGGACCTGCCGCTACCTATGCCGGTCTGACATCATTTCAGTTATGGGTCTGCGCCGTGGCCATGTTGCTTGGCCGGTTAGAACTGCTGACGCTCTTAGTGGTGTTGATCCCGTCTTTCTGGAAGGACTGACAGTGTGGACGGATCGCGCGCCAACAAAAGCGAGATAAAGGTCAGTGCCACCCATAGGGCAGTTGCGGCAAATCCCCACTGAAATGCCGAGGCATCGTAGCGACGTACGTGATCGACAAGCAGGCCATTCCAGCGCCAGTCCAAAATGGCGCCAAACAATGGCTGAAGACCAATCGCTCCAAGTGTGACCGACAGATTCACGCAGGCCGTGATGGTGGCTGTTTTCTGTCCGCCGACCAGATCTTTTCCGTAGGCAAACGACACCACCATTGCACCGGCCGCCACGCCAATCAACCAGAGCAGTCCGTTGGTGAGCCACAGAGAGTTCAGGGTGATCCCGCTGGCCAGTAAAGTAAACCCGATCATCACAAGCCCAGTCCCGGTGAGCAATGGCCGCTTGCGCTGGCCGCTTCGATCGGACCACGGTCCAAAAATAAGACTGCCAATGGCAAACCCCACCATCATGAGCGATGTGTAGCCGGTGGCAGTCCGGGCATTAATCTCAAATACAGTGGTCAGAAACGGCACGCCCCACAGACCGGCCATCATCACCATGCTGCCGGTCACCGCCGTCTGCCCAATGCATAAAAAGATCAAGTCACGCATGGGCAATCCGGCCAGTGATTCCCGAATCGACATTTTGGCCAGGGCATCCTCGGTCTGGGGTGCCGGCGACCAGCTGCGATAGCCACGATCCACCGGATCATCGCGCAGCACAAACATCATGCCCAGCATGAGCAGCACGGCAAAACCTGCACTGCCCGCGACCACCAAGCGCCAGCCAAATTCATCGGATAACAACCGCAAAGGAAAGCCGGCTAACACGGCACCAAGGGTTCCGACTGCAAGCGAGAGTCCTGATACCGAGGCAAACTTCTGCGGCGAAAACCAGTGGGCCGCCAGCTTGAGCATGCCGATCCATCCCACGGCCGCTGCACCGCCGATGATGCCGCGTCCGATGGCGGCCGTTAAAAACGAGTCGGCAAATGCAAAGAGCAGGGTGCCGATGGCGGCGGCGGCGCTGGCCCAGATGAATAGCCGACGTGGCCCGAACTTATCGGCCAGCAGACCCGAGGGCAGCTGCATCAAGGCATAGCAATAGAAATACGTGGCCGATAACCAGCCCAAGGCGGTGGCGGTCGGCGCGAGCTCCTTGGCGAGTTCGTGAGCGAGCGCCGCAGGGGTAACCCGCTGAAAAAAGCCATAGAGATAAAAGGCCGCCGCCAGTCCCCACATCAGCAGGGATAGTGCGAGCGGCGGTGCAGCGCTGCGAAGCGCGTCTTTAGTCAAGCTCAATAGCTGTAAAACCCTTTGCCGGTTTTACGGCCAAGATACCCGGCATCCACAATCTCTTTCAGAAGCGGAGCTGCACGATACTTGGGATCTTCAAAGGCTTTGTACAACACATCCATCACGGCGAGCAGCACATCCAGGCCAATCAAATCAGCCAGTGCCAATGGACCGATCGGATGATTGCAGCCCAGCTTCATTCCCTCATCAATCTCGGCTGCCGAGGCGAGACCTTCGGCGTATACAAAAATAGCCTCGTTGATCATTGGGCACAGAATCCGGTTCACCACAAACCCAGCACTATTTTTCACACCGATGGGGGTTTTACCCAGGGCTTTGGCCAGATCCGTGACCGCCTGCACCGTGGTGTCCGATGTCTGAAGCCCACGGATGATTTCCACCAGGGCCATCATCGGCACGGGATTGAAAAAATGCATGCCCACCATCTGGGCGGGGCGCTTGGTGGCCGCCGCGAGTTTGGTGATCGAGAGTGACGAGGTGTTCGTGGCGATGATGGTCTCGGGCCGCAGCACCGCTTCCACGCCCTGAAGAATCTTAATTTTTACCGCTTCATTTTCGGTGGCGGCCTCGATCACGATATCGGTCTTGGCCAGATCACTGACATTGGTGGTGGTGCAGATATGCTTAAGGGCGGTCTGTTTGGCGTCTTCGGTGAGCGTGCCCTTTTTGATCTGACGATCGAACGATCCGGTAATGGTGGCCAGTCCTTTTTGGAGGGCAGCATCCGCAATGTCTTGCATGATCACATCAAAGCCCTTGGCCGCAAAAGCCTGGGCAATACCGTTGCCCATGGTGCCGGCACCAATAATGCCTACCGTTTTAATGCTCATGAAACGTACTCCCTTATTTCTTATGGTAGGGAGATTATCTCAGGAACAGCGGGTGTTATTTCTGACGAAAACGATAAACCGCCAGGGTCGCGCGTAGATTACACAGCCACTGCACACGTTGGTCGTCCTCCAGATAGGCACGCTCCATAATCCGAAATCCCTGCGCATTCAAGAACGCCTCAAAGTCTTTGACCGTCGCGAAATGTCGGTTAGGGGTGTCATACCAGGCATACGGCAGGCGTTTGTTGACCGGCATAAAGCCACGCAGCAGCGAGGCAATCGTGGTCCAGTGCCCAAAGTTGGGGATGCTCACAATGCATTCGTGGCCAATGGCACCGATCTCGCCCAGTACCCGCTCGGTTTCCTGGGTCGCCTGCAGGGCCTGGGACAGCAC
>JACCDP011128066.1_pt1 | contig 10286 bp, 4 predicted proteins | sample 7445841 | NCBI WGS metagenome assembly JACCDP01 (sample SAMN15323441, study PRJNA562643) | freshwater metagenome | isolation source: river surface water | place: USA:Blue River Watershed | collected 2017-08-17
ATTCCATTTTTAATAACAGATTTATTCCAACCAGGTGAGCCAGCACCTTCAGAATTAGTATTACTTTACCAAGTGCTGAATCTGGTTTTTGCGCTTCGACTACTAAACGCATCGTTTGCAGTGACGTACAAGAGGTTATATAATTTTGAAAATTTTATTTTTATAAGCAGGTGAAAATGAAAAAGCAAGCCCATAAGTCAATCCGCTAGCCTTACCTTTCAACACGTACGAACGGGAACGCTACACAAAAGATCAAGTGGTAAAAATACGATTGGGACTGTCAGAAGCAAGGACTTAAAAATTAACCAATCTGAAGATTCAACCATCTATTAGAATTTCTTAGATTTCCACCGTTAACGACAACACCATTTACTGGACGATGACGTAATTCTTGTCAGAGTGTGGGGCTACCTGGAGGTGCCGTTGACCATCCCGACTAATCTTCAGCAGTTGTTAAATTTCGGCAGGGCGCATTCGCTCGTCAAAATCACATTGCTTCCCTGTGGCGCTTCTTACCTGGATTCACATAGCCTCTTCCAATTAGACTAGCTCAAATGGTGGTCATCAAATTTTGATTCTCTTGAATATAGCTCCTCGAGATTACTGTACCTTCAGTATTTACCTCTTCGTCGGGTAAATTTAGTTCGTTTAATAGGAAGGACGTAACGGCAACATCGCGTCAATTAACAAATCAAGATTGCAACATTTGTTTCAGAACTGGTCGACAACCACATTTGGGCTATTTCATTTTTTATGGTGTGCAAACTGTTTACGGTGATTCTTAATCGAAAAACAGAAGGCGAGTTCAATGTACGTGGCCCCTGCTCTGATAACGGCTTCAAGTTGAGCAGCCCATTAACTGGATCCGCTTTCCGTGCATATCAACTCGATTTTCTGCTCATTGCCGATGGCTTCGTTACTCCGAACGTCGTCACTTGGGATCGTTTTTGCAGAAGCTTCCACAACATGAAAAATGGCCTAATGCGAATTCTACAATTTGTTGCAAGGAAAATTTCCAAACAATTTGAAGAATTTTAATTTATTTCTGTAGCTATAGTCAAGCCGTTTCGATTCCTCCTCGGATTCCTCTACAGAACTAATGGAGAGGAAGACCAAAGGCGGTATAAAAAGCGTTGGATTTTGTTTAAATTATCAAGAGAAGACAGCATAAGTACTTTAAATCTTTTTAAGGTTTAATAGTATACCGGCAATAAAGGTGGAGGGTACAAGGTAGTTATTAGTTAATAGCCTATACTCTATAGGTTCGATGACGGGTAGGGAATTGAAAAAAGGTGTGAAGATCACGCAACAACCAAGTGCGGTGCTTCGTTGTTAAAGCTTCTTTTATAGGGATATTGGAAGGTGGCAGAAAATATACATAGAATTCCTTGTTGGGCAGTTTTTTTTTTACTACACAATTACGTTGAATATATTATCCGATTTACGCTTCCCACTTTTGTGCGTTATACTGGGTGGTGGTATGAGGAATTTCTTACATTAAAAACGTGGCAATTTGAAAAATGAGATCCGACCGCTAGAATTTATCATAAACAACGTGGCATTCCCTTTGAGTAGTAAATAACAAACATTGACAAATCTGTAAAGCGACTATAAGCGACTCTACTCCAAAATATCAACCAATTTGCAACAAAGTCAGGAGAGGAAAAGAGAAAAACAATACAGCGAAACAGAAGGGAACATCTGAAACAATCAAATCGGTCCCGAAGGCGAAACAAAGGGGAAAGCCAGCGTGCACGCTGGCAACGTGACGTGCGGGAACTCGAAGGAGTAGTTTGAAATATTGCCGAGTTGGCGTATCGTACGGGTTGCCGAAAAGCACTTTGTTTCGGGAAAACCTTGCGCAAACGTTCAAACCATTTTTTTTTTTTGGTTCGTTATAAGTTAGACATCTCAACTTTTTAAAAATTACACTTATTTACGGTTAAAAATGTATTCTTAAACGAGGAACGTTACTATGAAGACGTTGACCTTCAAAACAAAACAAAAACAGAAAATATTGCTAAAAAAATAAAGAAAGGTCTATTCTTGAATCAAGTTCGCGTATCTTCCAATTGACCTTATGCAAATTAGTTTTAAGAGGGACTGTCGAAACGTTTCTTTCGCTGAACTGTCGGCCGATGAACTCGGCGTATATACAAACGTTATAAAAAAAGAAGAGGAAAAAGGTAAGGCAACACCTTTTGGCTTCGCCAGATTTTATCATATTACACTACAAAATGGTAGGCGTGTAAATTGTGATTAATATTACAATCTTGTGGCTTGGCTTCCGATGCTTTCCTTGTAATTCGGCCGGCCGGCGTGAATTACCTACTTTTATCACGACAGCGGCAAAGTAGAGGCGAGAGAAATTCTGACGAACGAAGATAACAATTGTTACCTGTAGCGACCGACACCAATCTACTCGCACCATAGTTGAGCTGTTCAACCCGGTCTTCAATTTTCCAGACCAATTTTTACATTTAACCCGTTGACTTTCCTCCAGACGGGAAGACGAAAGTTAATGAACGCCCGCCCTTTATAGTCTTAAAGTTCAGCAGGGTCGCTCCATAGCTTGTTTTCTTTGAACATTACTACATCGAATCGAATTGATTCAACCGAGACGATCAACCTTTCAACGCCGAATATTTCCTTTGTGCTTACAAGATATTCATTACGTATATTAAGAAAAGATGAATAAACATTATTATTATGTAGCTCGGATATTGTTGTGAGTAGAGAAATTGAAGAATAAACGAATAAGGATTAAACATTCAACGTCTACCGGCTGTGATAAATCGTCTTACACGGGACCGGGCGATCAAATGCGACCTTGTCGAGGCGAGATGAGAACATTGCCCTTTTTCGGGCCTTGTTATTGGGAGATTTCGTCTGGAACATATCTCGAACATGCGCATCCGCTTGTTTGAGACGCAATAGCGTTCCGATCTAGCTGTTTTATCCGATAGCAGTCATCATCTATTACAGGTCAAACATGAACTATAATGCGATTTCCAATTTAGGGTATCACAAGCACTGCACAGAGAGGGCCATCTTCCATCTCAGCAAGTCAGCGAGGAATGTTAGTACATGTCTGGATTTAAAAAAAAAACGATTGCAGACAAAACTTTAGATGGGAAATGTCGACGATAATAATGGTCGTTGCTCGAGAGTTTAAAACGGTCAAATTCGCATGAAAACCAAAAGGAGGAATGAACCTAGCGAAGGTCAGACGCCAAATGAAGCTGAAGAGTGTAGAAATATAGTACAGCATCCAATGTGCTATTGATGCTTCCTCTGGAAATTTGAATTGCAAAAGTGATGCTGTGCATTGTTGCTAGACATCAAAATTGACCTCCCGCTGGCGAAAGCCGCCAGGAATCTCGATATAACCATTGGGAAGAAAACACACTTGTCCTGACAACCTCAAGCACACATAGCCTCGCCATCAAACGGTCCTTAATGCTTCGGCCTCAAACTGAGCGAAATCGCTACTTTTCTCAAGTACCTCTTTCGGAAACATTACGACGTACTGCAAGTCTGCAAATCGATAGCGGCCTGGGGCTAACAACTATTTAAACAAATCTCGGTAAACTGCAGGTAACAAATACCGTAGGCAATACCGTACCGACTTCATCGCCGGAGAAGTAGTTGGGAAGAAAAGCTCAATCGTTGCAACATGTTTGTCGATGGTTATCTTTAAAGCCGAATCTTCTTTTTTTGCGCAACCGCGTTTAAATACATTCCACTGTAAATCACGAATAGGTGTTTTGCATCCAAGCTTTATGCTGACTCAGTCGGCGGGAACTTTGATTGGGCAACACCAATAACGAGTGCCGCCTCAGTCACGCTGCAAAACAGCTTTCCGAAAAACACGCCAATGTTACTTCCGCGGAGTCTCACCTGTCAATATTTAAAGAATGTCATCGTAAAATATAAATGGCGAAACCAGGGAAGGACAGTGTTACAAGAAGAAAATCTGCACGTGCTGTTTCTTCCCGAAAAAAGCAAATTTTACGAGCCCGTTTTGAAATGGAACATAAGGCCAAACGGCCAAGAATAACAACATCGGCGATCAAAATCGGCCTTGGGACCGGCTATTGGCGTTACATCGCGATCATAACTCCTATAGCCATGTCGAAACACACAAACAAGAAGAGAAAAATATCCACTCGTGCTGATCACCAATCAAGGGAAGGTCAGAATGCCGGGGTCGCTTTTGAATCATCATCCGAGTGTATATAAGAGATATAAGCCTTTTTCTGAATGTAAATTGTGCCGGTCGCGCCGATTCAACCTTCGGATAATTCCACACGTGCATGGCCTCATTATCATACTAACATTGTCTAGACATGAATTTATATATACAAGCTTACGCTGCGAGACTGGTCTTGAACTCTAGTCTAAATAAACACGATCAGAGTTGGAGCGGAATACCCCGCTAGCGCGTTTTTGTTTAATTTAGACATTATTTACAAAGATTGACTTCCTTCGTTCGAAAACAAATATCGAGTTTTCAAGAGAGAAAAAAAAAGGAATTATTGATGAGGAAGTTGAACGCACGGAAAAGGGCGCCGATTGCCTTTTCAGGCTCGGCAACCAGTAACAAGAAATTGTTGTTTTTCCCGACGAGGTTAAGCAGGCGAGCATTTTTCAGCGCGGACTCCCATAGTGAAATTTCCGACATGAAAACAACGGGCTGAACGATCTAAGGTTGCAAACACAAATCATCAAGATAAAACGGACAACGCCGGTCGGGTCGTTTTCTTGAAAAACATGTCGAGAGCAGCAGCAGAAACATCTCTTGCAAAATAAAAAAATATATCAAGATGGTAATAGTTTGTGTTTTGAAATTCCGATCATGAACTAGACATAACCAGTAAGATTTTGTCCAAAATTACTACCAGTTTTACGTTTTTTGCCTACTATGTGTATGATACCGGTAACCGTTAAAAAGTTGCGAAAATTCAAGCGGAACTGCGGATTTTATGCGTTTCTTATTGTGCGGAGAAGACACGAGTTGCGCACCAAAATAGGGAAACGAGTGGTTTAGAAAATTTCACAAGTTACTGAACAAGGTGCAAATAAAACTGTTTACGACGACAACAACTTCAAAAGTTAGAAGAAAAACGATTCTCAAAGGCTAAAAAGGTTGAATAGAATTTTATCCCCTTCAGACGAGGTCGGAATGTCCAAAACTGACACTTATTTACTTATTTTGCCGGCTAAAAAGTGCCAATTAAAGGCTCTAAAAAACTAAAAATAGTAGCAAGATGCGACGCCAAGGCTTTCAACGACGCCAATTCTCGTATGCAAAAGACCGCACTTGAAATTCGTCTCGGATTATAGAAGCTAAAAGGCAGCGATAGCGGCATCTATCGCCAACGCAAATATAGATTATTATACGGTCAAGGTAACTATTAAGTCTTTCGGGGATTTTCCCCAAGTCTAAGCACCTTACTACGTGAGGGAAACGCCCAGCGCATAATATAAAAGAGGTCTTATTAGTCAGGTAAAAGAAGCAGGAGAGGAATGATGGGCCTGATTATTTCGTTACTCTACAATGGAACCGAATAACTGAATTTATAAACCCGACGTGTTCTAGAATGGGACGTAAATATTATCAGCGGAGAGACGCTCTGAAAGTTTACCCAAATTTTACAGGGTTTAATAACTGCGAGGCCAACATTAAAACACTCAACGACTCCAAAATATATCTGAGACAAAGGGCGAGCGGAGCTCACGCCGGTGGCTAAATTGGCTTTAAAACATTTCCCAATATAGAAACACCTTTTCATCTAAAATATGCCGTGTCAGGATGTACCATAGGTCCAACTAGCAAGGTTAAAGAAGAGAAAGCCAGTCTACGGGGGTTCATTGAGCCGCTATATAGAGTTTTGCTTGTGTGTTGGGTAAAAAAAAAAAAATAACCGACAAAGCATTGGAACGCACTGTTTAAATAAAAAATCGGAATTTATGCAAAGTGTGGATGTAAATAGCAATTAAATATTTCACAAAAATGTAAAATACAGCAGCAAAAGTTCATTCAAATTCCTGAAGGGTCCGTCAAAACTTAAAAAAAAAACTGTTTCTATTACCAGGTAGAAATGATTTCATTAAGAAAAGGGTGTCCGAAGACGTCGTTAATTTTCTTCCTCGAATATATGGTCAACACTCTTTCGAAATAGTACAAAACGGGAGGCGCAGAGACACCAAGGACGAGGCTCCATATGCAAATAAGCCTACTGTATCGAATCGGTCGTGTTGGGCAATGCGGCAAGAACAACGAGCCACCCCTTAGAAGTCAGAAATGAGAGTCAACAAACTCGTACTATTATTGCCAGTGGAGGATGTCGTAAAAACAGTACATTCTCCGGTCAAGGTAAAACAAAAATCAATCACTTTCCGGGACTTTTCCCCAATTTGCTATCGACGCACATTCGTGCACGGATAACATCCCTCTGCTGACCTTGCTATGTTTCGTTTTCATTATAAGATAAGGTACAGCGACCTTTTGGCCTTTCATTTCCTACTTTTCTCGAAAATAGAAAGACATCAAAACAAAAAGTGGGTTAGTCCCAGAGAGAGACAAACTGGATTATATAGGAACGGAACTGATGGGATTTTCGAATGTAACGTAATAATCCCAAACAAGGAAAACTCGAGACAACTCAAGACATCACAGGGCGTCTGATCTAAGAGGTTCATAAAATCCATATGCTGGCGTTACTAGGGAATAATAGGAACAACTTTATTCACCCGAATGGAATGAGATCATCATCGAATCGCGCGTTCACGAGGGTGCGTTCAACTTTTGTCTCACTAAAAGACAACGAAATAAAAAATGCGCGATAAAAAGCTGATATACATGTATGATCAATGCCAAGATATAGCCAACAAAGGACGAAGTACAAAAGTTCAAGGTATCCGGTACCAGGGCGTCCACCCGACATTTAATACGAAGCTGCAAGTTTCGCCCAATTTTAATCTCCGCCCTAAAAAATGTTACAATGGAAACCATTTTTTTATTCGAAGTCATCGAGCAACATTATTCCGATCGTACATTTTAAAAATTTGACATGAGCTTTTATAGCGCTAGTGACCGGTGGATGTCGTAAATAGGAAATTTTTCGTAGTCACGGTTGGTTATTGGTTCTTGAAAACCAGCTGCAATAAGAGGGGACAAAAGAACGGTCTTGTTTGAGGGACCAGAAAGATTTGTAGTACGATTTGGTCGGCCTTGGAAGATGAGTTATATTGCCATCATGATTTATGCAATCGCCAATTACGGGAAATATTCATATCAGATTTACGAGACGGTGTGCGTGGGGTCACCGCCAAACGTACTCTACACGTGGAGGACGCCAACTAATATAGAGGTTACATACGGAACTGCGTAAACCTTTTCTCTGAACAATGCAACGACGGCGCGTCTCGGAGTAGATTTATCATCGAATATGGGAAAATTCTTGTAGAAGCGGAAAGATAACGAAAATTAGTAGGACGGTGCGATCCGCCGGATAGTCGGATTTACATATAATAATAGGCCTTGGCCTTTAGGAATCTCTTTCGGTAAAACCATTTCTTTCAATTTCGCTCAGCTGGAAACGACGTTTCCCAACAAGGTCATTCATCAACGGCGGCCATGAAGAAACTTTTCTACTTGAAGATGCAACTTGACATTCTATAACATCGTCTGTTTGACAGAGAATGACGAACGGTAATCAATCTCGGTCGACAATTGACGTTTCCTCATTTTGTCGGCAAGAATAATCGCAGTAGAACAATAACCTACTATGTCAAATGCAAATCTTGTTAGCAAATTGCTTGTCAAAAAGTATCGTGATGATCAAAATTACGCGGTGAGAAATGTTTTTTTTTTTGAATCGGTAAAAAAAATATCGCATTTTTTAAAAGTTTAGAACGATTATCGATATCTAATCCGTCACTTGGCAACAAGCAACCTAACAAACAATGTATATTACCTGAGTTCAATTTTGACGTCCGTAAATAATGGCCGCCAGTAGCCTCATTTCTTTTCCTGTTGCCTGTGATGGGTATCCTGACTTAATATTCGATCTGGCTGGAACTGGGGACGTTGCAGAATTGACCGAATTTATTATGACGGAATTTTTTCACCGGTTCCCTCTGAAAGACACGCCTGGCTTTGATGTTGAAAAGGAAGTGCGGCCGTGGATAGGTAAATACATCAGCCATGTCTGCTCAAAGAACTACTCCATCATTCTTCGTGACACCAGCAGCGACAACAAGATCGCTGCTGCGTGCGTCAACGATATCGACCGCAAGAATCGTTCGGATGACGATATCGGCTTAGTTTCTTTCGCCGATCCTATCGAACGCCCTGGATGGAAGAAAATTTGCCAACTGCTAGATGAGCTTCACGTCGGTATGGACCTTGGGGAGGATCCTATTCTATCCATCGATCTTCTAACCGTTGGTGACAACTACGCCAACCGTGGTTTATCGTCTTATTGCACCAAACTCATCGTCCAGCTGGCCAAATCTAGAGGGATCCAAGCAGTAAAAGTTGAAGCTGTGAACGAATTCATGGCTCTAGTACTGGCTAAAAATGGATTTGAACTTGCTAAAAAAGTAGAATACAACAAATTTGAGATAAATGGAGAAATACCCTTTGCTACGGAAAGCGTTCATCAAAATGCAAGACTTTACACCCTTAAAATTAAATGTTGAAAAGGTGTGTACCGGTAAAATTAAAATGTGCGAACTCTACCATATCAAGACGAGCATTTTGTCAAAATTTGTATTGAAAGGCGAATCAAATAGAACGAATTTGTCTTTTATTTTATTATTTGTTACCATTTACTTCTTCTTCGGAGGTTTGGCGAGTAAGCTAGGATCAATTTCGTCAGGTGACAATCCTTTGATGCTGAATAGGCGAGACGCTCTTTCGGGAAGAGCTCCTCCGCATTTCATGCCCCGTCTCGTCAGTTCGTGTTTTAGATGATTAAGTCCAAGGGATTCTAGATCTTTAGCACTGTCAAAGTCATCCAAATTGACAGGTTCAAACGATGTAGGCTCAGGAGCGGCTGGAGTAGGAACTGGGACTGATTCGGGCTTGGATGGACTTGCACTAGATGACTGCTCAGAGGCAGGTGTAGAAGGAACTGATTCTTTAATAATCGGGGCTTGCTCCTTTGGTGGGTCGGTATTAACCAAAGGTTCGTTTGGACTGGTTGAGGGAATGTCGGCCGGAGCAACAGGTGTCTCAACATCATTCGATTCCATTTGATCCTGGTTACTGGGTTCAGCTAGTATGGCAGCTTTTGTTTCAATTTCTTCCTTATTGTTGCTGCTGCTTGAAGATGCTTCCTTTTCATCATCTTCAGATGAATCTAATTCATCATCAGACACTCCAAGCCTGTAAAACAAATAAACAATTCAACACTATCCTTGTAACTTAATATATAAATAAACATACCACAAGGCCGACTTTTTCATTGCTGGTCCCTCATCATTTGCCTTCCGTTTCTTTGTAGATGGCTCAGCAGAAGTTGAACATGAAGCTTGAATTCCTGTTGAAACATTTATTTAACAATTAACAATTTTTCAAAACCATTAATTCTGGATGTGATTACCTTGTTCTAAAGCTTCATAGACTTTGTCAGTTACTTCAGATCTTGCTTTAAAATATTCAGGGTCTTCAAATTCATGATGGAATTCCTGTCTTAGTTTCTCCAGTTTCTTCTGTTTTCTAGCTTCTTTCTCTTGTTCCCTTTCAGCTTGTTTCGAGACCCAATCCTTCAGCCTATGTCAAATGTTTGCTTTAACTCCAGATTTCAATACTAATAATGAACAAAGATATACCTTTTTTCTTCGTTAATATCTCTGAGACGTCTACCACTAAGGTCTCGGCAAGCTTCACGATTTGTGGTTTTTTCAATCTGGGCTCCAATAGCTCTGCAAGTATCAACATAAATTAGAATCAAGCCTCAAAACTTAACTTTTCTAATAAATACCTCAACATGGAACCAAAACCACCTTTGCCGCCTGCCAATGAAATGCTCGTCCGAATGAATATGTCAGTTTCTGGCCAAGGACTACAGCTTCCCGGAAGGATTTCGCTAGGCCCTTGGAAAAATTTACATGGGACATTTTGGGATGTGATACCAAGATTTCTTCCCAACTCTTCAACTAAAAATGTATGAGATAAACATGATTGCTTTTCCAAATGGAACCAAATTGGAGACGAGACAGATTGTAGAAAAACGTTCGCCATTTCATGAAAACAAGTTTTAGAGTCGACTGTC
>JACCDP010645397.1_pt1 | contig 10285 bp, 6 predicted proteins | sample 7445841 | NCBI WGS metagenome assembly JACCDP01 (sample SAMN15323441, study PRJNA562643) | freshwater metagenome | isolation source: river surface water | place: USA:Blue River Watershed | collected 2017-08-17
GTTCAACACTTTTGTCCTCCATCAACACGCAGCCGCAACCGATTTCAGCCAAAAACGACTCGGACGTGATGCAGTTATTCTGATAATCATGACGGTGCACGCTGTCGATGTGGAAGATATTTTTGAGTATTTCGCACGTTTGGCTCTCGCTCCGCTTTCGGCAGGAAACGACGACAACGCGCATCAACGATTTGTCCTCTCCTAGTCGAATTCCACCTTGCAAAATGATATGTTTAAGTAGGAGCAAGTGATGTTTTTTGGATTCGGGGATGAACAAAGGGATGGCACTTCGCCTTTCCAAAAGTAGACGGAAAATCTCGGCAGCACCGGCCGCGTCGTATTCATTAATCAGCTGCAACAAAGTATCGTACAAGCTCTTTGTTCTTTCTGTTTGGTCAGTGGGCAATGAAGTCTCCGAAACTGCTCTGGATAATTGGCGAAGACTTGCTTTCCATGCCGGAATGTTTGAGTCCTGTTGGAGTGCAGCAGTAGTTGCTTTTACCGAAATTGCATAATTAAGAGCTTTCTCTTTGGGCGACAAATGCAGGCGATAGCGCAAACAGTTGCCTAGATGATCGATGGAATGATCGCTTCCCTCTGTTTCTCTTGTTGGATTAATGCTACTGAAAGGCCTGTCGATTAGGAATGCGGCATAGGGTTTCCTCTCTCTACTCACAAACTTGTTGTTCTCTAGTTTGTAACTCACTAGCTTTTCTTCCTTCTGTGTATCCAAATTTTAAAAAATTATTCGAACTTTGTTTTTGTTACTATAGTAAGTAATTCTCCTTACATGATACGAGTGGTCCGCAGTACGGTTCCTGCCTTGACTCGCTTTGTTTAAATATTCCTTCGTCGTATTTTTCTGTTAATAAATAAAATTCTTATTATTACTAATTGGATAATTAATACATCTTTTCATACCATACCTGTTGTGCTGTCTGATCGGTAGTAAAAGTTTCACCGGAGGATTCCGGCTGCGTAGGCTTACTAGTCGACTGATTGCAAGGTTCTTCGCCTTGCATAAATTTATTTGCCTCCGTTTTCTACCATTAATGATTTAATTACAAGGCTTCAGACTGTAATGGAAACGGAATTTCAATACTCACTTGTTGATGTTGCTCTATGGATATTTTTCTGTTGGTCTGCCCTTTTTGTAACTGGCGGATTTCTTCCGTCAGTTTTCGGAATCCATCAATAGAAATCGGAAATCCAAATACGTTTCCCTTCCATTCATAATCAACTGTCAGGAGAAGATCCTCAATCTCATTTCGAAGTTCCAAGGAACGATATTCTCTGCGACGCAACAGTTGGTGCAGAATGAGCTCGAATTTCGCCTGGAGCTGCTTCCGTTCCAGCGTTTCGACAAACATCTTTCCCTACAAACAATAGATTTATATTGAAAAAATTTGTAAAATGTTAAGGTAAAGCCACTAAGCCTCACCAAAATCTTTTACCTGAGATTGACTGAAACTCTCGTCATAACGCCGTAATTCCTCAGATAAGATTTCGGCCAGATTGTCGACGGTGGCAACGGGAATTGGCCTTTTCCCGGAATCGCGGAGTCGTTTGTCATCGACTGAATCAGTAGTCTGTAAATTATCCTCTTTCGTCCATTCCTTGTTGATTGCGTCGACATTTAAATGTTTTGCCGCTTTCCTTAGCCATGCCCTGCGTAGCAATTCCGCTTCGTTCTTCAAGTTCGGGTGTTTGTCGCTCACAAGGGTCCAGATAGGCAGCAACGCAGCTGGAATATTACCACGTTCGATGACGTGCCATGAACGATTGTTGGCTTTCAGCAGCTCCCCGAACAACTTTGGGACTGGAATATTGGGTCCGAGGAAATCAAAGTCGACTGAAGACTGATTTGCCTTTAAAATGTTGGAATAAGCGACTTTCATCTTCTCTTCGGCGATTGTCTCCAAACGATCTTGAGTCAGTTGTTGCGATGTGATGACTTGGATAGAGGTACATAATATGCCACCAAAGTGATTTACTCCAATTGAAACGTGCGAGCCGTATGTCTTCAAGAATTCTTCTGCAGAGGCAATGTTGTTGACATCCCGCAGACTTTCAAGGGCACTTGGCAAAATCTTCATTTGGCTTTGCTCGATGCTGTAAGAAGCCATTGGATAGATGTGAAAATTCAACATCGTTAGTGATCCCGAGAACTTTTTGTCAATATTAGCTGGGAAACTGAAATAGAATGAATTGAGTCCAGTTCCAAGAACGGCCCTTTTAAACTTGATTGCTTCTAGTAGGTTTTGGAAGAAAAAACTGCGAGTCATTGACGAAATGGATGGTTTTTTGACGTCGCAAACGCTGGGTGCCTTGAGCAAACGATACGGTGCCAGGCTACACAGATCGTCAAAGTCCATACCAAAAACCAACCCGTGAAAAGCCGACCCACCACCAACATTTGCGATGAGTTCTTCGTCCGTTTTGTAGGCCGTCTCGCTAAGAGTTTCTTCTACTTGAGTGAGGATTTTCTCAATGTCAACAATATGTTTATGGAGCTCTTCCTGTCCCCCCTCCCAACAATCGAGATGCAGCGCTTTCAGTTGTTGTTCAAGTTCCTCTGCTTTATCAAGTACTGGATCTCCTACTGATAGATCAAGCCATTTTTTAATCAAAGACTTGGTGTGCTGGATATTGAATTGCAATTCCTTCATGTGGCTCTCTTCTTCGGACAATCTCATCTCCGTGTTCGAAAATGACTGTTGGTACCATTTGCTAAACTTATCTTTCTCCAGGGCAGTGAAATGTTGAGAGAGGTCCGTGATCTTGCTTTGAGAAAGTTGCTTCAAGTCCGTTACGTTGTCCTTTTCAAGATCATCAGCTAAACATAGTGGCAAGGAAAGATCGTGAATCTTCTTTCGTATAGAGTTATTGCGACACCACAGCTCTTTGATCAAGAACTTCTCTTTGTAATCCAAAGATGATTGCTGCATTTTTTCGCTGAGGACGCGCCCGGAGAGTGAGCGGAGGCAATCTAGAGATGGGTAGGATTGACAGAAGTCTAGCAAATATTTTGAGAGACACTCTTTTCTCTTCTCGACCAGCAAACTTCGAATTTCTTGATCGCTGATCAGCTTTTCAATAATTTTCTTTGACGGGCACGGTTCCTTCAAGTTCTTTTTCAAATTGATGAGCTTTAGTAGATCATCGTCGTCCAAGACATAATTGGCCTCGAGAATAAAGCGGAAAGGTAATAGCCATGAATAACTCTCAGCCAGTTCTTCCATAGCATCTCTGCGATCCGAGAATAATTTGGGCCGCTTTTTCAGCAAATAAGGCTCAGGGGAAGCTTTTACATAATATTCAGGGTCATTCATGTATTCTTCAGCAACTTGAGAAAGAATTTTTAGAATTTCGTCCTGCATTTCCTCCGAAATATCCTCCTCAAACAAAAGCTCTTTCAACTTCTCCTGTAATTGCAAGTTTTAGACATGAAACGCATATATCAATGTAAAAACTATACTTCAAGAAATCTGAATACCAGCGATTGGGAAGAAATCTCTAGGGTTTCGTTGGGATTTCCGTTGTTGGTCTCCATTTTAAGAATCCGTTTGCCGGTATTTGAATTACCGAGTGTACTCAGCACCTCGAAATTTGCAACAGTTACCTTAGAGAAACTTGAACGACAATACGACAATAATAGGCTACATTGTTTGAGTTGAAAACGCTTCGTGCCGCATAATTTATATTGCTTTTGTACTGTATACGGTATATTACTCTTTTTATCGACAAATATGTCGGAAAGTTTTATATTAATTAGACTTATTTGCCACAATAAAAGGGCTTGATGATATAGATAAAAGATAAATATATCATGGCATTCTTGCGCAGCAAATTGATATAATTAGAGTAGTACTTGATAAATAGGACGACAAAATCCAACGGATGTCATTTTGTCAATCAAACGCAAATGTACAGTAACTACAAATCATTGAAAAAAACACTCGATAAGAATTCCTAAGAACAGCTCTTGCACGAAGCGCTAGACAAGCGCAAATAACAAACAGCACCGTCTACCATGAAATTACAAAGTATGTGACACAAAAATTAGTTTGTTCGAGTGTTCCTTGATATACCGGCCTGTACTCTGATGCCTAATAACAACAGATTATTTTCCTGTATTCAGTACTTTATTACCTTTCCGAATTCGAATGAAACACCGCACAGCTTTTCAACGGCGAACGGAGCCGTATAATGAAGGGAACTATTTCCTCGGTTCAGAATAAAGGTACTGGCATGACCTCAATCGGAGAATTGGTTGAGTTATGTTATATTGTTATAGATAAGCTATTTGTCAAGCCGCTTAAGCTCATAAAGCTATTTACAGGGTTTTAGAAAGATAACGCCGGATAACGCCATCGCGGTGCAATTTAAACACGTCTCATTTCAACCAGCGTCTTCATTGATTATTCTCCAACTGCTGTTAACTCCTATAATGAACATGACTTCCCACTCAACAGAATGGCGATAAAGATGTAGTAGCCTAGCTACATCGAATTCCTTGCCTCGCTCGTCTTTATATGGCTTCAGAGACGTTCTCTTTTCGTGCTAAATATTTAGTTTGCATGTTAGAACAGTAATAATACATTTAGATTCTATCAGTTTGCCCGTGGTATTCTAAAAGGCTTGAGGTTGACTCCTACGTCCGAAATTAGATTCATGAATGAAAATGAAGATTCATGAACTAAGCGAAAAACAAATATTTTGGTTGTTTACATTGAAACCAAGATCATGTATTTATATATATATTTATCAATTCAGTGATATGCTTTACATAGTCAGTAAGATTATTAGGTGATTTTTCTCCCCTGGCATATCGGAGATTAAAAAAAAGACGATTCTTCAATAATGAATGCTCTCGTGAGCTCCACTTTTCGTATATTTTCCAACCATTATTTTGTTTTCGTGTTTTAAGGATCTATCTTAACGAGATTCCCTGATCCTTAGCATTTGCTCTAAACTATTTATGTTTGAACTTCACGTCAAAATCCTAATATGAATTAAATATTATCAAAACCAATCTTCTTGCTGCGCTTCGATTCCTGTCCATCATTTTTCCAATTTTTTAACCATAAACTTTTGTGAACTGCCAACCATTATGGTCCACGACCCCGACCGTAAAATAATTCATAGTCAAACTGTCAAAGATTTTCTTTCCCGAATTGTCTTCCCTGAGCAGAATGGTTGCTCACTTCTTTCATAATAATTCTGCAACCTACTTAAATGTTTGATTTGAAAACTGATAGAATCAGCATAATGCCTATGGATACTACGTAAAAAGTGATGCTCGGGATGCCAAATTCATAGGCTTAAAAATGCAGTAGGCCAAAAGAAGAATATTTTGTCCATGGTTGTTAATCCTATAACTATAACATTATGAGCCGCTTCCTCTTTTCCGTTATCGCTCATCCAAATTTACGGAGACAAATAGTCATTTGCTATTTCGACCCCTGACCGTTAAAATCTATAAAGGAACGCACTTGTCGATCAAAAGAGCAACAAACGCCCCTACCAAATTGTTGAGTGACAAGTGGATATTGCCATATTGCGCAATTTATTTATTCAAAATGCAGACTTTATCTTTGCAAAATAATGTGCTTGGCTAATCCTAATATGCCATTTCATTCACTCCACATGGCAAAGACAGATAAAAGAGTCACGATAAAAAAATCAGTTTATTTCGACATCGACTTCTTGATCAGACGACGCTCATCCAAACGACTAATCCCTGAAAAACATGGATTATCTGTAGAGTAATATGGAGCGTTAAAAGACCCCAAAATTAGTTTTTGTTCAAAATTATAGATATGGTGTTTCAGAATAATACGTACTGTATTTTCATTGTTGTCCAAAATAATACATCTAGCATTTCGGTTTATTTTGCGTCCAGTTAGGCATGTCACCCCGAACGCAACTTGGGTCCGTTCCGACAGTTTCCAGAATTCTATGAAATTCGCTTGAAAACGAATCTGCCAAGCACGCGCTTAGCCTTGTTAGTTGTATATACACACAGACCCAGGTTCCTTCTTTATGTCGTGTTGCGGTAGGACGCATTATTGCGGGCTTGAGATTTTTGGAACATGCACTGCCTACCTGTTCAATTGATTTTTGATGGTGGACGCCAATGTTTGGAAGGTCCTGGTTTCAGTAAATTGATTGACTTATAATTCTACAACTATAATTTGTTACTTTTATTGTGTTCGCTAATCAAGTTAGTAAAAAAATGAATGGAAAAATATAGTTTTTAAAATTATTTTGGTGGTCTATAGCTCTATATTGGGTTTCCGACGTTCCGGCCCACGTCTTTCCGGCCCTTCCGTTCCGGCCCAAAATTTTTTAATATATGCATGCATAACAAAATTCAAGGGAATCTCTTCTGTTAGGTTCGTTCGGAGAATTTTAATTACGGACCATTTGGTTAGATCTGAAAATGTAAACTCTTGTAAACTCATGTAAACTACTCGTCTACGACTTATAGTTGCAACTAACAGTCGCAAGAGCACAATAACATGTCGTCAGTTAACAGCAGTAGCGATTTCGTCCGATTTGTTTTCATTGCCACAGTATATGCTTGCTACCCGCCTACCAGCCTACCCACAGATTTAAAAAAAAACCTTCTGCATCAGTAAATAGGCTATGCAATTAATTCATAGAACAAGAAGCGTAAGGAGGGAGTGCAGTATGTCTGAATTTTAAAAAATCGTATAGATTCATAATGGTTGCGTGTAAACTAACGACGATTCAACAAAGAAAAAAGACCAACAATTTAAAATGACGGTCGAGGATAAAGTCGTCTTATGTTTAGTTGTTCTACTAGAAAAATAAAGAGAGAAGTGCCCCAGCCGAAACAAAGAACAACGAAAGCTCCTGTCAAGTTTTTGAGTGACAGTCGCGCATTGATTGATTTGTTCCGATGACCACTTGTTTTCAAGCATTGATGAGGATTTGCGTTGCTTGAATCGATCCAGTAATCGATCAGTCCAAATGTGTTCATCTCGATTATTCTACATGCAAGAAAAAATGAAATTCCTTTTATATTATCAATATTGTGTTGTTTAAGTAAGGAAATCTAACCCTTCGTTTAAAGAATGCGTGTAGCGACTTCCCTTCACCAAAGCAAACGTGAGCAATAAATTCAAGAAACCCTCTTTTGCAATCTGCATGCGGCACTCCCCTGTCTCTTTAAAATCTTGTTGTAAGATGTCTAAAAGGTATGTCATTAGCTAAAACAAAACAAAATGCTAGATTATTGACGTTTAAGTTGTCAAATACTGGCCAAGTCAAGTATACTATTGACTGCCATTATTATTTAAATATTTCAATTCTCATTGTCAAATTCACTTTTGGGGAAACGTTCGGTCCGCCTGAACTAACGCCGTTGACGCATTCTTTTTCCGTCTTGCAACGTGAATTGGGATAAAAGTTGATTCTGTCTCGCAATACTTTGAAGATACCATCCTTATCTGTTGAACTCTAGAGAAATATCAGTCAACCGCATTGAATAAGGTAAAACTAGGTATAGGCAACGTTATTTTGATTAGTTGATGAACAATTACGGAGAGAAGGCGATCCATGCCCCAGTCCTTTTCAACAAGGACTCGAATGCTGGGATTATTAACGATATCGTGAACATTATTGATAAGCGGTTGATCGTTGTGTGCGATGACGTATGTGAAAAGCGTCGAGTTGTAAGCTTGACCTAAAACGAAGGCAACTAAACACCAGACGCCACAACAAATCGAATGGCCAGTCTTTTTGAAATGCACGGGCCTCCTGACATAGTCGGGAGAATGGTGATATGTACAAATATCCACATAATTACACAATTTTATTGGGAATTAAATAGCGGAATCATTTAGTAAATTATGAAATGGTACCTTGGTAGAGAAATATACCGACTACGTAGAGGTAAGAGATGTCCAATTCTTTAAGGGCACGAATTTTGGTCGATTTTTCATAGATACATTCTTTGAATAAAATGTAATAACTGAGTCCTTTTAGCACGATAATTACAGTGATCACAGAAATCACCAAAGAAATCCATACCTAAAGAAAACATCGAACTTAAAATACTCTTTTGTCATTACCTTTTATTTTGAGATCATACCGGCATCTGGAACGGCTTTAAAATTGCCGCAAAATTTGCGCCCACGTCAGAAGCAGGGATGAGAAAATATACGGGACTCTGTTGCCAGGGATAAGGCATGTCAATGAGTTGATATCGACCACTCGTCATCAAGAAATCTCCGATCACCATGTCACAAGTCTAAAATATTTTCGCTAAATATATCATTCTACATTTGTAGTATTATAGCTCTGAAATATTCCACATACTCTATCCAACAGGTAACTTATAGCTCCTTTAGTATTTATGTTACTGGGCGTTTCCAGCAGCGTATCATTTGATTCGCATATTGAATACCTTACGACGTATAGGCATATTTTTTCAATAAAGAAAAACGCATGAAGAAAACCCATATTATTAAGATTGAACATTTACATTCTCAACCAATATCGCGCAGTTCTTGTTACATACGTGAAGTGATTGCGATGAGATAGCCAATTGAGAATATCTATTTGGACTCTGGCCGTCCGCGGCATGTGCTCTTGAAGTTTAGCAGAGTCGTTAACCCGGTGCTCAATTGGGGCTAGCATCTTTACGAACGGTGGGAGTTTTGAATAGGAAAATTCAATGGTTTACTCCTTTTTAAAATTTCAACATAGCAATCGTGAACTATTCGACGCGTATCTTACTGGAATAATCAATAGATTTTGCCCTCCGAGTAGATTTGTCTCCTTCAAAGATGCTACGATAGTGGCCATCGATAAAATACTAGTAAATAACAAATAAGCGTTCGGCATAGCTGCTTGAACTATTTTAAAGCCACGATTTTGTGATGTACTTTACCTAAGACTTAATTGCCCTATTTTGTTCTGAAGAGGTAACTATAATTCTAGATTGTTTTATACCACTGAAATACAACAAAAATGATACCTGACTTGCGCGCAAGCTCCACTCAAGTTGATTAAACATTCATTTCCGTCTTCAGCTGCTCTTAATTGATAAGATTGAAGAAATAGGGTGTGTACGTGTATTTAACACGATTCCATCATCTTTGAATGCATGGAATTATTGTGCATTTTTTTAATGAATTATTAGATTACAATTATTGCAATAATCATAAACGCTGTGCTTTTACGGAAATGAAATATGTGCCGTGCGAGCAACTACATTCGTTTGTATTAAGGCTCCAAAACTCTAGTAGCCTAACTATTTTCTGTCACGGAGTATAACGCTTTAAAATGTATAAGTAATCAATCTCTTTCAATTCAGTATTTTTTTTAAAATAAGGTACATAGACGGACAGTCAAGTTCAGTAAGCGTAGATGGTGAACGCCCATCACTCATCGCTCGAATAAGGATCGAAACTTCCAAACCCAGGTTCGCATTAATTATTGTCTTAACTTTTCAGATGTCATCGTTACAGCTTTTTTTTTCGTTTAGCTGGCTTTTTGGAAGCTGCTCGTTCAACAACTAATGAGAGTAAATACTGACAATTTTTCGGTCGATGATTGGATACGTTCTTTGTTTCCTGGTATGTACTAGTTATTTTTAGACGTAAAAGATAAAAAAATGTACAAAGCTTTGTACAATTAAGATTTCCGTGTGCCTGAAACGATGACTTTTCTTTTCTCAGAATCATTGTATACACAGAAAATATGTTCATATTTTGTTTCGCTAGTTTGTTTTGTTTTGGCATAGAGTTCATAAGCTGAATCCGCCTCGCGATTAGATATTTCTTGATGAGCTGACAGTCCAATCAGTTTCCACCCGATTGCCCATTTAAAAGTCGGACGCCTGTTTCAATTCCTTGAAAACTCATCCCTTCCCTTGTCCTTCAGTTGGGCTTCATCTCCTGAGACTTGTCTGTTTCCTGTTGGGGTTTCGATATTTTATTAGCGTCTCCAGCGCCCATACGCCCGTTGATGTCTGCAATTCCGCACACTGGCGACAGATCCTGATGAAAGAACAATTCTTTTTACTGTACTGACCCCGGGTTGAGTAATAAGTAAGAAGTACGCTTCTTTTACTCAATAAATTTTTGTACTCATCGGTTCGTAAATAGAACATCGAAGATCGGACTAATTTTTGAGTAGTCGTATCTACTTTAAGTTCGTTATTTTAAGCTAGGTTCACACCAGACATAAGGTCTTAACTCAAAAGCTTTTTTCAGGAAAAAATATTTCTCCGATAAACATTTGCTTTATA
>JACCDP011324426.1_pt1 | contig 10284 bp, 5 predicted proteins | sample 7445841 | NCBI WGS metagenome assembly JACCDP01 (sample SAMN15323441, study PRJNA562643) | freshwater metagenome | isolation source: river surface water | place: USA:Blue River Watershed | collected 2017-08-17
CTAGGTGTCACTAAAGATGAACTAGATGGTTCTGCCTGGGCCGAGGTCATCCATGATCACCTAGGTGGTAAACCACCGGTAGTTGACCTAGCTCACGAAAAGGCCTTAGCAGAGCTTATGCATGGGGCTAATCTGCAGGGTTTGATTGCATCAGCCCATGACTTATCGGACGGTGGGTTAGCACAGGCTATTGTTGAGAGTTGCCTGCGGTTTGGTGTTGGAGCAAGAATCTGGCTTGAAGAGCTTATGGAACGCGATGGTGTTGATCCAACTACGGCTTTATTTAGTGAATCTCAGGGCCGAATGCTTATCTCGGTTGGCCGTGAAGATGACGTGAAATTTGTTGGACTTTGCGAAGCTAGAGGGATCCCGGTTCTGAGAATTGGTGTTACAGACAACACTGGAGAACTTGTAATTCAGGATGTTGCTACTTGGGCGCTAAAGGAACTACACACTTCGCATACACACTCGCTCCCAGAACTTTTTGGCTAGCTTATACAAGACGGCCAAACGAATTTCTGGTGCCCAGATTCTCTAAAGCTAAAGGTGCTCCAGCGCCGTCAACTAATTAAAGAATCTTGAGTGAATGCTCAACTCTTCATTACGCGCATTTCTCCTAGTTATTCGTTGTCAGGTTTGTTTTCGTCAATCTCGTCCCACGTTTTGAACTCAATTTCACCCTCGGGTAGTCGAAATGGTGCGCCAATTAGCTCACCTGGGATTCGAAAAATCGGTACAAAAATCGGATCTCCTTCAATCGGTTTTTCCGTATAAATGAGTCGATCTCTTGTTTCTTCTATTTCGTCCGGCCAACAGTACCCATAATCTCCATGTAGCCGCCCGTCCTCCTCGTACGCATATTCGTAAAGGAAGCAAGCCGGCTCCGGAGTCAACCGATCAACCACTTCAATGTCAGACTGGACGGCAAGAGGAATCTTGTAGGGCAGCGAATACTCCCCAATGTGGATCACAAATGGAAATAGGTGATGAGGAACCTTGATCATTTCCCCACCTGAAGATTTTCGGAACTTACGAAGAGCTCTGCCTGAGGCGGCTCGCACGGTGTAAATACCCTTGTATGGTCGTTCTTTGACGATGTCAACCAGGTTACCTTCAAATTCAAAAAGCACTACTAATCCTTTTCTCTAGATTTTAAAGGTAACCCCCACCTCTGACAATTGATTCCCGCTGGCATATTCGCTAGTAGCGAAGCGCCTTTACGACTATTTAGTGACCCCGCTATCCTGAATAATCAGGCTCGGCGATGTTTGTTGGGTCGATTCGAATCCAATCTGTTACGCGTTCTAGCGCCTCATCTCTTCGCCACCTAGTTGAGAAGTAGTAAAGTAGCGTAACGGCACTCATAGCAGACTGTGAATGGAGATATCCCATGACGAAAACTAAATCCGAAGAGACAGATTACAGGCTGGCCTATCAAGCCGTCGGGGTGTGTCTATCTGCAAACATACCTGTCATTCTGTGGGGTGATCCGGGTCAGGGTAAGACACAGGTAATTCTGCGTTTTGCCGCTCTTTTGGGTCGCCATCCGGAAACAATTATTGCCAGCCTTCGAGAGCCGCAAGATTTCCTGGGGCTTCCTGCTCTTCATGGGGACTCGATGGATTACTTCCCTCCAACCTGGGCAAAGTCACTCAGCACAATGGATCCTGGAGGGATAATTTTCTTCGATGAAATCAGCACTGCGCCGCCGAGTGTGCAAGCGGCGCTCCTAAGAGTCTGTCTAGAAAAAGTTGTAGGCGACGTCAAGCTACCTGCCGATACGAGAATTATTGCTGCAGCTAACCCTCCTGGCATTGCCGCTGATGGCTGGGACTTAGCGGCACCTTTAGCAAATAGGTTCTGCCACATAGCTTGGAGTTTGCCAACGAGTGTCGTCGCCAAAGGCTTCCAAGGTGCTTGGCCAAACTACGAGATCCCTCCCATAGACCCAGATACCTTTGAGGCAGACTTCAGAGAAGAGTTGAGCCTAGTTGGGGAATTCCTAATTCGCTCCGAAACTCCAAAAATCAAAATGACGACGGTAATCCCGTCAGCTTTGGACCAACAAGGTGGTGCTTTCCCAACTCCTCGTTCATGGGAAATGGCTGCGAGAGCATCTGCGGCAGTTACCCACCTGCGGCTTGAAGAGAGCTTAAGAAAACTATTGCTTACTGGTTGCGTTGGAGAGGCAGTGGCCAAGGAATACTTCCGGTATCGAAATGAGATTGATTTGCCGGACCCAGAGGCTATACTCGCTGATCCTTACATGCAGATAGATCTTAGGCCAGATATTGCTCATCGAACAGGCCATGCGGTTCTGCGAGCTTATGATACAAAACCAACAGAGGATCGTTGGAAACAAGTTAGCAAGTTTATTGTCCGCATATTTGATGATGGTAAGCCAGACGTCGCATATTCTTTGCATAGGCACTACATAAAGAGGGCATCGAGCTGGCCTGTGCTCCCTGACTTGGCTAAGCGGATTTCTGAATTCACCAAGAATTAAGCGAGCCTGGTATGGATGACCCGCTGCTACGAAAAATGCAACAAGCGAGATCTGAGGCTGAAAGAATTTGGCCTTATATTTCATCTGTCCTTTTTGAGCTTAGAATGGTCCGAGTTGATGACCCATCATTTACAACTTTAGGAGTTGATCGTGGCTGGCGACTTTACTGGAGTCCGGGTTTTGTGGAAAAGTGCGACATATCTGAATTGGCGACTTCCCTTCTACATGAATGTATGCACTGTTTACTAGAGCATGCTGAGCGATTTGAGGAGTTGGATTGTTCAGTTAAAGACCACCAGCTTTGGAACATAGTTGGTGACTGTTCTATTAATGAAACCCTAGATGAACAAGCGCTTGGATTACCCAAACACATAAAACCAGTCAGGTTCGAAGACTTTGGTGGCATAATCACAAAAGAAGACACAACCGAAAAAAACTATTTCAAGTTATTGGATGATGTGCAAACTAAGAGCAAACCCAATTCTGACACCGGTCAGCCTGGACAACAAGATTCAGATGATGAATCAGATGAACCCGATTGTGGTTCAATTACAGGTGGCGGTCGCCGATGGTATGAAGTCGATGGGGATGATTCTCAAGCGCCAGCAATAGATGCGACTTCAAAAACAATAGCTACAACTACGACTGTTGGCGCGATAATGGGTGGCAATTCTTGGGGTGTGCAGGCAGGTCCGAATTTGGTGAGAACTGTAGAAGAGTTACTCAAACCTAGAATCTCCTGGAGAAAGAGACTGACCACTGTGCTAAGGCAAACCCTAGGAAACATCATGGGTAGGAGTGACTACACTCTAATGCGTCTATCTCGGCGAGAACACCATACCCTCCAAGGCGATTTCAAGCCAAGACTTCGGGCGATGAGAGGTCCGTTACCTCCAAACGTGGCTGTGATTCTTGACACAAGTCCTTCGATCTCAGACCAGAACATCAAAGAAGCGCTAAGCGAAATTCTCGGCATCGTGAAAGCTGTCGGAGTTTCGAGAAGCGTTGCTGTTATCCCTTGTTCCTACGAAGCTTACGAGGTTCAGTACGTCCGAACCCCGCAACAAGTCAACTACATACGCCCAATGGGTGACGGAGGTACAGACTTACGCAAGGGATTTAATGTTGCTATGCAGTTGAAGAAAAAGCCTGAAATTATTGTAGTTATAACAGATGGATACACCCCATGGCCTGACAAAAAGCCTAAAGGTGTCAAATCAGTTCTAGTGCTGCTAAACAACGAATCGGGCAAAGGCGGGCTGCAACCTTGGATGGTGCCCATAATGCTAGAACGCTAAACGGCAACTTCCTTAGCGACCCCAGCCTGAACATGCAATAAATATCGCTGGACAACCTTCTTACCAGTAGCATTTTCCAAAAGCACCGCATAATCGCTGAGTTGCTTTCTGTATTTCTCAATTACTTCTTTCGGTAAGGTGGCATTGGTCTTGTAATCAACGACCACTAACCCACCGAGAGATTTGTCTTCGAAATAGAGATCCGCTACGCCTGAAGTGTAATTTTCACCAATAAAGCCAGTCAACGCTTGCTCAGACTGAACCCAACCAGAAGTTCTAGCTCTAGAAATCAAATCAGTTGCCAATGCGGCATTCACGTCGCGTACTAGATCTTCAACACGAGCAGGTACTTTGAATTCCTTAGATCGCTGGTGGACTTTCTGTGGCAGTCTATTCCAATTCGGATCAAAGTTTCTGAAAGAAACATCTTCCATGATGGCGTGAAAGGCCGTTCCATAAGCTGCGGCCTGTTCCAAAGCTTCACTATAAAATTCAATCTTTGATTCGCCATCGCTTGGCTTATGAATGGTTGAGGTGCTCGAAAGTACTGCTGCCTTGGCAAGTTTCTGAGTCTGATCAGTACCTTCGAGAACTAAAGCGGGTTTCCGAATATAGGAGAAAGTTGCTGGAGTCGGTACCATCTCCTCTTCGGTTAGAGGCATTGCCGCACCTTTGCTTACCGCTTCTAACACTTGAGCTCGAGTGTAACTTGACCAGGGATTACCAAAATACTCTTTATCTTTGTTTAATCCCTGGTGAAATATTGAATAGTAGAGGTAACTTTTGGCACGCGTGGCGGCAACATAAAGCAATCTTTGCTGCTCTCTCTCTACTAAGTTCTTTTCAATCTCCAGACAGTGGTCATAGTAGTCTCTTGAATAAACTTCTTTTCTTGACAGAGTCTTGCCAAGGCCGATGTAAAACTGGTATTCAAATGTCCCGCGTGGCCCTACAGAACACATCGGCAGCTTAACAACAACTCCATGTTTCATCCCACCTAGGATGACCACTTCATACTCAAGGCCCTTAGCCGAGTGCATAGTCGATATTGTGATGGCGTCTACATCTTTTACATCTGGGCTGGGCAGATTCTCTCTAACATCTTCCTCTTCCATTTGATTTAGCCAATCAATGTAATCAAGGATGCCGGAACCACCAGAAGCTTCCCACTGCTTTGCATGCAAAATAACCATTCGGACACAGGAATGCTCAAATCTCGCAGACACTAACTGGTCTAAGCTTTGGTGAAGCAAAGTATGTTCATAGAGAATCTCCAAAAGCTCCGAGGGTTGAGCAGTGCGTTTAGTCTCGTATAAATCCAACAAGTAACTAAGGGCCTTTGCGACTGAACTGTCCTGACCTGCGACTTTTTCCAGATTAAATGAAGAGATTGGGACAGGCCAGAAATTTTTGTTGTTTCTAAACTCAAGTAATGTTTTGTCGTCAATTCCAAATAGGGGAGACTTCAAGGTCCACCAGAGATCTCTACCATTTACAGATCCCGCGATAACTCGAAGCGCTGAAACAAGGCTTCTCACAGCTGGTCTTGAGTAAACCACAGTGCCATCGGTGGATTTAATTGGAATATTCAATTCTTCAAACAGTTGAATTTGCTCTGCCAAGCTGGTTCTTGCTGGCAAAAGAAGGGCGATATCTGAGTACTTTACTAGTCTTCGCTCACCGCCTTCATCCTTGTGCGGAGTAATAAATTTCTTTCCAACAATTCCTTGAATTACGGCGGCAACGGCTCGTCGCTCAGCTGGCTCTCGGACTTCCTTGAAGTACTCTGGATTCTCTTTGTAATCCTTACTGTTGGGTGACACATAATCGAACTCGCCTGGATCTAGAACAAAAACTCCTTGGTCCTCTGTGCCCAAAACCTCAGGGTGCATAGGCTCAAATTCGGTCCCAAGTACCGGTTCTTTGTCTTTGTACAACGAGTCTACAAATTCAACAATTTTAGGTTGAGACCTAAAGTTTGCGACTAAATTCTGCTGGTTGTCTTCTCCCCAAAGCTTGGCGGCTTGCGCCTTAACCCGCTCAAAGTTGGCTATGTCTGCGCCTCTGAATTTGTAGATTGACTGCTTAGGGTCGCCTACGACAACTAACTTTCCAGGAATAGGTCCGTCTTCTTGCTTATCCGGGTCGGAGACCAGGCTCAAAATCATCTGCCATTGCACCGGGTCGGTATCTTGGAATTCGTCAACAACATAGAACTTATATTTCTTCTCTAAGCTCTTGCGAACCTCCAAAGCTGTAGCCGCATCTCCGGTAACTAAATCGTGAGCAAGTATTAGCAAATCATCAAAGTTAATTAGACCCGCTTCTCTCCGGGATTCCAAAGCGCTATGGAATTTTTCATGAGCAAACTTTGCCCACTCACGAATGATTGGTTCAAGCTCTTCTGGATTTGGGCCTACACTGAGAAAGTCACAGCCTTTGAGTTTGAAGTAATTCATTCCAATCTCTCCAACAAATTTCATCAACTCATTTAGTCCAATTTGAGATTCTGCAAGCTTGTCTATCTTTTGGGCATTCTCCGGTACAAAAAGTTCAGCCAAGATCTCTTGACTTACCTGTCTGAAAGCTTTATTTGCCTCGCCAGCGTCAATAACCGAGAACCCTAGTGGCAAACCGGCTTCCAGGGGATACTGACGAAGAAGGCGAAGGGCAAAACTGTGAATAGTGCCTATTGCAGCGTTATCAATCTCTGCCAAGCCAGCTACGGCGTTCTGATAGGCGTCTGATCCTGGATCTAACTTGGTGATGCGCTTCGCCAGCTTTTCACGTAACTTATGCCTTAGTTCTGCCGCAGCCTTTTCAGTAAAAGTCACCGCTACTAACTGGTCCATCCGAATGTGGTTTTTAATCTCAGGATCACAAATAAGTGTGATCATACGTTCAACGATGCTTGTTGACTTACCAGCACCTGCACCAGCGGTCACGAAGTGGGAATGGTGGGTGTTTTTGATAATTCGATTACGAACCTCTTGATCGATTGGCTCTGGGCTCATCTTAATCTCTCCTACTTACAATCGACATTTACTTTGGAACCTTCTTGTAAATGGCCTCTGCTCGAATATCTCCAAAGGAATCCGCACAAACTTCGCAGTAACCAGCGCTTTTGCTCTCCGCAAACGGCGGGAATAGACCTTTCTCGTTGGCATCGACGAACCGAGTCAAGATTTTCAAAAGCTCGGCATCTTGAGCCTGATTAACTTCGTTCATTTTGGCGATGAGTTCGTTGGCTTTAAACCCTCCGTTAATTTCATCAATGTAAAGGTTCTTATCTACTTCGCGTATTCTCTTGATCCGAGAATCTTTCGGGTTGTTCAGAGTTATGTATGCAAAAGAGACGAACCTAACATTTGCAAAGTCAACGAGATTTTTTCGCAATGCATGGGAGTACAAAAGATCTTGAACCAACTCATCCTTCGAGGCAACTATGGTGCCCGCCTTACTTGTTTTGAAGTCCACTACTCCGGCATGTACATCTGGCCGAGACTTATCAACACGGTCCATTTGGCCTTTAAATTTCAGTGTTATTGCATTTCCCCCAGTCGAAATAACGGGAATCTCTAATGGAATAACGCCGTGCGAGTCAAAGCTGAACTCTGCCAAGTGCGGGCGCAACTGCAAATCGGCTCTTAAAGGGATCTTGGGGCTATTTGATTTCGCTCTCGGGGCTATAGAACGGAACTCGTGTTCTAACTCGAAGTAGAGCTCGGTCAGAGCAAGGAAGTTTCGTCGTTTTTGCTCAAAAAGTGGTAACCATCCCGCCTGACCTCGCTGGATTATGTCGTCACACTGCTCATTGAAGATTCTCTTAAACGCTTGAATAGCAGCTTGCGAATAAGGTTCACCAAAATCTGGCATCATATCGTTTTCGACGCAGTAATGATGCAGTAGCTCAAAGGACTTGTGAACCATCGATCCGAAGTCAAGCGCTCGAAGAGTTTCAACTTCATCGTCATCGTCTTCGAACTTAAATCCCAAGATGCGAGTTACAAAGAACTTGTGTGGGCACTTGAGATAAGTTTCAACTGCCGAGGCTGACAAATAATTCGCGAAATTGAACATCTTTAGGCCTGACCCGATATTCCCAGATAGCGGACCAAACTCATTTGAATACAGCGCTACGGCCGAGTCGAGTCCAGGGTAATTCTTGCGATCTACGTCGGCACCAGACATTTGCGAGATAACGGCTTTACGCTGGAGATCCAAAGCCGTTACTGCATTCGGCGATAAGTCGACAAAATCTTCGAAGCTTGAAATGCGCGTTGGGGTAATTGAGTTACCATCAAACGCTGCAGTAAAGTTTCCACTTCCCTGCCCAATCAGCCCATTTCTTGAAAATGATACATAGACCGATTTCGCCGAGCTAAGGACCGATAAAACATTTCGTAGTTCGGTTTTAACCTGGCTACTTGAGGTGGGAAGAGATTGCTCATTTTCAACCCCCAAAGATGTTCGAAGATCATCAGGAGAGAGTGGGTCTTCCTGCCTTCGCCTCGGGAAGGCACCTTCACTCATGCCTAATAAAACTTGGTATCTAATTTGCCTCAAGGGGTGCTGGGTAAGATTTCCAACAAAAATACCTGGCCCCTTCTTGAAGTTATTTCCGGTTGAGAATAGCTCCTGTAATTTTGAAACTACTTGGGGTATGACGGCATCGCTTAGCGCTGAGGCTGCTGTATCAACTTGTTGAGCCAGTTGATCAATGGCCTCAAAACAAGCTTTCTCTGCATCTGCTAGGCGTCTCTTTTTTGGGTCTCCAGCAAGGCTTGTAATCAGGCCAAGAAGGGAGACCATCACTGCCTGTTCGCTCAAAGCATTTTTGGACTGCTCTATACCGTCAGTAAAAGACTGGATTTTACTTATCAAATCCAATAGCACCCTCGCAGCCCTAGCATCATTTAGTTTTCTCTTGGTTTGCTCTATTGGGTCTTCGTTATCTAGAGGTTGGAGCTCATACTCGGCCAGTTGCTTTTCCAGTTCAGCTTCACCTGAAGCGATTTTTGTAAGTTGTGGAATCCAGTTTTCGGCTTGATTAAAAAAGCCATTCTCTCGGATAAACCTTTCGACGCTCATCCAGGAAAAGTTTTCCGCAAAATCCTCTTGCCGCTTCAACAGGCCTGACCTGATAACTCTCAATAAAAATTTTCTGTCAAGTTTTCTAGGCGGTACACCTAAAACCAATGAAAGCGCGTCTAATGTGAACGCAGCCAATTTAGTAGTAGAAAAAGTATCTGGTGCCGTTCCATTCCACGCCAGGCCCGCATCATCTAGAGCAAACCTCAGATGCTTAGCGTAATCCGACTCTTCCGAATACAAAATGGCAACATCCTCGGCTTTACCGGCTTCAAGTAAAAACTCGATTGCTTTGGAAACCCCAGCTCTAACTTCAGTCATGACATCAGGAAATGATGCAGCCTCTATGTTTCCAGCGCCTTCAATTTGAGCTGCGGAGGTCTCTCCGATTCTAAGTTGGCTAAAACTAAGATCGGTAGAAACCGCTTGAATTAGATCCATAACCTTCTTCGGGCAAGATTCAGTCAAGGCAATTAGGTAAGTCTCTTTTAGGTGATGAGACAGTGCAGCAATACTTTTTGGATCCTGACAGAGTTTTAGCATTCTGGAAGGGCTGAGAATATTCTGTTGCGCTAAATCTTCATTTATAGATTTTGAGAATTTAAACAAATCTTTCGCTGTTTTAGTAGAAGACGAGTTCTCCACTGCCTTGTTCAGATCGGAGTCTTCAAAGTCAACCCACTTATAGCTGATTACAAGTTTTTGTATTTGACTAACAGTGCTTGGGATCAGTTTTTTTGGATCAAGAAATGACTGACCGGAATACAAACGCAAATTTACTCGTGCTGAAACAGCCACTTCGTAGCGTTCGAACGTCCAGTCGAAATCAAGGATGTCGCAAAACTTTTCCAATAGGTCATCTACCGTTATTTGGCTTACCCCAACTATTGATTTCAAATTTTTCGAATTCAAATACTCTGCTATGAATTGATTAACTAGTTGGCCACCCTGCCGATAGTTATCGGTAACGAATAAAACTGGAGATAAGGCATTTGCCGACTTTACTCTGTCGAGGATCTCGGTTACCAGTTGTGATGCATGGTCTGGCCCGTTCACTTCGTGCACTGTCATAGAAATTCCTATTCCAACCGTTTTTGGACGATATTTTGTTCCCATTATCAAACATTAGAAACACCAATGTTGAGAAAAACCTAAACCGTTACAACCATACTTCTCGCCTCTGACAATTAGTCAGATAGGTTCTTTGCCGCAGTAAAACATGTCCACTCTGTGCTTACAGGACTTATCAAAGACTATCCAGCTGTTCCTTGGGGCTAGTTTGGCCGCCTCAGCATGGGGATTACACATGAATTCAAAGAGTCCGCACTTAGCGCAGATAAGCCTGTGGGTTGCCTGCCCCTGGCAATCTAAGTAATCACAGGTGACGTC
>JACCDP010685870.1_pt1 | contig 10283 bp, 10 predicted proteins | sample 7445841 | NCBI WGS metagenome assembly JACCDP01 (sample SAMN15323441, study PRJNA562643) | freshwater metagenome | isolation source: river surface water | place: USA:Blue River Watershed | collected 2017-08-17
ATCACGTAAAAAATAAAACAATTTGGAAATCCAATCACGGTTTCAACCCCACAGGTAATTATATCACCAATCCAAGTAAAAAACTTGCCTAAATATGAAAAAAAACCTGTTATTTTTGATAGCTCAGCAAATGGGTCTTTTGATTTTTTCTTCTTCTTTTTTGATTTAAACCCCTCTATAGTTGAATCACTTTTATTTATATAACCTATTACAATGATGAGTGCAAAACAAATAAATAGTGATAAATATGTTGTGTTCATTTGCTGTATAAAAATGCGTTCTTTATTATACAGTTGGATAATAAAGACATGTTTTCATTTAATAAGCCTTTGCAAGTGTTGCAAATTGTTCCATTTTTTTCTCATTACTTGCCGCTAAAAAACTCTCAGCTTGTTTTAACACAGGCTTTAATGCTTCCATGTTTGCCATTAATTCTTTTTGATTTTGCAACAGTTTATTAGTGGTGTCACTCATTGTAGTTATTTTTTCGGGTTGTTTTTCATCAGTTAGTCCTTCTTTAATGGGTTCTTCTGTTGCTTCTGCTTCTTCTTCCTCGTCCTCGTCCTCTTCTTCAGCAGCAACCTCATCCGCAAATCCCTCAGACAATTTTTGACCATACCGCATAAGACGTGTTAATGCAATAGCCATAATTAAAATAACAACCATATTTTTGCTAAAAAAAGACACGAGAAATCCAACAATTAAGAAAATACTAATTGCATAAAAGTCATAACGCATAAAATATGAAAACATTTCATAAAGAGCTCCTGCAAAAACAGCATATAACATCCATTTATTAGTAAGTGGTGTGCCACTTGTGGAAGGAATTGCGTTTTTCATTCTATTTACAACACTATCTATTTTATTGGAAATTTTGGATATCATTGATTATAAATACTTAGGATATAAAAACAGTTAGAGATGATATGTCTGTTTTTTTATAAATGCCAAATCATAGTTCTAAAAAAAAACAGCCGAGTACAGTAAATTTGTCAATTGATAAAAAACATGCAGAGTTAATGGATGAATTTCATGTTATAGAAAATGAAACAATTCCGCAAAAAACACTTTTATTAAATGCATTACGAACTGAATTACGAAGTTTTGATAAATGCTCAAATATAGATCGCTTTATGGAATTACGTGACCAAATAAGCGAATTAAAAAAAGAACTATGTGAATTACGTAAACGAAAAGAACGCTATCTTTTAGAAAATGTTCCTATTGTTTTCAATTATTTTGAAGAAAAAAAACGTATATCGGATATGTCTACGCAACAAACTGCCAGTGGAAAAGAACTGCTAAATGCATTTTTTAAAATAAAAACAAATACTTCAGCAAATGAAGATGTTATTAATAATCCTAAATATGCGAATTCACAGGCAAAAGCTATGTGCTCAAATTATTGGCGAAATGTAAATAATGGATTTTATGAAATGGATGAATTTGTATTTGAACCACATATTTGTCAACGTTGTCAAACTGGAGAACTTATTCCGCAAGATGAAGATGGTATTTTGATTTGTAATAATCAACAATGTGGTGTATATGTGCAAAATATTGTAGATAATGAAAAACCAACTTATAAAGACCCGCCAAATGAAGTGACATATAATGCATATAATCGGGTTGTGCATTTTAAAGAAATTTTGTCACAGTTTCAAGCAAAAGAAACCACACAGATACCGCCAGAAGTTATGGAAAATATTAAAGCGCGTATTAAAAAGGAGCGTATTACTAATTTGGTATCTGAAATAAACTATGAGAAAATGCGTGAGATACTAAAAACCCTTGGTTATAATAGATATTTTGAGCATATTCAATATATCAATTCTATTTTGGGAATAAAACCACCAATTATGTGTGAAAAATTACAGGAAACATTATGTGTATTATTTATTGAGGTGCAAGATGCTTGGGCAATTCATTGTCCTGCTCATCGTACAAATTTTTTTAATTGTACATATACATTGTATCAGTTGTGTGTATTAGTTGACCAAACCCAGTTTTTGCCTTTTATTCCTATGATGAAAGACCGTGAAAAACAATTTGAACAGGATATGGTTTGGAAAAAAGTATGTGAAACTAAAGATTGGGTATTTTTTCCAACTGTATAAAACCACATTATTTTAGTGTGCTAAGATATGAATTTAATTCTTGAACGTCGTCTTCGGTTAAATCATTGGATGATGGAGGCATCATTTGTTGTTGGGTTTGATTAAAAAGTTCATATTCATGTTTAAGTATGTTTATTTGATGTTGAATTTGTTGTAACTGTTGTTGTTGTGAGTAATATTGTTGCATAAGAGCATTTTCAATATTATTATTTTGAAATTGAAATACAGGTGTTTGTCTTAAAGGTTCTACCGAAGGACGTGATAAAGGTTCTACTGAAGGACGTGATACAGGTGTTTGTCTTAAAGGTTCTACTGAAGGACGTGGCCTTGAAGGTTGTGACAATATATCTGGGTCAGTTAATGACTGCTTTGGTGGTTCATCCCATAATTTTCTTCGTGTCATAAGCCTATTATTAACATACTGTCGCTGTTTTCTACGAATTGATATTAATTTTTCAACCGCCTCTGGTATACCTGCAGCAGCATCTCTTTTAAGTGTTGCAAATTTTTCTCTCACAGCAGCAAGTTTGTTTAAATGCGCTTGTGATGTATTTTTTTTTCTCGTTTTTGTTTTTGTCATCTATAATAATATAATGAGCATAAGTTTTTATCCAAAACCGCTAAAAACTTTTCAAGAAGCCTATGATATTGCATTACCATATATAAATGTATCAAAATCGGTATCTAAAACCGCTTCAAATAAAAGTTCTTGGAATTTGCCACCTCATGTATATTCGTCACGTTGGCAACAAACTCCACCCGCATTATCCAATACACTAAATTATATTTTTAACAAATTGGGTCATAAGTGTTATTTACTCTGTGTTACCAACAAAGACAAACATATGTATAGAATGGAAACAAGTGATTTAGCACAACCAATGAAAACCGCATTGAGTGCTGCTGTAACTAATCTAAATACGAATCATACAATAACTACTCAACAAAAGCAAAAAATCAAAAAAATGGCAAATGGAAATACGCGGTTGCTTCAGTGTGTATTAAAGTCGCAATCGGAAGATAAAGATAATGCTGATACAAATGAATATTTAGAGCTGTTGCGCTCAATTCGCATTCCAAATGGTGTGTATATAATGAATTTAACAGATGCAGTATTATTAGAACGACATTTTAAAGAACCATTTCCGATGGTTACTGGTAATCAACGCTTAGAACCAGAATACGCACAAGCCGCTCAAATTCCTGTATTTAGTTTGTCTGGCGCACGTGGCTATAATGACATTCCATTTCCAAACTACGACGATATGATGATTGCAACCGGGCAAACAGACCCTAAATTTGATACGTTTGAAACCAGGTGGGATAAAAAAGTGTTTCATAAAGCCGTATTTCGTGGTGGTCCATCTGGATGTGGATATACTACGGAAACAAATATGCGCCTTAGGCTAGCATCCATGCAGCATCCTTTATTGGATGTAGCAATCACAGGAAAGGGTCGTACTATTGATTCAAATGCTGTGAAATTTGACCCGCGTTATGGATTAGGTATGATGAATACTGGATTAAGTCCAGCACCGAAATTTATGACAATGGCAGAACAAAGTCGCTATAGATATATTATTCATGTGGATGGAAATGTAAATGCATATAGATTACTTACAACAATGATGACTGGATCACTTGTTGTTCGTGTAAATAGTGTGTATATGTCTTGGGCAGACCATATGTTAAAGGCTGGACAACATTATGTAATGGTTCGCCCAGATTTGTCGGATTTAATTGAAAAATTACAATGGTGCGAATTACATCCGCGAAGTTGTGCAAAAATGGCAAAGGCCGGTCTAGAAATGGCACGGAGGTTACTTAACTTAACACAAATGAAGTTATATGTTGAGGCATTATTTCAATCCGCAATAAGTTCGCCGGGATTTAAAAATGCGCAAAAACGGAAAACACGTAAGGCTTCGCCAAAGCATTCGCTAATGGTTTCGCATTCGCTAACCCCTTCCCCTCCACCAACGCCTCCGCTAACGCTCACACCGCCTTCTCTCATGGTTCCGCAGTCGCTAACCCCCTCCCCTCCGCCAACACCGCCTTCGCTCATGGTTCCACAAAATGAACTTCAACCCGTTCCTACATCCCCACAAATTATTGATATGCCAGCAGGCGCAAAACGATGTCCACAGGGGTTTAATTCAGTAACTATAAATGGTGAAAAAAAATGCAAAAAACAAACACGAAAGGTAAAATAACTTAGCTAATCACAAAATTCAATAACATAACGTTGTATGTCATTGGGATATTTATTTAATGCTTGTTGTACTGTTAATAAATATGTTTGTTCTTCAATACAAAGTTCACGTCCTTCTGCCCAATCAGAAAAGTTATAGGTTTGCCAGTTCTTTATTTTTGGCAATAATAACTTTACAATATGTTTCATAAACATTGATGCATATATATGCTTGCGTTTTGAAATAGAATCATAACGTTTAAGTGCTTGTTTTAATAAAGAATCCGCATTAGTTATACAACAACCATTTTTTAACAATAATTTTATAGTTTGTATTCTATCAGTTGAGGGTTGGTCGTCTACATATGGTTTTGGACTTCCCATAATTGCCCAAAATATAGGAGTAACTTCTCCTATTTTACAATTAACATCAGCACCTTTTTCTACACCTAGCACATTTTAATCGCCGACCTTTAGGTCGGCGTCTTTGAATGTACTAAGTAACTGTCACTTTGCAACTAATAAATCATCCATTTATATCCGAGAACCCGCCACAAGGTGCGTCGCGCTAGCGCGCTCCGGTAGTGGGTTCAGGTTTCCCATGCTTCGCATGGGTATAGGCGTTTTAAAAGTGCAAAGGTCTAAGAACTTTACGCACTGTTTATAGTCACCGTAAAAACAGGCAACAAGAAAATCTCTATTCATAGTTAAGATAACATATATATTATTTTAACTTATTGTTCAAAGGTTTAAAAACCGGTTCAATTTTTAATCAACACGATTTAGGTCATCACTTGCACCTTTGTTTGGGTCATCAGCAACTTCACGTTCTTCAAAATTCACAGTATCCTTAACACCAATCAAATTACCATCCTCAGTAATAGTTTGAGTTAATTTAGCACCAGTTTCACGAGCCTTGCGCACATTTTCTTCAATAGCCTTTCGCTTTGCATCTTTTACACGTGCATCAAACTCCTGTTTTGCCTTTTCTTCATTTTTAACTTTTTCATGATGTAGCTGGTTAAGTTCCTCCTCCATAAATTCAACACGACCTGTTTTATAAGCATCGGGGTCAAAAGCATTCCAAACAAACCCAGTTCCAATCATAATATCATGATTAGGGTCGCCTTCGCGCAATTTTTTACAACGATTTTCTGCTTCAGCCTGACTACTATAGGCTCCACGAAATTTAAAACCACGCACTGATGTTTGAAAATCATGCTCTTTATTAAATTGCTCCATAAGATGGTCTTCGTTTTTATCTAAAAAGTTTTTAAAATCATCCTCCACAGTATATTTACGCAACTTTTCACGTTCATCCATTGTAAAATCTTTGAAATCAGCCAACACATCTTCCAACTTCAAATTGTATTTATATGACATGAAATTCAAAAAATCACCAAATTTTTCAATAGATTTAGTAAAATCCCATTGTTGAATAAACCGTTCAAACAAATATTGGTCACGTTGTTTAATTATTTTTTCAGGGCTAATAAATGACATACAAATATATTTTTGTGAAGGAATGACAGGGTCTTCATCCAATAAATCAATGTATTTAGGGTTGGGCTTTCCGTCTTTTGCAATTTTTTTTTCAAAGTTTGACATATTTTGCTTATGACAGTTTTATTTAGCAACTCTCTAAGTGTTTTTACGTGGCGCGTAATTTTTTTGTTCCATTAATTTATAAATACGATGAATTTCGGTGAACTGTTCAAAAGAGCCATTAAATATATTGTTGAGGGTATTGTTGTTGCTTTAGCTGCTTATGCTATTCCCCAAAAAAAACTTAACTTTGAAGAAGTAACTATTGTTGCTCTCATTGCTGCTATGACATTTGCTATTTTGGACACTTTTATTCCCTCTATGGGAATTTCTACTCGTCAAGGTGCGGGTTTTGCCATCGGCACTGGACTTACCGGTGGTATTAAAATGATGTAGATAACCTTATAGGTTAATCCGTAGGTTTGATCCGTAGGTTTGATCCGTAGGGTTGTGTCGTACCTTTTGGTCGTACCTTTTGGTCGTACCTTTGCGTCGTACCCTTGCGTCGTACCTCTATGTTGTATCATATGCAAACATATCAAACGGTTTAGAAACATACATACATACATTGCTAAATGAGTGTTTTAGCAATATATCCAAATCAATTTAATATAAATTGTGTGAATTTATTGGAACCTCGTCCAAATAGTATTATTGATGGAGTTTTTTCAAAATTGCTATATGGCGATGAACTATATTTAATGAACGGGCTTACTATTTGTGTGCCAGTTTGTTCAAAAACCATTCATACAGACTATATTTCAATTATTGCCTTTATTGAACATGAATTATTAAAATTAGTTGATAATAAAGCTGCTACATTTAGTCGTATTGTTGACACAATAACAAATAAATATACTATTACTAATTTAATTGCGCCAAATGGATTATCAGAAAATTTACTTATAAAAATTTCAGGAATTTGGGAAAACAAACAAGGTAGTACTGGATTGTCGTTTCGTTGTTTAACTATATAGAGTTATGCGCACAGCTTATTCATAAATAATGAAAACAATTTATGAAAATTTTTTACTTAAGCATTTTGCCAATGTTTTTGAAATACCGCGTCATGCAAATACTCAGTGTTGGGCTGTTATATTAGACCCACGTTACGACGCACTATTTGCAGCGGTTTGTCGGAATTTTATGCGTATATTAAGCAAATATGGTTGGAATTTAAAAGTATATACGCATTCTAGGTTTGCAAATGATGTTGCGCGCGATTTGCCAGGTGCCGTTTTTGAACCCATTCAAGAAAAATATTTGGACAGGGATGCTGGCACTAATATGTCTATTGCTTCCTATAATAATGTTATGATGGATGCTGATTTTTGGCGCTCTATTCCTGGTGAAAATATCTTGCTGTTTCAAACTGATTGTATTATGTATAAAATGTTTAATGAAGCATTTTCACAATTTGATTTTATAGGAGCAAATTGGTTTAATCCCGCGGATGTGGATTTGCTTATAGGCGGCATTAATGGCGGCTGTTCTTTTCGTAAAAAACAGGCTATGTTGGATTGTTTGCAATATGTTTCTTGGGAAATGATTGCAAAAGTTCGTGCAAACCAAATAAAACAACATTCTGTTCCGGCAGCTGCACCTGAAGTTAGCAAGCGTAATGAAGATGTGTTTTATACACATGCCTGTGAAATTTTGCAAATGGTATTGCCTCCGCCTGAAATCCGCACCTTCTTTGCAGTAGAGGCAGATTTTAATAAAGACACATGTTTTTATCACGGCTGGAATAAAGATTATCAGCGTAATCCACAACAAATTGCGGATTTATTGGCGACGACGCTGCGTTCTGCGGGACTTTCTTAAGTTTCGTTTTTTTGTGCGTCTTTTTCCACCTTTTATTCCCAATTTTTTATCCATTTCCTCCTTTGATTTTTTCAATATTTCTTGTGCTATATTGAATAAAACTTTTTTATAATTTAATTTGTCTTTCTTTTCCTGTGGTAATCCCTGTGCTGTATCTGAAGTTAATGTTAAATTTATATTTCGTAAAACGGTTTGAGCAAGGTCTTCTGCTTCACTATATAATCTTTTATAATAATCGCGATTTGTCATATTTTTTTGTCCAGGTGCTGCCTCTGTTCCTGGACGGGTTTCTAAATATTTGACAATACTGAAATACTTTTTAATTGCTTCGGATTTTTTGTCGCTCAGTTCTTTTACAATGTCCGCGGTTGTTCCTCTAAACTGCTTCGTTTTCTCTCTGTCTAATTTTGAATACAGTTGCGATAATATATTTTCATAATCGTTGTCGCTTATTGTTGGTATGTCAGTGGGTTCTTGTGCAACAGGTTCTTGTGCTTGCTGTTGTTGCTGTTGTTGCTGCTGTTGCTGTTGCTGTTGTTGCTGCTGCTGCTGCTGTTGTTGCTGCTGCTGCTGCTGTTGCTGCTTCTGTTGTTGTTGTTTCTGCTTTTGCTGTTGTTGTTGCTGCTGTTTTTTCTTTTTCTCCACTTCTTTTTTATCAGTATTTATTTTTTCAATATCTTTTGTCAAATCAAAATACTCCTGCATTCGCAAATCATATCTATATTGTTCTATTTCTGCACCTGTTTTATTATTTCCATACAAGCATTTAACATCATCTTTATTTTCATCTGTTACAATACCCCCAAATACAGTCAATGCCAACGATATTTCATATCGTGGGTCAGTGGATGATTTTGATAAAAAGTTAATTTGGTCAATACCTTGTGGTGTTGTTGACCCGGTGCCATCCGTTTTAATTAAATCTTGTAATTTAAAAATATCTACCATATCATCATTCACAAATATTGTATTTATGGCTTCGTTTAAGTACTGCCGGTTCGGATAATAAAAATCGCGAAACCCCTCTACTAATTTGTCATAAAATACAAATTCAGGTTGATTGAGGTCTTCCTGTGTAATTTCTAGTTCGTTTTTTGCTGTATTGATGCGTTTATAGTGATATATGCGTGTTAACAAAAATCCAATGTTTACTACTTTTTTTAAGGCTTTAAATTCAGCCAGGTCGCCATACATAGGTTTTAATGTTTCGTACTCGTTTTTCGTGGTGTTCATTTTATTTTTTATTTCGTCCACTGAATCAAATAAATTATTATTTGAAATTGTTGTAGTTTTTTTTAACACGGCTTTATCGTAGCTCTCCAATAAAGGTTTAAATTCCGCATTTGCTTTTATTAATCGGTTGCGAATGGGTTTTGACAAATTATTCATGTCCATTATATCATCTAATTTGTCTGTAATGTTTTTTGCCTTTTCTGTGGCAATTGCTTTATTTACTTCGTCTATTAATGGGTCTATTTCTCCGCGTTCTATTCTGGCTTTACTAGTGTTGTGTTTACCGTTGTTTGCTATTGCATAATATTCTTTAAGGTTTTTTAATACATCTATTACAATATTTAATTGTGTATTACTACTAGTAGGTGGTTTCTTACTTACCATAGTTTTAATATCTGGTGTGGTTTGTAATTTATTAATAATATTTGCACCGGTTATGGTTGTGTCATTCCATTTTAAATTATTTACCGAGTCATTAACAAAAGTATCAATATTAGATTGAATATTAGTAAAACTGGTTAATTTGTTATGTATGCCTTTGTATCTAAGAATTGCAGTTTTTAATGTATTTAATGCATTATAATCAGCAAGTTGTTTTTCCAAGTCTCTAAGTGTATCACCAGACAAATTGGTTTGGGTTGTTGCCAATAAAGCATCTAACTTTGTTTGTAAATCAACATCTGATTCTAATACAGAATCATTTAATTTTGTTAAAGCACCAACATACATTTTTTGTAACCGGTCAACCGCCTTTGGTAAATAAGTTGCAAAATACTCACCTGTAAGCTCACGTGCTTTAAATGTCACTGGATTTGAGACAAAGGTGTCCATCCATACAACACTATCCACCGTTTGTGTTTTACCGCCAATTTTTAAATAAGTATTTTCCTTTTTTCCAAACACGATTTTCTGCAACATTCCTGACCAACTCAAATTGCTGCTTTTGCTTTTTTGCTTTACTGCTTTAACCCCTGGAAAAGACATTGGAAACAATACGTCTAACATAATTTTTACATTGTGTGTCATAACATCGTTTTCAGTTTGTGAATCATTTTTGGCAACCGCATTTTTAACCACAATACTACTAAAACGAGCATAATTAAAAAACATTTCTACCATATTACTGTGCGTATACAGCGGGTTTTTAAACGTTTGTTCGTTATAGAGCCAATTTGTGCATATAAGTGCATTATCCTCTAATGCAACAGATGTTTGCAATTGGTCAAACAGTTTACTTGTTAAATCAACTGGATCACGTTGTGCATTTGTTATTAATTTTATACGTATGCGACTTATAATTTTGTCTTTAGTTTGCGCGCTCATTTGTTTTATATGCAGATAATATAATGTTAAAAACCGAATTGTCGTTTGAC
>JACCDP011442460.1_pt1 | contig 10283 bp, 9 predicted proteins | sample 7445841 | NCBI WGS metagenome assembly JACCDP01 (sample SAMN15323441, study PRJNA562643) | freshwater metagenome | isolation source: river surface water | place: USA:Blue River Watershed | collected 2017-08-17
ATACGGTGATAACGAAGTCAGGGGGTGCAACGGGTGCACAGCCAGCGCCGTGGGCCAAGTCAGTGCGCGGCGGACGCGAATTCTAGACCCAATCGGGCCGCCGCATGGGCCGCCGCATGGGTCGGCGCCGGTCAGGCGCGCGCACCGTCACTGGGCCACGAGAGCCTGCTCGATCGCCCGCCCCAGATCTTGCGTGCGGGCCGTGCCGCCCAGGTCGGGCGTGCGCGGCGCCCCGCTGCCCGGCGCCAGCACGGTCTCAATGGCCCGCACGATGGCGTCATGCGCATCCTGATGGCCGAGAAACTCCAGCATCATGGCACCGCACCAGATCTGACCGATCGGGTTGGCGATCTGGCGCCCTGCAATATCGGGCGCAGAGCCATGCACCGGCTCGAACAGCGAGGGGAAGCGTCGCTGGGGATCGAGGTTGGCGCTCGGCGCGATGCCGATGGTGCCGGTACACGCCGGCCCAAGGTCGCTGAGGATGTCCCCAAACAGATTGCTGGCCACCACCACATCGAAAAAGTCGGGGCGCTGAACAAAGTGCGCGGTCAGGATGTCGATGTGAAACTTGTCGAGCCTGACGTCGGGGTAAGCCTTGGCCATTTCGGCCACGCGCTCGTCCCAGTAAGGCATCGAAATCGAGATGCCGTTGGATTTGGTCGCGCTCGTCAGGTGCTTTTTGGGGCGAGACTGCGCCAGATCAAAAGCGAACTTGAGGACGCGATCCACCCCGGTGCGGGTGAACACCGACTCTTGCAAAACGAACTCGCGTTCGGTGCCGGCAAACGCCCGGCCCCCAATGCTGGAGTATTCGCCCTCGGTGTTCTCGCGCACGATGTAAAAATCAATCTCACCGGGCTCGCGCCGGCTGCCATCGCGGCGCACCACCGGCGCCACGATGCCCGGCATCAGGCGCGCCGGCCGCAAATTGATGTACTGGTCAAACTCGCGGCGAAACAGCAGCAAGGAGCCCCACAGCGACACGTGGTCGGCAATCTTCTCAGGCCAGCCCACGGCGCCGAAGTAAATCGCATCGTGCCCGCCGATCTGGTCCTTCCAGTTGTCGGGCAGCATCTGGCCGTGTTTTTCGCAGTAGTCCCAGCAGGAAAAATCGAACACGTCAAAGCGCAGATCGATGCCGAACTTGCGACCGGCGGCATCGAGCACGCGCAGCCCCTCGGGCATGACTTCCTTGCCAATGCCGTCGCCAGCAATGACGGCAATGCGATGTGGACCTGCCATGGAACACCTCTCGTTTCGTTAAAGGATGCTTATTGTCATGCTTTCGGGCTGGGCTGGCGCACCACCAGGGCCACGCCCAATGCGGTCAAGGCCGTCCCCAGCACGGTGGTCAGCGTGATCAACTCGTCAAACAGCACCCACGCCATGACCGCCGTGGTCGGCGGGACCAAATAGAACAGGCTGGTCACTGCGGTGGCGGCGCCGCGCTGGATCAGTACATAAAGCAAGGAACTGCCACCCAGGGTCAGCGCCAGCACCGCCCAGGCCATGGCACCGATCAGTTGCAGGTTCCAGACCATGGGCTCGGTCTCGAGCTGGCTCAAGGGCCATGTCACGATCAAAGCGGCGGCAAGCTGGATCAGGTTGGCTGTGCGCACGTCGGTGGAACGGACAAAGCGTTTTTGGTAGAGCGTTCCGGCCGTGATGGCCAGCAGCGCAAACACGGTGGCCGAGACGGTCAATACCGACACCTCGGTGCCGGCCAGGAGCTTGCGCCCCACCACGAGCAACAGACCGCCCAGGCCCAGCAGCAGGCCCAGCCACTGGGTGCGAGTGACCGTCGCGCCCATCATGCGCGAGACCCACACCGCGGTCAGCACTGGCTGCAAACCCACAATCAAGGCGGCCAATCCTGAACCCATGCCGTGCTCCACCGCAAACCAAACCCCACCGAGGTAGCAGCCATGCATCAACACGCCGGTGACGGCCAAATGCCACCATTGCCGGGCATCTTCGGGCCAGCGGGCCCGACTGTAGAGTATCCAGGCCATGAAGCAGACGATGGAAAACACATAACGCCCGACCAGAAAACCCAGTGGCGGCGCATGGGGCAAGCCGTATTTGGCGACGATGAAGCCCGTGCTCCAGATCAGCACAAACACCCAGGGCATGAGGCGCACCCAGGCCGATACAGCAGCAGGTGGCGTCATCGGGCCCGGGCGCGGATTTCAGGAATGGCTTTTTGCAGGTAATACACCATGGACCAGACCGTCAGCACCACGGACAGCCAGATCAGCGCCGTACCCCAGGTGCGTGTGTCGATCAAGCCCAGAAAATGCCCGTCGAACAGCAGAAAACCGATCGCCACCATCTGCACGCCCGTCTTGATTTTGCCCACCCGGTGAACCGCCACACTGCGATTGGCACCGATGGTGGCCATCCATTCGCGCAGCGCCGAAATCGCGATCTCTCGCCCAATGATGATCAAGGCCACGAAAACGTTGACGCGCTGCAAGTCGAGCAGCACCAGCAAGCAGGCACAAACCAAAAATTTATCGGCCACCGGGTCGAGAAAAGCGCCAAAAGCCGAAGTCTGGTTGAGCCGGCGTGCCAGATAGCCGTCGAGCCAGTCGGTCAGGGCAAACACCACAAACATGACCGTCGCCACCACGTTGCGCTTGTCCTGCGGCAGATCCAGGTAGAACACGCCAACGATCAGCGGAATCGCCACAATGCGCGTCCACGTCATCAGGGTGGGAATGGTCAGGAACATGGCGGCCGATTTTGGCATGAGCCGACGAGGGGCGCGGCTGGCCCGCGCCATCGCTGCCCGCTCAACCGGGGCGACTGGGCCACTACGAACGCCTGCGGGGGCCTCAGTGCAAGGCGCGATAGATGTCCTGCGCCAGCGCCTTGGAGATACCCTCCACACCGGCGAGATCCTCCACGCTGGCGGCGCTCACGCCTGCAATACCCCCAAAGCGCCGCAGCAAGCTGGCCCGCTTTTTGGGCCCAACGCCGGCGATGTCCTCGAGCCGGCTGGTCACGCGCACCTTGTCGCGCTTGGCGCGCATCCCGGTGATTGCATAGCGGTGGGCTTCATCGCGGATCTGGGCCACCAGCATGAGCGCCGCCGAATCACTGCCAAGGTAGACCTTTTCGCGGCCATCTGCAAAGACCAGCTCTTCGAGCCCCACCTTGCGACCCTGGCCTTTTTCGACGCCCACGATCAGACCCAGGTCCAAGCCGAGTTCCTCGAACACCTCACGGGCCATGGCCACCTGTCCCTTGCCGCCGTCGATCAGCACCAGATCGGGCATGCGCAAGCGCTCAGAGGCCGGCTCGCCCTCGCGCAGCGCCTCTGCCACGGGCCGGTAGCGGCGCAGCAGCACCTGACGCATGGCCGCATAGTCGTCGCCGGGCGTCACTCCCTCAATGCTGTAGCGCTTGTATTGCGAAGCTTGCATGCGATGCTGGGCAAAGACCACGCAAGAGGCTTGGGTGGCCTCCCCACTGGTGTGCGAAATATCGAAACACTCCACGCGCAGTGCCTGAAGATCGGCCTGCGGCAAATCCAGGGCCAGCGCCAGCGCATGGGTGCGGGCCTGCTGCGAGCCCTCTTCGGCCAGCAGCCGAGCCAACTGCAGCTCGACATTTTTCTGTGCCATCTCCAGCCAGATGCGACGCTGCTCGCGCGGCTTGTGCACCGCCTGGATCTTCACCCCCGACTGCTCGCACAGCAAGGCGATCAGACCCGGATCGACCGCATGGCTGAGTACCAAGGTGGGAGGCGGCGGCAGGTCGATGTAATGCTGGGCCAAAAAGGCTTGCATCACCAAGGTCTCGACCTTGGGACTCGGCGCCGCTGGCTCCTCGCCACCAAGCGGCCGATCGTGCGCGTCGTGGTCACTGGCCAGTGCGCCCGCCTCAAGGTCCTCATAGTTGAGTTCAGCCAGTTCGGCTGCGCTGTCGACATGGCTGGGGAAGTAGGCCCGATCGCCCAGGTGACGACCGCCTCGCACCATGGCCAGATTGACACAGGCTCGCCCGCCGTGCACCTTGACGGCCAAGATGTCGGCGTCGCGGTCGGCCTGCACCTCCATAGACTGCTGGTGCAACACCCGGGACAGGGCCCGGATCTGGTTGCGCACCTCGGCGGCCTGCTCGTATCGCAGCTGCTCGGCATGGGCCTGCATGCGCGCTTCAAGCTCGCCCAGCACATCGCTGGCCTGTCCACGCAAAAACTGCTGGGCATGCTCGCTGTCACGCGCATAGTCCTGCGCGCTGATCTGGCCCACACAGGGCCCGGAGCATCGTTTGATCTGAAACAGCAGGCAAGGCCGCGTTCGGTTGTGGAACACCGTGTCTTCACAGGTGCGCAGGCGAAACACTTTTTGCAATAAAGCAATGGTGTCCTTGACCGCCCAAGCACTGGGGTAGGGGCCAAAGTAATGGTGTTTGCGATCGACCGCGCCGCGGTAATAGGCCATGCGCGCAAACACCTGGCCCTGCAGCGCAGGCCCGCCTTCCTTGCTCGCTTGCGTGGCTGTGAGCTTGAGGTAGGGGTAGCTCTTGTCGTCCCGAAAAAGGATATTGAACTTCGGGTTGAGCGTCTTGATCAGATTGTTTTCAAGCAGCAGTGCCTCGGCCTCGGAGCGCACCACGGTGGTCTCCATGCGCGAAATCCGCGAGACCATGTGCCCGATGCGCGTGGCACCGTGGGCTTTCTGGAAATAACTGCTGACCCGCTTTTTCAGGTTGCGCGCTTTGCCCACATAGAGCACCGAGCCGTCAGCATCAAAATAACGGTAGACACCCGGCAAGGCGGGCAGGCTCGCGACCTGAGCCAAGAGGGCCCGCTCTGCCGCTGCCTCAATCGATAGATCAGCCATCTGCACCTGGGAGCCCGCGCCAACGGCGGACATCGCAACCGCCGTCGATCGGGATCAGGCCGAACAGGTCGCCGATGGGAGTCAGGTCAAGCGCGGTCATGGCATCGTTTGGGGGTCAACGATGGTTATATTACCGGTTTTGTCATGCTGCCCAACGTCGCCCGTATGCCCTCCTCGCGCCTGTGGGACGTCTTTTGCACCGTCATCGACAACCATGGCGATCTGGGCGTGTGCTGGCGACTGGCTCGCCAGCTCGGTCAGGCCGGCCAGCGGGTGCGACTGTGGGTCGACGACGCGTCGGCCCTGGCCTGGATGGCGCCGGGCGCTGCGCAGCGACCAGATTGCGCCATCGCAGTCCTGCCCTGGGCTGCAGCGAGCCACACCGACACCTTGCGAGCCCTTGAGCCGGCCGATGTGTGGATCGAGGCCTTTGGCTGCCACCTTCCCGAGCCTTTTGTGGCGCACGGAGTCCTCAGCCGAGCCGGGCCACCAGTTTGGATCAACCTCGAATACCTGAGCGCCGAAGCCCAGGCGCGGCGCAACCACGGCCTGAACTCGCCCATCATGAGCGGGCGGGCCAAGGGCTGGACCAAGCGGTTTTACTATCCTGGCTTTGCGCCCGGCACCGGCGGTCTGTTGCGCGAAACCGGGCTGATGGAGCGCCAGCAAGGCTTTGAGCGCCAGGCCTGGCGCGCCCGCCATGCACCCGCGTGTCGCCCAGGGGGGCGCCTGGTCAGCCTGTTTTGCTACGAACCCCCGAGTCTGCCGCAGCTGTTGCACCAAGTGTCCCGATCGGGCGACTGCCTGTTGGTCACGCCGGGGCGTGCGCTGGCGGCGGTGCGATCGCACCTGCAACAGCTGAACCGGCCGCTGAACTGGAGCGCCCTGCCCTACTGCGATCAGGAGGGCTTCGATCAGATGCTCTGGGCCTGCGACCTGAACTTCGTGCGCGGGGAAGACTCGCTGGTGCGCGCAATCTGGGCCGGCCAGCCCCTGGTCTGGCAGATTTACCCTCAACACGATCGAGCCCACCACGCCAAGCTCGAAGCCTTTCTGGATTGGCTCGAGGCCCCAGTCAGCCTGCGACGGTTTCATCGGGTCTGGAATGCCACCGAACCGGGCGCCTTGCCGGTGATCCAGGAGGCCACGCTCCAGGCCTGGGGCGATTGCGTGCGGTCGGCCCGGCAGCGCCTGTTGTCCCAGCCGGACCTGCTGAGCGGCCTGCTTGGCTTTTCGGAGCCAAGCGCCTGATCGCAGCGTTGCGGGCCGGCTACAATAGATGGTTTGGCACGTCAGGTTCGGCCTGCCCTACTCCAACGGACTCTCACCCATGAAAATCGCCCAAGAAATTCGCGCCGGCAACGTCATCATGCACGGCAAGGACCCGATGGTCGTCCTCAAAACCGAGTACAGCCGCGGCGGCCGCAATTCGGCCACGGTGCGCATGAAGCTCAAGAGCCTGATCGCCAACTTCAACACCGAAGTGGTGTTCAAGGCCGACGACAAGATGGACCAGATCATTTTGGACAAGAAGGAGTGCACCTACTCCTACTTTGCCGATCCCATGTACATCTGCATGGACACCGAGTACAACCAGTACGAGGTCGAAGCCGAAAACATGGGCGATGCGCTCAACTACCTGGAAGACGGCATGGCCCTGGAGGTCGTTTTCTACGACGGCAAGGCCATCTCGGTGGAATTGCCCACCAGCGTCGAGCGCGAGATCACCTGGACCGAGCCGGCCGTCAAGGGCGACACCTCCGGCAAGGTGCTCAAGCCGGCCAAAATTGCCACCGGCTTCGAGGTGCCGGTCCCGATTTTTGTGGCCCCGGGCGACCGCATCGAGATCGACACCCGCACAGGCGAGTACCGCAAGCGCGTCTGAGCCGCGCGAGCCTCACGTCAAGCCCCGATCGCGGGGCTTTTTTCATGCCAACAAGCAAGCCGTGACCGAAGCACAAGCGCCGCTGCTCGACCTCAGCGATTTGCCGCTGCCGATGCGCATGCTGCCAGGACTCAAGCGCTGCGACTCGGTGAGGCTGCACCGCCTGGACGCCACAAGCGCTCTGGCCCGGGAAAAGCGTGCTCTGCTGGATGCCGGCTGGGCGGCGCTCACGGTTGACGGCTTCGATGAGGCGCCCGTTGTGCAAGCGGTGCGCGAGCACGCTGGCGTCGGCGCGCACGACACCACGCCGCTGGCCTTGCTGGTCGAAGAAGACTTGGCCGTGCTCGACGGCGACAGTGGCACCCTGCCCTGGCTCAGCGTCTGCACCCCCTCCCATTGGGCGCCCGAGGCCAAGATCGGGCTGCACTGGAGCGCTGCCCACGCACCGGTGGCTGACAACGACGCCCTCATGGCCGCGCAGCGCCAGATCATCGGCCTGTGCACCAACGGCCAGTGCTGGCAGCGCTCGGTCTACACCCTCTCGGCCGACGACCGCTACGACCAGCATCCCACGCGCCAGCAACGCACGCCCTGGCCCGACCTGCAGGGCCTGGAGTTGGTCCAGCGCTGCTGGCTGCGCGTCGAGCGGCAGCAGTTTTTCCCGGTCCCAGGGCGCAGTCGCCTGGCAATCTTCAGCATCCGCTTGCTGTTCGAACGGTTGGACCTGAGCGCAGCAAGGCCTGACCGAGCCCAAGCGCTGCACGACTGGCTGGCCAGCATGAGCCAGGCCGTGTCCGACTACAAGGGGCTGACCGGCGTTCGCCCCGCACTGCTGGCCTGGCTCGCGGGCCAGAGCGACCCCCATCGGGCGACATGACCGTCATCAGTCGGCTAATCGAAATCATCGTCCCGGTGTTTTTCATCGTGACGGTGGGCTTCCTTTATGCGCGGCGTTTTCGGCCGGACATGACGGTGTTTAGCCGCATCACACTCGATGTGTGCACACCCATGCTGACCTACTCGGCGCTGGCCTCGCGCAATTTCGAAATCGCCGAGCACGCCGCGCTGTTGGCCGGCGGCGCGCTGCTCATCCTGGGCGCAGGCCTGCTGGCATGGCCGCTGGCCCTGTTCTCGCGCCAATCGCCGCGCACGCTCGTGCCGGTGGTGATGTTCAACAACTGCGGCAATATGGGGCTGCCACTGGCCTTGCTGGCCTTTGGACCGCAGCACATCGGTGCGGCCGTGGCACTGTTTTCGATCAGCAACCTGATCCACTTTTCGATCGGTGCGCGCATCACCAGTCGGGACGCGCGCACCCGCGACCTGCTGCTCAGTCCCATGATGCTGGCCACGGTGCTCGGCTTTGCCAGCGCCTTGACCGATGTGCGTCCGCCGGCGGTGCTGTTGACCGGCATGAAATTGATGGGCGATGCCTCCCTGCCCCTCATGCTGTTTGCGCTGGGCGTGCGCCTGAGCGCCTTCGAGCCCAAAAGCTTGGCCGGCGGCGTGCTCGGTGCCGTGGCGCGGCCGGTGATCGGCATTGCGTTGGCCCTGCCGCTGGCGCAGGCGCTGCAACTCGACGGCCTGGCCAGGGCCCAGTTGCTTCTGTTTGCCGCCCTGCCGCCGGCGGTGCTGCAGTTCATGCTGGCCGACCGGTACCGGCAAGAGCCCGAAAAAGTGGCCAGCATGATCATGCTGGGCAATGTGCTGGCCCTGCTGTTTGTGCCCCTGGGGCTGACCCTGGGCATGGGCTGACGTCACAGGTGGCTAGGCGCCTCGTGGCTGCGCCGGCGCGCCGCCTTGAAGGACAATGATCGGCATGGAAAACACGGAAAATCTCTCGGCGAGCCGGCTGGCCGACGCCTGGGCTCAGCTGCAGGCCCATGCCCAAAGCGGCACGCCCTTGCAGGCCGAAGCCTACCGACTGGCTTTCGCCGATCCGGAGTTCCTGCTGCGCCGCGAGACCCGCGGTATGCGCATGCAACTCGAGATGCTCAAGCCCGACCTGGAACAGCAGCAACTGGGCATCGAGAACACCATCGTGGTTTTTGGCAGCGCCCGCTTCGTCTCGCCCGACTTCGCAGAGCAGGCCTTGCAGCAGGCCCGCACCCAGGGCGATGCCCAGGCGCTGGCAGCGGCGCAGCGACAAATCGACCACTCGCGCTATTACGATCAAGCGCGTCAATTTGCCAGGCTGGTGGCGCGCTACAGCCGCGATTGCATCGAACAGCGACGGCTTTACATCTGCACCGGAGGCGGCCCGGGCATCATGGAGGCGGCCAACCGCGGCGCCCACGATGAAGGCATGCCCAATGTGGGCCTGAACATCGCCCTGCCCCATGAGCAGGGGGCCAACCCCTACATCACGCCCTCACTGAACTTCAAGTTCCACTACTTTGCCCTGCGCAAGATGCACTTCATGATGCGCGCCAAGGCCCTGGTGGCCTTTCCCGGCGGCTATGGCACGCTCGATGAGTTGTTCGAGGTGCTCACGCTGGTGCAGACGCGCAAGGCCAAACCGGTGCCGATCCTGCTCTTCGGCAGCCGCTACTGGAAAAGCCTGCTCAATTTTGACGCCTTGCTTGAAGCCGGCGCGATTTCGCCCGAAGACCTTGATCTGTTTCGCTACGTCGACGAGCCCGAAACGGCGTGGCAGTGGATCAAGGATTTCTACCAGCTCTGATCCGGTGGGCTCGACCGCCTCTGGTCGGGGCCCTCAGCCAGGCGGCTGGGGCGGCTCGGCCGCTCCCCGGTAAGCCACGCAGGCCTCGATCTCTCGCAAGCGCCAAGCCGGGCGCATGCCGCTGCCCAGCACGGCCGCCACCAACCAACACACCCCTGAAAAACCGATGAGGGCGCTGACCGAGCCGAACAGCAGCGGCACCACCACGCCGGTGGCGGTCACGGCCATGAGCCTCAAACCCAGGGCTTCACCCTGGCGCTCAACCGGCGTGATCTGGTGCAGCATGCTCATCACCATGGGCTGAACCACGCCCAGGGCCACGCCCATCAGGAAAGAGCACACCCCCATGGCCAGGGCCGACGGCAGCAGCGGATAAAGCAGGAAAAACACGCAATTGGCCAACATCGAGCCGCTGATCAAAGCCCATTCCCGGACGCGCTCGGCCAGCAAGGGCAACAGCAAACGAACCAGCCCAGTGGCCAGAGCAAACGCACCCAGGATCATGCCGATCTGGCTTGCGCTCAAGCCGCGCGCCACGCCGATGAAAGGCACGACCAGGCTGTGCACGTCCCAACCGGAGGAAATCAACCAGTTCACCAGCATCAGGCGCCCAATACCCGGATGGCGCAGCAGCTGCAAGGTTTGCCGCAGCGGCGCCTGGGGCTGCGCCGCGGTCACTTCGTTGACCTGGGATGCCCGCAGCACGCGCCGCAGCAGCCACCAGGTGATCAAAGGCACAGCGGCCATCAGCGCAAAAGCGGCCTGAAATCCTTGCTGGCTGCCCGGGCTGGGGCCGGCGTGATCGATCAGAAATCCGACAGCCAACGGACCCATGACGTTGGAGATCGACGGACCGCTG
>JACCDP010423456.1_pt1 | contig 10281 bp, 10 predicted proteins | sample 7445841 | NCBI WGS metagenome assembly JACCDP01 (sample SAMN15323441, study PRJNA562643) | freshwater metagenome | isolation source: river surface water | place: USA:Blue River Watershed | collected 2017-08-17
GGTAGCTAATGACTTTAGTTATGGTCGTCGATGACGACCAGGATCTCGCAGAGATGCTCGGCATCGTTTTAACCGGTGCCGGCATCGATGTGGATCTAGTAAGTCGTGGCGATGAGGTCATGGATGTATTCCGTAACAATCCACCAGATTTAGTGTTGTTGGATGTTATGTTGCCTGGTCTCGATGGAATTGAAGTGTGCAAATTAATCCGCGCAGAATCAATGGTTCCTATCGTCATGCTTTCAGCTAAGGGCGACACTCAAGATGTCGTTAAAGGTTTAGAGGCAGGTGCCGATGACTACATGGTTAAGCCATTTCGTCATCCATCAGAATTAATCGCCCGAATTAGAACTCGTTTGCGCAGAACAAATGCCGATGTTTCAGGACTATTAACTATCGGTGATTTGGCAATCGATGTGCAAGCACATCAAGTAACACGTGCAGGTAAGCAGATTGCATTAACACGTTTGGAATTTGATCTACTAGTTGCACTTGCTAAAGAGCCAGGACGCGTCTTTACACGAGATGCATTGCTCAGTGAAGTTTGGGGTTATCGTCACTCGACTGATACCCGTCTAGTAAATGTGCACGTTCAGCGTTTGCGTTCAAAGATCGAGCATGATGCCGAACATCCAGAAATCGTTGTGACCGTGCGCGGAGTTGGATATAAAGCTGGAGTAATGGGCGGTTCCTAGAGATGAACCGTATGTACTCGCGCGTCCGTAACTCCCTTGCGATCAAGGTTATTTTCTCGACCGTCTTGCTCTCCTTAGTTGTTACCGGAATAACGGGTTCGGTGCTCAATACCCAGCTATCTGCAGGTGTTAAAGATGTGAATTTAAGCTCGGCACTAGTTGAAGCACGTTCAACAATCTTCACCGCCGAGTATCGATTTCTGTTAGCTCAGGGCGAAAAAGACTCTGTTGTACAAAAAGTTGTAGATGATGTTATTAGTTCAGCTACGACCTTAACTTCTAATGAGAATGCACGTGAAGTTGTGTTCCTCAGAAGTCCTGGCAATACGCGAGAAAACAATTACGAGATTGCCTCTAACTTGCTTGACCCGACTTCGATTCCATCAACTCTGAGCGAGCGAGTGCGTAAGAATCCAGATCTCGTATATCAATACACCAACATGAATTATCTGACCGGGACCCGAATTAAAGGCCTAGCAATTGGCCAAAAAGTTCAGATTCCAAATGCTGGCCAGTATGAGATGTACATTATTTTTTCTTTGGCAAATCAAGAGAAGACCCTTGATTTGATTTCTCGCTCTCTATTTCTTGGTGGATTCATTCTTTTGCTTTTAATTGCCCTCATTACTTGGCTCGTAACCCGACAAGTTGTTAGCCCAGTACGAGAAGCAGCGATGATTGCTGCCGAGTTCACCGCTGGAGATTTCCGAAAGCGTTTAAAGGTTGAATCACAAGATGAAATTTCAACCCTAGGGTTAGCTTTCAACGATATGGCTGAATCTATTGAGAAGCAGATTGCTCGACTTGAGAATTTGTCCCGTGTCCAGCAAAGATTTGTATCAGATGTTTCTCATGAACTGCGAACACCCCTTACAACTTTGCGCATGGCCTCTGAAGTGATTTATTCATCCAAAGAAGGTTTTGACCCAGTTGTTGCAAGAAGTGCCGAATTACTGGTTGCTCAGCTAGATCGTTTTGAGAAACTACTCGAAGATTTACTTGAAGTTTCACGATTTGATGCTGAAGTTGCGGTCCTAGAAGCGGTGGATTTCGATATGGTCCAATTAGTTCAACGTTGCGCAGATGATTTAAGTCTTGTTGCTAAAGAGCGTAAGACCGAGATTTATGTCAATTCTTCAGAGCCTGTAATCATGATTAAGGCCGATATTCGACGAGTAGAGCGCATTCTTCGCAACCTATTAGCTAACGCAATTGACCATTCTGAAGAGTTACAAATTGATGTTCGAATCGAAGCTAGCGAACATGATGTTGCCGTCGGAGTCCGTGATTATGGAATCGGACTTGATGAAAATGCTCTAACAAGAGTTTTTGATCGATTCTGGCGCGCAGATCCTTCGCGTGCCAGAACTCGCGGGGGAACCGGACTTGGCTTATCCATTGCACTCGAAGATGCACGTTTGCACAATGGCGAACTGGAAGCATGGGGACGCCCTGGGCGTGGATCGCACTTTGTAGTCACGCTTCCTCGAAATACATGGGAAAGTATTGAAGCGCGGCTTATCAAGTTACAACCCGAAGATTACAGAGCTTAGTTTCCACAGTTTTTAGCTTCAGTGTCTGGATCGATTGAATCCCGCCATGATTGCAAGGTGCGCCCATTTGCTGAACTTTCACAACTGATCTTTCCAAGTAGATGTTTTGGCTGTCACCGTTTAGGACCAAGTATTTGTTCAGCGTGTAGAAGTAGTTGGCATCCACATTATTACAAAACCAAAGTCGAAAGCCTGACCGTGCATTCAGCACTGTTATACACACCAACTGCATCAAAGATAATTCTTGCAGCAAAAGAATCCGGCCTGAAAGGCGCAGATGATTTACTCATTGAAGCAATTATTCATGTTTTAGATAAATCAGTTCCTGACACAACTTTGTTTCGTTTGGTACCGATTCCATCAAGTAAAGCTTCGCAGCGACGCAGAGGTAGAAGTTTTGTCGTGGATCTAGTGTCACAAATTTCACAACGAACTGGTATTCCAATGATTGATTGTCTACAACTTTCAAGAAGAGTTTTAGATCAAAGTGGATTACACCGCGATGAGCGAGCATCAAATCTTGCGGGAGCCTTCACCCTGATTTCACCTGCTAGGGGAGAGCTGATTTTGATTGATGATGTGGTGACGACGGGGGCGACCCTGCGAGAGGCGGCCAGAGCTCTGAATTCGCAGGGTTTTCAGGCTATTGGCTCAGTAACCGCGATTACCGCCTGCGTTGCCCAGCGTCTACGATAAGGGCTTGGACACGGGTCCCATCCCCATCGAGAGGCGAGGTCAATGCCAGCGTTTGTAGACAAGATTTTGCGTGCAGGCGAAGGACGCATCCTTCGCGATCTCACCAAGGTCGTTGCCTTAGTCAATGCTCAAGAGGCTCGCTTTTCTGCCATGTCAGATGCTGAGCTACGCGAACAGACACCTCTTTTCCAAGCTCGTTATGCAAATGGCGAGACACTTGATGATCTTCTACCCGAAGCGTTCGCAGTTGTTCGCGAAGCCGGTCGACGTACTTTAGGTCAACGTCACTATGACGTGCAGCTCATGGGTGGTGCAGCGATGCACCGAGGCAATATTGCCGAAATGCGTACTGGTGAAGGTAAGACTTTAGTTGCGACGCTTCCTTCATATTTGAACGCTCTTGCTGGACGTGGCGTACACGTTGTTACAACAAATGATTACTTGGCCGAGCGCGATAGCGAGTGGATGGGCCGCGTTCATAGATTCTTAGGTTTAAAGGTTGGCGTCATTCTTGCAAACATGACACCAGTTGAACGTCGCGAAGCATATTCAGCTGACATTACTTACGGAACAAATAATGAATTTGGTTTTGACTATCTTCGTGACAACATGGCTTGGTCACTTGAAGAATGTGTACAACGCGATCACTTTTTTGCAGTAGTAGATGAAGTGGACTCGATTCTGATCGATGAGGCACGTACACCTTTGATTATCAGCGGACCGGCAGATAAAGCCACCAAGTGGTATGTCGAGTTTGCGAATCTAGTTCAAAAACTTCAGCGCGATGTTCACTACGAAGTGGATGAGAAGAAAAAGACTTCAGGAATTCTCGAAGAAGGCGTTACTAAGGTAGAAGAGCTCTTGCAGATCGGAAACCTGTACGAAGCCGCTAATACGCCAATGATCGGCTACTTAAACAACGCCATCCGCGCAAAAGAGTTGTTTAAGCGCGATAAAGATTATGTAGTTATGAATGGCGAATTGCTGATCGTTGATGAGCACACTGGTCGCATGCTGGCTGGTCGTCGCTACAGCGAGGGACTGCACCAAGCACTAGAGGCAAAAGAGCGCATTGAAATTAAGGATGAGAACCAGACCCTTGCAACAATTACGCTGCAAAACTATTTCCGTCTCTATGACAAATTGTCAGGTATGACAGGTACCGCAACTACTGAAGCTTCCGAATTCCACCAGATTTACAAGCTAGGCGTAGTTCCAATTCCAACTAACCGCCCATCGCAGCGAATTGATTCGCCCGATTTGGTCTACAAAACTGAGGTTGGAAAGTTCGCAGCTGTTACCGCAGATATTGTCGAGCGCTACCGTAAAGGCCAACCTGTATTGGTTGGAACTGTCAGTGTTGAAAAGTCCGAAGAATTGTCTTCATTTTTACGTAAAGCCGGAGTTCCGCACGAAGTTCTGAACGCAAAGCATCACGAACGTGAAGCAGCGATCATCGCACGTGCAGGTGTTAAGGGCGCGGTAACTGTTGCAACAAATATGGCAGGCCGTGGTACCGACATCATGTTGGGTGGAAACCCAGAGTTCATGGCAGATTTTGAATTACAACGTCGCGGAATTTCTCCAGTAGATAATGCTGAAGAGTATGAAAAAGAATGGCCAGCAGAAATTGCACGACAAAAAGCAGCAGTTGAAAAAGGTCATGAAGAAGTTGTTGGACTTGGCGGACTGTACGTTCTAGGAACTGAACGCCACGAATCCCGACGCATCGATAACCAGCTTCGAGGCCGTTCAGGTCGCCAAGGCGATCCAGGAGAATCACGTTTCTATCTTTCATTACAAGATGATTTGATGCGTCGATTTAATTCAGGAATTGTGGAACGCTTCTTAACGGCCGCTGGTCTTCCAGATGATGCGCCAATCGAATCAAAGATGGTTTCTAATGCGATTAAATCGGCTCAAACTCAGGTTGAAGCTCAAAACTTTGAAATGCGTAAGAATGTTTTGAAGTATGACGATGTTATGAACCGCCAGCGCACAGTTATTTACGGTGAGCGCCGCATGGTGCTCGAAGGCGCAGATATCAAGGGCCAAGTAGCAGTATTTGTGTCAGATACTTTGTCGGCTTACATCGCAGCAGCAACCGCTGATGGTTTTGCAGAGGATTGGGATCTAGACACCTTATTTACAGCGCTGAAGACAATTTACCCAATCTCATTTACTATCGAAGAGCTTGAAGCTAAGGCAGGTTCACGCATTGGACTTGATGCAGATTTCATTACAGCTCAAGTACTTGAAGATTGTGAAGCTGCGTATGCACAACGCGAAGCAGCTTTGGGTGATGAAGTTATGCGTGAACTCGAGCGCAAGGTCTTGCTTTCAGTATTAGATCGCAAGTGGCGCGAACATCTTTACGAGATGGATTATCTGCAAGAAGGTATTGGACTTCGAGCGATGGCCCAGCGCGATCCTCTGGTGGAGTACCAGAAAGAAGGCTTCGATCTATTTGCTGCCATGATGGATGCAGTTAAGGAAGAGATCGCAGGCTTTGTTTTTAACATCGAAGTCACCGTTGAAAGTGCAAGTAATCAGGTAGTAGCTCCTGGTCTTGAGTCAAAGCAATTGCCTCAAGCAGGTTTGCAGTACACAGCTGCAGATGAATCAGGAGTTCGTACAACTGGTGAAGTTTCTCGAAACGCTCCATGTCCTTGCGGATCAGGTAAGAAGTTTAAGCGTTGCCACGGAGGCGCAGCTTAAATTTAAATAAGAGTTAGACATGTGCATAGCCATCGTCCGTCTAAACCTTCAAATCTGATTGCAACTACACGTAAGCGATCTCCAAATCGCACCGTGACTGTAGCTTCACAAATACCATCTAGTGGTTCAGTAATTCTGATCTTGCGCACTCTTCCAATTTCTTGCAATGAACCAGTGGCGTGCTGCAGTTGTGAATAAATGGTGTAGTGACACACTGTTTGAAGTTGTTGCGAAGAACGCCTACCTGCCCAAATTTCAAGAACATTGTGTATGAATTGATGTATCAACGGCTTTATCTCGGGCAAAGTAGCAGCAGAGGTAGGTTGAGGCGCGAATTCGGCGTCAAATTCTTCGCCAAAGGTGCTTGGCACTAAGTAGAGCCGAGGTTTTTTAATCACTTGAATCTGCGGGGAAGGTCGAAACATTTCTAGGACAGGATGCAGAAAATCTTCATTAGGATCACTCGAAACTGGAATGAGCTCAGTTACGGTAAATGTTGGCAATTGATCAAAGTCAGGTTGGGTTGTCATAGACCTACCGTTGCGCTGATTAATGCAGAGAAACTCAATCTAAAGTCTCTGAAGTTCTCATACTTTTGACTGATTGTGGATAAACCGAAGGGGAATGTCCTTCTAGCCCGTTGGGTAGCCCCATGAAAAATAAAAAAGATTCTTACGGCGCACGCATGCCTCTTGCGATTACTTTAATTGTTGCTGCCTTTGCATCTGCATTCTTTATCTCGACTTATTCGAATAGAGGTTACGACTATTGGGTGATTGCACAATCTGTAACACCAGGTCATGTCATTTCACCAGCTGATCTGACCAATGATCACTTAAACCTGGGGGACAGTACGGATTATTACTTAAGAGAATCTGACCAGATTGTTGGATTGGTTGCTACACGTCAGTTGCAGCCTGGCGAACTGATATCCACGGCAGATGTAAATAGCTCTGCAGAATCGATGGCAACAAGTGCGGTCCCGCTTAATCTTCGTTCGTCAGACCTTGCCTCCGGAATATCTGTGGGTGACTCAGTTGATCTTTATTGGGTTCTAGATTCACGCAATGGTGAAGAGGTTGTGGATCCAATACTCATTCTTGGTGGAATAGCTTTAGTCGGTTTGGATAGTTCGAAGAATTCCTTAGGCGGCGATGTTTCAATAACCGTTGCCATTGAGGAAACCCAAGTTCTTCGAATGTTAAGTGCAACAACACAGGGTCGACTAGTAGTGGTGCGCACGCATGTCTGAACTTGAAATGCCAACAGTCATTACCGCGATAGCAAATAGCGAAGCCGAAGGCTTTGTTGCAGGAACTCTCTTTGCCCAAGGTTGGAACGTAGTTTTCCGAGCAATTGATTGGGTTTCCTTAGACACGTATGTGCAATCAAATCCCGAACTAGCCAAGACCGCGTTACTTATTTTTGGAAGTGATTTGCCTGGCGCAGACAAGAAATCAATGGATTCTCTGAATGGTGCTGTCCGGCAAATGATTGGCTTTGCTTTGCCAAACGTTACAACTGACGATTTTGGTGTTCTTAACCCATTACCAACTGTGGGCACTGATCTGATCTCGTTAGTTCGTGGGTTTGTACGGGCACCTTTAGTGCGGACTAGTGCAGTTACTCAACGTAAAGTGCGGAACTCAAAAGTTATAGCAATTGGCTCGGCAGGCAGTTATACGGGTTGCACCTTTATTGCACTGAACTTAGCCATGGAGTTAAGTTTGCTGGAAAAATCGACCCTGCTGGTTGAAGCAAATTTTCGAGCACCGTCTCTGTCCCCACTGTTATCGATGCGAAAGATTACAGAAAATTCAGAGTGGAAGAAGATAGCCCCTAATCTTTCGATTTCAGAGATTACCCAAGACACGTCAGATGATTTAGATGTGTTCATGAATAATGCAACAGATAACTTTGATTTTGTGGTTTTGGATATAGGTTCTATTTCAGGTTTATCAAATCGCTTAACCGATAGAAGATGGACCTCTAATGTAACAACCTGGTGTTGCGATCAATCCGATGAACTCATGATTACTTCGCGTGCAGATTTCTTGGGACATTACCGACTTGTCCAAGTGATTGACTTATTGCAACAGACTTCGATACGAGCACAAGTAAGTTTTACCCAAAACATGAAATCTTCTGGAAAACGAGGAGATGCAGAAATGGCACGTTTTCTTACCGTTACAACTGCGCTAAAGCCGATCCGCGTGCGGAGCATGAAGCAAGAGGTTCGATCAGTTCAAGCGGCCGAGGATGAACATGCCACCATGGTTGAGATCAATGAGCGCTCACATCTGCGTAAAGCTATCGCTGAATTAGCCCGAGAAATCACTTCATAAGATCTATTACTATGGGTGAATGCGTGCATACCTTCCCATTAGCCACAAGGATCTTGAAGCCTTTGTGCTGACCAAAAGCATTGATGCTGATGAGGTATTTGCACCAACTCCAGCCTTTGTGACAGATAACTTGGATTGCGATGAAGAGGAACTCGAGTATTTGCTCTCTGTCGCGGCGGGTGAAGAGGCTTTAGATCTTCGCCTTTCAGAGAATGCGCCCGGAATTGTTTTAGCTTTTGAGGTCACTGATGAGCAAATTGCTGAAAATTATGAAGATTCGATTACCTTGAAAACGCCTTTGCCTTGGGATCAATTGCAATGCGCACTTCTTGCTTTTCAGGGCGACGATGAATTGGTGTGGTTTGCCACTCAAGAAATAGAGATTCATTTGGCGGAGTGGAAGTAACCATGTTCCAACTCGAAAAGTTATTGGGCGCACGTACAACGATCAATATCGATCAAGCTGAAAGATTACGTGTATTGGTTGCTAATTGGCAGCTGTTATCAGATCTCTCCTTCGCAGATTTAATCTTGTGGGTTCCAATTCGGAAAGACATCACTATGTGGCCAACAGGTCATATCGCAGTTGGGCATATTCGTCCCACAACAACTTCGACCGTTTATATCAACGATGTAATTGGTGATGAAGTTTTGTGGGGAGCTAAACCCATTATTGATGAAGCGCTTTCAGGCGATGAGATAATCAAAGCCAGTGATCCCGAAAAAATAGGCGAAATGCTTGTTAAGTCCGAGTCGATTCCAGTCACTTACGATGGTCAAGTTATTGCCGTTATTTCAAGTCATAGAAATATAGAACATTCGCGCGGGTCTGGAAAACTTGAAAGCAACTATCGCGATCTAGCCAATCACTTATATGAGATGGTGGCAGAGGGCAGTTTTCCTTATGAAGATTCAGGTTCGTTCTTTGAACCAATGCCTCGCGTTGGCGATGGCTTAATTCGTTTGGATGCAAATTCTGCAATCTCTTACGCAAGCCCCAATGCAAAATCCGCGTTTTCTCGCATGGGCTGGCGCGGGGACTTAGAGGGGAAAAACCTAGGTGAGATTGCTGAACAAGTTGTAACAGCTTCACTTAATCCACATGAAGAAGGTATTCGTTCACGTTTGAATGGAAAAATTTTACAAAGAGTAGAAATCGATAACCAAGGCGCAACGATTGATTTGTTGGTTCTACCGCTGACAGTTGGAACAGACAAGATTGGCGCAATAGTGCTGCTACAGAATGTAACCGAGTTACGCAGACGTGATCGTGAATTAGTAACTAAAGATGCCACTATTCGCGAGATCCATCATCGCGTTAAGAACAATCTTCAAACTGTTTCGGCCTTGCTACGTTTGCAATCACGTCGAATCGAAGACCCTGCAGCTGCTGCAGCTTTAGATGAAGCTGTACGGCGCATCGCATCGATTGCTTTGGTTCATGAGACTTTATCCAATAGCACCAAAACGACCGTGGCATTTGATGAAGTTTTAGGTTCTTTGGTCACACATTCCTTAGAGCTCAGCCCTCGAATGGGAGAGCTTCAGATTGAGCGAATTGGTGAAATCGGTTTATTGGAATCACGCGTGGCAACACCTTTGTCGTTAGTTGTAACTGAACTGATTCATAACGCACTTGAACATGGCCTTGCAGAATCTGGAACACACTTGAGAATTGAAGTTCAACGTTACAGCAATGAAGGTTTAGTGACTATTTCAGATAACGGCGTTGGATTACCGCAGGACTTTGACCTATTAACTTCATCTAACTTGGGTCTGCAGATTGTGAGAACTCTGACAGAGAATGAATTGCAAGGGGAACTTAAGTTGGAATCAACTGATCAGGGAACACAGGCCAAGCTGCGCTTCCCACTTTAAATCTGGTTTTGCTGCTCCAATAAGCGTGCACGATTACGAGCTGCACGACGCTTTAATGCACGACGTTCATCTTCTGAAAGTCCGCCCCACACACCGGCATCCTGTCCGCTCTCTAACGCCCAAGCCAAGCAAGGCTCTTTAACAATGCAGCGCTGACACACCTTTTTAGCTTCTTCGATTTGTGTAAGGGCTGGACCTGTATTTCCAACAGGGAAGAAAAGCTCTGGATCCTCATCACGGCAGGCTGATTGATGTCGCCAATCCATCGCATGTCTCCTTAGGGAAGTAAGACTCGGTTACAGAGTAATTGTTGTAATACACACAGTTGTGCGTGCAAGGGCTTAATTGTCCCCTGTGCAGCGAGGTTATACAAGGATGAATGGGTAAGAGTTTTGA
>JACCDP010952001.1_pt1 | contig 10279 bp, 6 predicted proteins | sample 7445841 | NCBI WGS metagenome assembly JACCDP01 (sample SAMN15323441, study PRJNA562643) | freshwater metagenome | isolation source: river surface water | place: USA:Blue River Watershed | collected 2017-08-17
AGCATACGTTTTCCCACGCGCACTAATTTGACCCTTATTGGGGCGGGTTAAACGGCGGTGATTTTTTTATCGATTTCTCGTACAAAATAAAGAAAAGAAACACCGAAAGTAAAGTTACACTGGAGTCTAACCGAGGGTAATTAATGATTAGTAGGTTAGTCGGGATTCTTGAACAACGTACTTTTATTAAGAACCTTGAAAAGTAATAAAATACGAAATGAAACAACAAATAAAGAAAAGCAGAGTGGAGGAAGAAATTTTGGTGCGTCTTCTTTGTTAATGATATGGTCCATGACTAGCTTTTTATACTATTATGTATTTTAAACGTTGTCGAGTGAGGTACGTAGTTGGTTTGTAGCCAAATCGTTGTTTGTGTACCGTCGCTGGTTTATGATTTGTATGAGAAAAAATTTACATTTCGGCTTAGTACGAGACAACAGCACGATACGAATAATACCTCTGTTTAGAATTTTATAATTTTTTTCCCGCGCTCAGATAATCAAAAGTGGTACTGGGTAGAAAATCTTTTCTCGTTTTTGGTTGAATTTTTGCTTTTAATCGATTACCCTTTTTCTTTAAAATGTCCGCCCAATGGTTTTCTAGTCACCAAGATTTTCTGGGAAATATTTCTTTTCTTGAAGAAAGGTGGTTGAAGAGGATTTAATTGTAAGGTGCTAGTTAACAGATAATTTGAAATGGGTGTGAGAGCAGCGGGGAAGAGTGTTGCCGGCGCAACCCTGTAAACGCCGTCGTATATTGATCCAGGTGGGAAAGACAAAAAGAAGGGAAACAAGCGGAACGTTTGAGCTCCCCAAGATCATGAGTGAACAACCCCGCCTACAAATTAGTCGAACCGGCAGTTTGACCGACTTTGATTGTCTTTGACTCACTTTGGCCTCTTGCGCTCTTTTCTCTTCCCCAAATTGGCCAACCTGCTCGTGGCCACTGTCGACCGCCCCATCACCTTCTCTACCTTTGGGTTTTAATCCCATATTGGAAATTGGAATTTATTCATTCTATTGTCTTTCAAGTTTCAGTTCCACGAGAAACGACTCGCCGAGTTATATAGATCGTACTTAAAACCAGAGGTCTCCTTTTTTCCAATAGTTGCACCGCGCTTTACCTCTGCTTTTAAAAGGACCACAACCGTTAAGATAATAAATGGCCCCAAGAACTTGCTTAGCTGTCCATATGCCGACTGCCTCTTTTTTCCCTTAAAAAATGATTCCTCTAGTTCTAGAGTAAATAGAACTGGACCTCTAGAGCCCATTGAAGAAGGAAGTTAACGATATTTTTTTTCTGCTGAGATATATGAATTTCTTGAGATCACATGGCATCCGCTCGATGGCGATTGGATGGCGGCGGTCCCTTTTGATTTCACTGCTCTTTCAGCAGCAACGGCGGCAACGGCAGCCACATGCCAGTGTTTGTTTAACTTAAAAAGAAGAATACTGTGTAGAAGAGCAAGCGCGTCGAACCCCCATATGAAACACTGTTTCACCATTAGCAAAGCACACAGAACACGCAAGACGATCGTGACCATCGGGGAGGGTCGAAGAAACGAAGAACAGCGGATGTATGGTGTCTGTTGACCGCGATAGATAACCTCAGACTTTTCCACCGACCGCTTTACACTTACAGAACAATCTAATAAAACAACTTGTGTCTGAATTGATAATGATCTGCGCACTCGTCGCATTCAAATAAACTAGTAGTGGCTTGTATCGCGACGGCTCGCAGCTTGAAGTATGAGGCGATTCGTAAATTTCACATTAGGTACTTAGTAGAGAGCACGGAAGATTAAGGACGATCGCATGCAATGTGTCGCACACAGAGCCGCCAACTCGTTTAACTTTGAAGTTAGGTAATTGAATGGTATTGAAATAAATATGTTTGGTACAGTAGTTATCGTTGCAGAGCCGAGTAGCCGACTCAAGTTTTAGGGACTAGCATTACAGGCGTGTGTAGCAGGAGCTCTCGGATGTCGTCCCACATTTCCTACTTAATAGTCGGAGGCGATGGGTAGCTGACGGTCAAGTGTCAAACTCGAGTCGCCTAGTAAAACGCTCGAAAAGGGAAAAGAGAAAACCGCCCACTCTAAGGATATCTCTTTTTTCACCGGCTGACATGAACTAATTCCACCAGAAAAACGAAACTGAATTTTCCTGCTGTCGAGATATTGCTCTTTACATGACACCCTTCTCAACGTTTGTAAGTTTCTGCGTCGCTATTATTGTGACATGGTGATCAAGTCAGGATACATATTCCCTTTCTGTTTTTTTGTTTTTTTTTTTTAATGAAACTGGGTATTCGAAATCTACAGTAGATATGAATATTTGTGTACTGAATATATCAATGCGTTAATATATTAGTTGCTGGGGTTTATGCTCTGTAATAGTTTCAAATTTTCTACAATCGTCTAGAAAATTAGCTATTCGCCGCTCGAGTCGTGTGCTCTCAAAGTCGGTAGCGTGTTCGTGTTCCACGAGTATTCCGTTCAATTTTGTCTGATACCTATTTATATTGAAGGGATCTGAATGAGTAAAACATTGTGTCGTTCTACCAAGCTTAAGTTAATTATTAATCGTTTTAAATTTAACTATCCGTATATATAGAGGCAAGCTGTTTGTTCAAGAACAAAATAGATTTGTAACTTGTTATTCGATCTTATTCGTCTTAGTTTTGAAACCTGCTAGAAAGTAGAAAAAGTTTCCAGCTTCCTTGTCGGTCGAAAGCTACGTCTTGCTTCTGCCAAGATGATTGTGGTGGAGGAAAAAATGGGGAGTGTTGAAGAAGCTTGTTAAAGTTTGGTCAGAGACTGCCGCCGCTGCTGTTGCTGATGGCCGTAGTGTCGAAATTCATAGCTTTTCTGGCGGCCAGTTTCATCTTTCGCAGCGCTGCCTCTCAAACTTGGGAGTCCTTGTGCTTTATGGAATTGGGATTGCTGCTATACGGTTCTGGTAGTAGCCACTCCGCCCTCCCCTTCCCTAGGTTTCTCGAGTGTGAGGCCTTCTGCTGCTGCTGGAACGCTTCTTCTTTCAACCGTTGCGCCCTTTCCCTCCTTTTCCAATTTCCCTCAAAAGAAAATTCTTCTTTTTTCTGTGTAAATGAAAAAAAATAGAGGAACCATATAATCTTGGGCTAACATTTCTATAGTTGTCGTTACAGGTTTTACCACCATCCTTTTCGGAGAGAAATTGGTCGTTACGTTGGCCATTTCACGATTCCACCAGCTCAGGTATTGTGCATGGTCTTTTACAGTTAGCCGCTGTGTGTTATGTTATTACTTTAGCGTATCAACTCGAAAGGAGATTAGCATCAGACTGCAGGTTGTTGTGAATAGCTAATTTTTCACCATATAGCTTTGAATCGGCTTCGGCTTTAAGCTAGAAGCAGTGGATTCGGGTGTGTCGGTACGCTTGTTTTGGTTCTTTTGGAGAAAAAAAACTATCAATGGGAGGAAAGTGTGTTCCTGGACTTCCAGAAAAGATCTGAAGCAGATTATCTGTAGAGAGATATGGCTCTCCTTCTCGAGTGGAATCAGATGTGGAAATCATTAAGTTGCGCTCCTCCATGCGACCGGTGGTACGTGCGGCTCGTATTCACATAGATAAAGACGAGAAAGCAAGGGAGTGCTGGTGTATATCGGTCGAGAGTTCATCAGAGATCTTAGAGGATTCTATTTCTCGGTGGCTCTTTTACTGATATTCCGCCTCATTTGTCTTGTCCAAGACTTGAACTGAGTTTCCCTTCCTTCTTTTTCTTGTAACAATTTCTTTCCCTTTTTAAACAAGACATTACTGGAAACTTTTCTTCTTTTTTTTACAACTTTTCGGCATCGGGTGACATTGCGCTTCTGGTTTCTCTCTTTTCTTTTTCTTGTTTCAGAAAAAAAAAATTATATTTTAAAACAAGTTTCCTCCCACGCGCATTCACCGTTGAAACAGCGTCACAGCCCCATGAAGAAATGATGGAAAGCTTCCTCGAATAACACTAGAAATGAATAACGAACGCAGCCTTTTAAACACTGTGTGTGTATATGTGTGCGTAGGCTAGGAAGAAGAAAAAAGAGGCTTTGGCGTGTCCCTTCAATGAAATGGCGTCACTTCTCGTGGTAATAAAACGTTCAGAAAGAAAGAAAAACCGAAGACATATAACATCAGACAAAAAGTGTATAGCAAACGGCTGACAATATTGATGTTAAGAAAAGTGAGGGATGAAAAAAAAACAATCCTTTATTTAGCGCGAAGTTTCGTCGGAGAAAAATAAAATACGGTGTTGGAAAATTGCCCAATTTCTTTCGCTTCCTACTGAAACGGCGTTGCTGGACAAGAGGCGGAGATGGCAATGAATTACAGGGGCCAGTTCCAAATTGTCGAGACTTCAAAGCGCAAAGAGCTCATCTGTCAATTGGCAGGTGGCGGCTGATGGAGCTACAGCAGTACAATCCGTGTTAAGAGAATACAAGAAGGTAAAGGTAAAAGAAGGCCCCAAATAGTAGTCGAGGTTTTCTTTTGAGACGCGCTGCGGTCACCGCCAAAACGGCGACAGTTAACCTTTTTTTTTACCTTCTATAGTGAGCCGAATGAAAGAGAAACGGAGTCCTTGTGTAAAGATAGTGATTGAAAGAAACCGTTTTATGTATTGTTTTCAACGTAGACTACCCAGAAGGAAAAAAAATTCGGGGTGTTTTTCAACCTTCTAGGGCTGAAGTATATTAGAGTCTCTATAGAGCTATAAAAAGCACTTTGGCTTTGTGCGTCACTATCGCGTCAACAACCATCCCTCTCGACTGTTATTATCAACCACATATTTATTGAATTATCCTTACCTTTTTTAATCTCCTACACATGGGGCCGAAAACCAGCGAGTACCGGGTAGCCTGCTGAGTGACCCGTGCCCCATAATCGAAATAGTACCAATTTGGGTTTCATTTGTAATATTTTTTAAAAAAGAGACCACCTATATTGAAACATATTTTTTAGTTTTTTAGGTGAAACAAGAAAGAAAGATGGAAGTTTTTTAAAACAAAAAGCCATGTAATGGAAATATTTTACCTTGAAATTTGAAAGCAACATTTTGGCGTCACCTTGATGACGTCATTTTGCATATCCTTGAGTTTATTGTCACTTGAATTGTTGAATTTTGTTTCGTTTCTCGAAGTCGATTGTAACTGGATGGGATTGTAACGGAATCAACATTCGAACCAAAATCAGAAATTTTGACAAAACAACAAAAGATTCGTTGATCGCTAAAAGAAGTAACCTAACATGGAGCCGGCATTGTTATGAGTCAAACTCTTCATGGTCGGTGGATATTTCAGTAGAAAGATTTGCTTACAATAACGACGTCGACCACCTCAGAGCTTAATCGATATACATACCCCCTGTGCGTATTAATACCTACTATAGCTTCCTGGATTTCCTCTTTTAATGCAACGGCGAGGCCTCATGTTATGAGCATTTAAATTTTTATTTCTGACAAGGCAGTTGGACAAGGAGATCCTATTGTGTTCATCTTGTTTTTGGTGGCCTATTGTTTTGCCTTACCTGGCAACCTGTTTTCAGAATCCCGAGTTCTCTAATATTTAATTGGCTCATTGTTTTCTCGTGCGCGATGATACGACTACCTTTTCTCCTTGTTATAAACTTTATTACCTTCTTTGACGATTGAGCTATTGATGAAGCGTCACAGCAAGCCATCATTGGATTATTAATGCAAAGGAAAGAGAAATGAATGAAAAGAAGATCAGGAGGGGCCATGCTTAGCCGAGTATTGCATGTATAAGTGGAATTAGAAGGATTGTGCTTTATTTCCGCCTATGACTAGAGGGAGATCGAATGATTAATGAATTGAGAGCTTTGTGCGAGCACTTTTCTCCGCGCAATTATGACGCACGTGGTGGATTTGAACCTTTTACATATTTTGACAGCCATTATGGGGTACAAGGAACTGGCCAGCGTCGCAGCAGGGGTTGATCCGTTTTTGTTTTCTCTTTCCCGTCGCGCTGCGTCCGTCGGCGGTCCCAATAAACCGCCGTTGCCCATCATTAATTTATTACGCTTCCGTCGAAATTTAAGAATTATGAACCAACCACCCACACCAAAACACAGATCCCCCTACTAATATTATCAGAGGGCCCAAACTGTACCTTCAGTGCACACTTGGAAAACTCTCTCTGTCCGTGCGCGTCTAATAGTTTTGAGATATATAGTACATTATTTCTCTTGTTTCTTTTGAAATCTAAAAGGTTTCAAACGAACTGAAGCCAAAGATACCCGAAAGGGGATGATTGGCTTGACTCGAGTCGAGTTAAGCTGGTGTAGCTTGACTAGCACAGACCCCGAAATGATGGTCAAGTTAAATGGTTGACCTCAAACGATGAGTAGATGGGGTCGCTCTTCTTCAATATATATAGGTCTCGTTCTATTTCTGGGGGTGCGGCGCAGCATGGAGTCCCAGGCGGCTTGACTTTTATGAAGACTCGCTGCGCGTTCTTTTTTTCTTTCTTTCTTTCTTCTCCTTTTTCTCTTTTTTGTTCTTTGCCTTCTTGGTCTTTGGACTTGGAAAATGGGAAAAAGTTATAGTGTCTTATACTGGCTATGGCGTTTGATGGCTGTGCTCTCTATACGGCGGCGAGGTAGATAGTATGTATGTACCATGCCCATGACCGCAACGCGCCACTGCTGTCCCAGTCAGCGGGGTGCTAAACCTTCGGCTTAATTTCCAGTAGTCTTTCACCTTTGCCATTCCCCGTTGTGGCTTATCGATGGGCAGCGTGCTCCGACCCCCGATGGCTTGGACGAAACTTGTTGTAAAACGTTCCGCAAGAATTTTTTTTTGTCTTTTTCCGTCTCTTATTCCCTTCGTCTCCTTTTGTCGAAACAAAAGACGCGCACCAGACCCATCGAGACACCCAAGGGGCCCAATCGATAATGATCACCAGAACTGATAGTGTCCTCCGCGCTGTACTGTGTTTTATTTTCTTTATAGTATTTTCTCTGCTTGCTCTCAGACTCCTTCTCTGTCTCTCTTGTTTCTTTGCCTTGTCCGTGCGCTCTGCTTGTCGGCGTTCTCTCCTCCTATTTCAGAGCTTTCAAAGCCCGCGCGGGGCCAAACTTCAGGGAGCCTGCATAAGAAGGAGATCTGTTGCTGCTGCTACACTCTTATTTTCCATATACAGCATCTCCTTTCTTCTTTTTACTTACTGCAAAAAAAGAGAAGAAGAACAAAGGTCTTTCCCACAATTTTCCAAGTCAAGAAAGACCTGTTTTCTATTTTTTTATTCTAATGTGGTGCACCCGGGAGGCAAAAAGGTTTGTTCTCTAAGGATTGTTGGGTACGAAGCAAGGTAGATAACAAAACGAAAGCATCGAAGGGTTGCTCAGGTCGGCGAAAGATGGCAGTGAGGGACAACAGGAGCCGGATTTATTGCTCTTTGATTCATAAATGGGTTACACATTTGATTGTAAATTGAGGACGTTTGGAACAAATTCAAGAAACGAGAATACTAATGAAAATCATGAGCGAACATCCAAGAGAAGATGGTGATCGAGGACAATCATGTTGAAAATTCAATGATATATCTTTTGGGTCAGTTAGTTTGCTGCCGATGGGCTAAAATCATTCTCGAGATTTGACTGAAGAACATTTCATCGTCTAAGTAGTTAGCCTTTCAGGATGGGCGTCTGTCGACATGATTACACGTTACCAGGTGTGATGATCACTCTGGATTGGCTCTAGATCGCTCACAGGCTCCCATTTGAAAGTCCGCGTGAAGAAACTGAAGTACTGTTGATCGTCTTAAAGTGGCTGTATCGAAGCCATTAAAAAGAAGGCAACCTAACGGATAACGTTCGTGAGAAAAAACGATATTAAAAACTTGTCTTAAAAAGAAACTGGTACTGTTGCTAGTTTTCCAAGACATCATCTTTGGTAACATGTGGATGATTCACTTCTGTTCCACTTCAGAGAGCCGTCTGACTCTTTTCTAGACTACGTCCATTTCAAAAGGCGTAAGGGAAAAGGAATGACGTTCTTTATGGCGGTTTGTTACCGTCTTCGGGCACGCTCAACCGCGTCCGACAGGGATGTTGAGCTTGAATCGTGATGATCTCGTTTGCAGAACATTCGAGCTGATATCACGCACCTGGGCGAATAAGAAAAGAACGTAAATAAACGAGAAATACTATCTGTTCAATCTACTGGAAATACTAGAAAAAACCTACCCCAATGTCAAACGACACAACAAAATTTAAGAATAGTTCTGCTGGTACTCTTCGAAAATATTGAAAATCAGAAACCTATCGTTTTGTAGATACATTTAACTCGTTTGAAATTGAGCCCCGTTATCTGTTAATATAAATCTAACCAAAAATCGTAACTCTGAATGTATCTAACGCAAGTTACATGAAATATAGAAGAAGAACAAAAAGAAGAAGAGATCGGGGCTGAAAATTACACGCGGACCCCTGCGGTTTACTCATCAAAACCTTTTTCTTTTCATGTTCTCGTGTTACCTTTTGACTCGAGCGAGCTGGCCAGCTAGAGAGGAGGAGAGCCCTTTTTTTCTTCTCTCTCTCTCTCTCCGCTATTTACGTGTTGTTACTCGGATTGAAATTGACCTCCCGTCCATGACGAACCGGTTATTTCTATACATATACACAGCGGATCCATTCGCCGCTTCAATATATATAAGAAAATAGTTGGAGAAAAGAACAAGTATCATAAAAGAATGGATGAACAATAGAGAAAAAGATTTAGTAATCTTGGTACTGTCAAATTTTGTGAAGAAGATTGGACTGCAAAATTGCTGTCATGGCTCGAGCCGACTAGGAGGGTACGAGAAATAATTCTCTAATTGCGCGCTCGCGCTCTTACGCCGACATCAGGTCCAGGGAACAATAGTACAAAAAAAAGGGAAAAGAAGGGAAAAAAAATCTCCAAGGCGGATCTTTTATTTTCGCTTTCCACACAGATATGATAGCGATCATCTGTTATGGTCCTAAAAGAATATAACAGCGGGCCGCCCGTGCCGGGTCCATTATAAGGAAGATGGAAGAAACATAAACAGGCCAAACAACAAGATAAGAGACGACGAGCTGTGAAAACGAGTGACAACAAAAGAGAGACGAATAAGCATAGCACAGAGCCTTTTGTAACCAGAAAAATCCCTTTTCCAAAGGGGAAAATCGATAGTCTAAGTCGAACTCCCGGGGGAAAAAGTCAGGTCGCGCGGCGTCTGCCGCAAAAAAAAAGACAAGATGGATCTCGTGGTGGAACGTGGAGTATAAAATGTGACTCGGTCATAGCAAACATAAAAGGTAAAATAGTTGTGGCAGACGCCAGGAGGGGGGCGGGTTTGTCTCCAAGAGTCCGAAACAAGGAAAAAAGGAGAAAAAGAAGAAAAAAAAAAGAGCGGCACGTTGCTGGTCACAACACTGAAACATTTGGCTGTCCTCGTCCATCACCGACGATCGACGACGCCAGCAGGACACTTTCGTGTTCGACAAGAGGACAAGTTTCGAGTACATTGAGGAGAGAGAGAGGGTGAACTTAGGGGGTTGTGGGGGACATGGCGGAGGCGGGCAAAGGGGGTTGACTGGATAGATAATCAAGTATTTAACTTGATGGAGCCCCGAAAGTTTTGCTGAGAGTGCTGGAACAGCGGGAGGTAACTGTCGTTCACTCTAGTTTGTATATATATGTTAACCCCCTCTCTAACCCCCTCCCCTCTGTTGTCTTATGCCAAGTCAGGAAACATTGTCATCCGTTAATATTATTCTGACGACGAAGAAAAAAAAACTCCTTCAAGTCCTCCTCACAGTGGCTGTCGACTGGTTTTTCTTCTTCTCCATGGCTGCCCTTTCTCCTCCCGGGTCCACGTATAGTCCGATGACTAATTCCTGCATATATCTACTGCGGAATCTCATTATCCCTTCTTCGACACGAAAACACGTACCTGCTGTTGTCGTTGGCCGAGAGCTATAGACACAAAAGAGCAACGGCGACGAACATAGAGAGAGAGAGAGAGAGAGTCAAGCAACAAAACTTGTCATCTTCTGTCAACTAGTCCCGCGCGGACAGAACACAACAATAAAAACAAGATACCCAACTGGGTTTGTGTATAAGAAAAAGAGGAATGAGAATGAGAGGAGAACAGAAAAGAAGGGAAAACATTTCCAAGGTAAAGGGCCAACGGAATCCAGAGGAGCGGAAAACACCCAGCAGAGAGGATCAGGTGTGAAACCTTGCCGACCATCGTCAGCATGGAAGAAAT
>JACCDP010371252.1_pt1 | contig 10277 bp, 10 predicted proteins | sample 7445841 | NCBI WGS metagenome assembly JACCDP01 (sample SAMN15323441, study PRJNA562643) | freshwater metagenome | isolation source: river surface water | place: USA:Blue River Watershed | collected 2017-08-17
AACGATTGCGCCCAACTCGAGGATGCCTTCAGCAAGATGGGCGACCGCATCGCGGCGGTGATCGTCGAGCCAGTTGCAGGCAACATGAATCTGCTGCGCTCAACCGCCGAATTCTTGCAAACCATGCGTCGCCTTTGCACCCAGCACGGCGCAGTGCTGATGTTCGATGAAGTGATGTCAGGCTTCCGGGTTGCGCTGGGTGGCGCGCAGTCGCTGTACGGCATACAACCGGACATGACGGTGCTCGGCAAGGTGATTGGTGGTGGTTTGCCAGTTGCGGCGTTTGGTGGTCGGGCCGACATGATGAAACATCTGGCGCCGCTAGGGCCGGTGTATCAAGCGGGTACGCTATCGGGCAACCCGGTCGCCGTGGCGGCTGGTATGAGTACGCTAAAAATCATTCAGCAGCCTGGCTTCTATGAAAAGCTCGGCACGCAGACGCGCAAACTGATGGAGGGTATGGCGATGGCAGCGCGTGAAGTCGGCGTTGCGTTTAGTGCGGATTCGGTGGGCGGCATGTTCGGCATCTACTTTAGCGAACACGTACCGGAAAATTATGCGCAGATCATGGCCGGCAACAAGGAACGCTTCAACCAGTTCTTCCACGCCATGCTCGACGCCGGTGTATACCTAGCGCCGTCTGCGTTTGAGGCTGGCTTTGTGTCAGCGATGCATAGCGATGCGGTGATCGATGAAACGCTTGCAGCAGCGCGTGGGTCGTTTGCGAAGCTTACTGCCTAGGTCAGCACTACACTAATATAAAAAAGGCGTGCAGTGCACGCCTTTTTTTATTTCAACCAGCCGCGCTTTCTGAAATACCAAAACGGCGTGATCGCGCTCGCGACCATCAGCACAATCGCAAACGGATAACCGAAGCTCCAGTTCAGCTCTGGCAGGATACGGAAGTTCATGCCGTAAATGCTCGCAATCAGTGTTGGTGGCAAAAATACGACCGACGCCACCGAGAAGATCTTGATGATCTTGTTCTGGTTGATGTTAATGAAACCAACCGTCGCATCCATCAGGAAGTTGATCTTTTCGAATAAAAACGCGGTATGACCATCGAGCGATTCGATGTCTCGCAAAATCTGGCGCGCCTCATCGAACTGCTCAGCATTTAGCAGCCGTCCGCGCATCATGAAGCTGACCGCACGTCGGGTATCCATCATGTTGCGACGGATGCGCCCGTTCAAATCTTCTTCGCGCGCCATTGCAGACAAAGACTCGGCAGCATCGGCATCGCTGAATTCTTTCTGCAGCACGCTACGGCTTACCTCTTCAAGATTTTGATACACACCTTCAAGCGCATCGGCTGAATATTCGACATCGGTGGCGTATAGATCCAGCAGAACATCTTTGAAATCACCAATGGAGCCAGGACGTGAACGGGCTCGCATGCGCACCAGACGAAACACCGGTAAATCATCGTTGTGCATCGAGAACAGCATGTCTTTGGCGAGAATGAAAGCGACGGTCACGACCCGCGACTCGCCCTCATCTTCTTCCAACAGAAAATCCGAGCGCAGGTGCAAGTCGCCGTTATCCGCTTCGTAGTAGCGTGCGGAGGCCTCGATATCCTTGACCTCGTCTTCATCCGGCAGGGTGACGCCGTAAATACTGCGAACCCAATCGCGCTCCTCGTCACTCGGATCTGTCAGGTCAACCCAGATCGGAGTCGCCCGCTCCAGATCTTCGCGCGTGTCGATGTTGACCTGGCTGAGCCGGCCGTTTTGCAGCACGAATACGTTAATCATCTGCTCTCTCCCGCCACACGGATGTGGCATGGCCGCAGCGCGAGCGCCGCAGATTGATTTTTCTACACATCAGGGAGCGTGGCCATTGTTTGGCCATGCACGCCTGCTCACCCAAACCAGGCAAGCGGCGCGCGAGAAGCTGCGTCAGCTTGCGAGGGATCCGCCCGATACCGGCCGGTGAGTCGAAATGGGACTGCCCAAGGGAGTCTCCGTTGTTAAAAACGAAGCGAGTTTACTTTTTTACAGGAGATGAGGCAAGGCTTGAGTCGCCAGCATCAGGGTAAATCTGCGCTATTCATGCGCGTCAGGATCAGCGCCGAGCGCTTATTCAGATAGTTTGAATCGAGATGTCGGCCGAAAAATCGCGGGTTGGGCAGCATCACCGCCAGCCGCGCCGCCTCGGCAGGCCCGAGTTTGGCTGCCGACACACCAAAATACTTGCGTGATGCCGCCTCACAGCCGAACACGCCGGTACCCCATTCGACCGAGTTGAGATAAATCTCGAAGATGCGGCGCTTATCCATCACCGCCTCAATCATGAAGGTGGTCAGCATCTCCTGTACCTTGCGCACATAACTGCGCTCACTCGACAGGAATAGGTTCTTCGCCAGCTGCTGGGTGATTGTCGATCCGCCGCGGACCACCTTGCCCTTCTTGGCGTTTTTTTCGTAAGCCTTTTGCAGCGCCTCCCAGTCCACGCCTTCATGCTCGGCGAAGTTCGCATCCTCCGAAGCGATGATGGCGCGCTTCAAATTGTTGGAAATACGCGCATACGGCACCCACTGATGCTGTAGCTCTGCCTTGGGATTCTTCTCGCGTAGCCGCGTGAGTTGCTCACGCATGAATGCGGTAGAGCTTGGGTTATGGTTCACCCACCAGCAGACCTGAACAAAATACCAAAGCTGCAGCAGAATAATCAGCGCTGCCGGCACGCCGATCAACCAAAACAGCCAACCACGGCGCAATCTCATACCTGTGCACGCAAGCTTTGGTAGACCGGCCCAGTATCAGGTCGCACACCACGCCACACATAAAATGACTCAGCCGCTTGCTCGACCAGCATACCCAAGCCATCGCGTACCTGCGCGCCCTGCGACTGTGCCAGCTGCATGAAGGTCGTCGCTTGTGCTGCGTAGATCATGTCGTAGGCGAAGGTACTGGTGCTAAACACAGAATCAGGTACGGGCGGCAAGTCACCTGACAAACCAGCGGAGGTCGCATTGATCACAATATCGTAAGTATCATTTAGCGTATCCATAGCGCATGCTTGAAGTACCGGATGCGAAAATTGCCTTACCAAATCCTCTGCTTTACGCTGCGTACGGTTACAGAGAGTGATGGACTGGGGCGATTGCTCGAGTAGCGGCAGGATCACGCCCTGCGCCGCACCACCGGCGCCCACCAAGAGTACGCGCTTGCCGGTGATAGCCACACCTGCATTCACGCTGATATCACGAACCAGTCCGATGCCATCGGTGTTGTCGCCGATGATGCGCCCATGGTCAAACACAAGGGTATTCACCGCGCCTGCGGCTTGTGCGCGCTCGCTACGCTGCTGCGCCAATGCAAAGGCTTCCAGCTTGAAAGGAAGTGTCACATTCGCACCGCGACCACCCTGCGCCATAAAATCGCGCACCGCAGCGTTGAAACCATCCAGTGGTACGAGTAGTCGCTCATACACCATCGCCTCGCCGGTCTGCTGCGCAAATTGGGCATGAATCTGTGGCGACTTGCTATGCGCGATTGGGTTACCGATAACCAGGTAGCGGTCTGTCATGGGATTATCCACCGACGGAGTTCGTCTCGAGTTGTTGCGCGTGCGTGAAAGAGAAGCGCGTGATGATCTCCCATACACGCTCACGACCGTCTTTCATCAGGGCTGCCGGAAAGTGCCCAAAAGGGGCCGCCTGTCGCACGATCGCGAGTGCAGCCGCGTCTAGTGCTGAGTTGCCGGAGCTGCGCTCGATACGCGGGCCACCTTCTTTCAGGTACAAACTTCCGTCCTGATAAACCGGGATATAAACCACCAGCTCGCCGTACATTTTCTTTCCGTCACGCTGCGGGAAATTCAAGGTACCTGTCAGCTCGATTTTCTTCTGTAATGCGGTGTAATACAGCGCATGACTCACTTCCCGCGTTGAAGGTGTCAATTGTGTTTTCACCGGACGCTTGTTGTAATCGGCGACATCACGCGCAATCTCGGCTTCGCGCCGGGCCATTGCCTGAATCTGCTCAACCGAACGAATAGGACGGTCATCTCGCTGCGGTGAATCATTCGGCTCACCGATCGGCGTTGTCATGGGCTGACGCTCATTCAATTGCGATAGCAAGCGCCGTTGGGTCCGTTCAAGATCAGTGACACGTTGACGCTGCGCTTCCAGCTGAGCGCCCTCGCTCATGCGGCCAAGGTCAGGTAAAGGCGAACGCGCACGCCCCACTTCAGCAGCACCACCACCGTCAAGGTTGGCCTGTGCCAGCGCATCGGGTTGTATGGGTGCATGGTCATGCTTGGCATTAACCAGAATGACAGACAGTCCCGTGTTGAACGGGCGCGCTCGATCTGAAGCAGGTGGATCGAAACGCAGCGCCAACAATGCCGCATGCAACGCAAGCGAAACGCAACCACCGATGGCGAGCAAGCGTCTGTCGTGCGCCATCATGGTCGGTCACTCGCCGATGCATCGACCGCAGAACCTTCAGCTGGCAGGGTCAATCCTTGTGCTGCCGCGCCCGCATGGAGCTCGGCACTCGAATTAATCATTGATTCAGCAACCGCTTGATCCGTTACGTCGCCACTGAGATCGGCCACCTGCTCAGCCGCCTGCTCTTCTTCGTTCAGCGCATCTGCTGCTTCGAGCGCAATCTCTTCCGCCAGTGGCGCAGCGACTGTGACTACCTCGAGCACGCGCGCTTGCACCGAAAGATCAACCTCATCCCAGTCAATCAATTCCAGCCTCAACTGTGTGCCGCGTGCATAGCGGACACCCGTCATGGGTATAACCAAAGGTATATCGAGAAGTCGTAGCAGGTCATCTTTCAACAGTACCGCATCAACTTGCTTTATCTCATGCTGCGCAAGCCAACGGAGACACCAGAAGCGCTCCATGGTGGCTTGAAAATCTGCGTAGGCTGCGTAGGCGCTGTCGAATGCGGAGACGATCGCGAACAAATCAGCATCCTTGGGTTTGAACGGCGCCACTAGCGGTGCGGTGACACCGCCACGAACACAGGCCACGATCTGCCACTGATTCACCAGATCCGTGTAGCGCCGCAGGGGTGAGGTACTCCAGGCGTATTGATCCACCCCCAGACCCTGATGCGGTGCTGCGTGGGTTTGCATGCGTACCTGCATGCGCGAAGCCCAACCCTGACCGCCGCCTTGTGCGCGGTAGATGCCCGGCACGCCGTGGTCATGCATCAGCTTGCCCCACGTACTGTTAGCGAAGATCATCAGCTCCGCCACAATCTTGTCAAGCGGGGCGCCACGCTTGCGGCGGTTAATCGTCACCACATCATCATCGACATAAAAATTAAAGTCGACCCGATTCACCTGTTCCGGCCTGAGGCCAAATGCTTCACGCTTGGCCATGCGTGCCAGCTCCAGCTGCTGCGCCCACTGCCACAGGCGTGTGATCTCATCCTTATAGGGATAGTCGCCGCTGCCCTCTGCCAGCGCTTGCTCGGTGACATGTGCATCGAGATCATTGTGTCGAAGATTGGCTGCAATCGGCACCCGCTCGATCAGCGTCTCAGTCGCCAATACCGACCAGGTCTGCGTATCCAGCGTCGCGTACAGTGACAGCGCGGGTCTTGCATCACCCGCCGCCAGCGTGAACTGTTCAACCAAGGCATCCGGCAACATAGTGATCTTGTCGCCCGGCATATACACCGTACTCATCCGGTCACGCGCCATGCTGTCGATTGCATCGCCTTGCGTGATACCGAGACCCGGTGCAGCAATATGAATACCAATACGTACACTGGTATCGCTCAGGTGAGTTAGCGAGAAGGCGTCATCAATCTCGGTGGTGGTGACATCATCGATCGAGAAAGCTGCGACCGCTGCCAGGGGCAATGAGGGTGTACTGGGTAGCGCAATCGTCGGAAACTCGGTGCCGCGCGGGAAATGCTCGGTCAAGAAACGCGAGAGGTGTAAATCTTTTGCCGATGCGATCGCACCCACGGATAGCAGTAACCTTGCCGGTGATGTCTGTAGCTCAGTACACGCAGCATCTAGCGCTTTGTACTCGATACCATTCTTGTCGGGTTTGGTCAGTAGTTGGCGCGCGCTGGCTCTGATGGCGTCTGGTAATTGACCGGCTTTAAGTTGCTCGACCATAGCCTGCTGCTGCAAAGCTTGCTGTTTCTTCTTCTCTATACCGGCCAGCGCAGCTTGCAGCGTGGCAGCAGGGGCCGCTTTGTAGCGCCCCTTGCCCTTCTTATGAAAGTAGATTGGCGACGCCGCAATCTTCAGCAGCAGACCTGCCGACTCGTCCGGTTTAGGGGCATGACCAAAATACTCATGGCCGAGTTCAGCGACGCCGAACTCATTTTCGCCTGCGACCTCCCACAGAAACGCCACGTCAATCTCTTCTGCCAGACGATGCGCACTGGCGATCATGTCCGCAGCGGACGGCGTCTCGAATTGCAACAGCACATCACGCGCACGCACCTTGGTACGCTTGCCTGTTGGTGTCTCGACTTGATAAGCCTCACCCTGCTGGCTGAGTACCGCGCCCACCTTGAAGTCGCCGGATTCTTCGAAGAACAGATTCATTCGCTTCTCATCGCTCGCAAAAGCTGATTACCTCATCGATGTACTGCTCAAAGTCCGACAAGCCATGATCGCTGCCTTCGATCACCCGCTGTGTTGCGCCTGCATAGCGCGCCGTCATCTCGCGCCAATCCAGTACCTCATCACCTGTAGCGGCCAGCAGCAGATAGCGCTCGGGTTGGGTAATGCGATCGACCGTCAGCGTCTGCAATTCATCGATGAACGCTGACTGAAAGAAGAAACGGTCATCCGAGTGCCACGCGGTTTGCTCACCAATATACTTCGCAAGGTCGCGCGCGGGCCACACCGCCGGATTGAGCAACACTGCACGGCAACCGGTGGCCTCGGCGATTGCGGTCGCATAAAAACCGCCGAGGGAAGAACCGACCACGGCAAAAGCATCAGCAGACTGATCACTCACCAGTTGACTCGCCAGTGCAAAGGCTTCCCGTGGCGAAGGCGGTAGCTGCGGACAAATAAACCGCTCGGACGCACCGCGCTGATCAAAATACTGCTGCAGGCGACGCGCCTTGAACGATGCCGGCGAAGAGCGAAACCCGTGAAGGTAGAGCAGCGAACGCAACTACTTCACGGCGCCGAGCGCATCGATTAGCTTCTGGTGCACGCCACCAAATCCACCATTACTCATTACGAGCACCGAGTCGCCCGGCTGCGCGGCGGAAACCACCGCCGTCACCAATGCGGATAAATCATCGAAAACTTGAGCGCGCTCACCCAGCGGTGCCAGCGCTGCGCTCAAATCCCAGCCGAGCGCATCCTTACCCTCGCCTTTCGCACCGTAGCCAAACACCAGATCTGCCTCGGTCAGACTACCTGGCAGTGCTTCTTTCATCGTGCCCAGCTTCATGGTGTTGGAGCGCGGCTCGAGTACGGCAAGAATCCGTGCGTTGCCAAGCTTGCGACGCAAGCCGCCAACGGTGGTCGCAATCGCTGTCGGATGGTGCGCAAAGTCATCGATGACAGAAATGCCATTGACTACGCCGCGCGTCTCCATGCGTCGCTTTACATTTTCAAAAGAGGCGAGCGAGACAATGGCCTGCGACGGTGGCACGCCAACATGGCGCGCAGCGGCAATCGCTGCAATCGCATTCCAACGGTTGTGGGTTCCGGTCAAGGACCAGCGCAGTGCGCCGACACGCTCACCCTGATGAATAATGTCAAAGCGCTCCGCGCCATGCTCGATCATTTGCCAGCCCTGATCGGCATTGAACCATTCAACTTCACTCCAGCAGCCACGCTCAATCACGCGACGCAAAGCGGTCTCGCCACCATTTACGACCAGCCGTCCGCTGGAAGGAATAGTACGTACTAAGTGGTGGAATTGCGTCTCGATCGCCGCTAAATCAGGAAAAATATCCGCGTGGTCGTATTCGAGATTATTCAAGATAGCGGTACGCGGGCGGTAGTGCACAAACTTGCTGCGCTTATCGAAGAACGCGGTGTCGTACTCATCCGCTTCGATCACGAAAAAGGACGCGCCGTCACCACCGGCACCACCCAGCCGGGCCGAGATACCGAAATTCATCGGCACACCGCCGATCAGAAAACCGGGCTGATAGCCCGCATCTTCCAATATCCACGCCAGCATGGACGCAGTGGTGGTCTTGCCATGGGTACCCGCAACCGCCAGTACCCATTTGTCACGCAGAATATGCTCACCCATCCACTGCGGGCCCGAGATATACGGCAGGCCGCGATTCATGATCGCTTCCATCAAGGGGTTGCCACGCGAAACCACATTCCCAATGACATACATGTCGGGCTGCAAGCTCATCTGATGAGGACCGAAACCCTCGATCAGCTCGATACCCTGAGCACGCAACTGCGTGCTCATTGGGGGGTAGACATTGGCATCGCAACCTGTCACCTTGTAGCCAGCTTCTTTGGCCAGCACCGCGAGACCACCCATGAAGGTGCCACAGATGCCGAGAATGTGAATGTGCATATAAAATCAGCGCCGCGCGGTCGCGTAATGAATGTGCGATTTTACCCGACCGGCTGTTCGCACAATTCATGTCGATACCAGAACTTTCATCTTCTGCGGCTGGCGCGACCGACTCGCGGCTGCTTAACTCAACATCAGGCTGACATGGCTATCCATACCCCGAGTGATGCAGAGCATTTACGCGCAGAGATCGCTGCTGCCGCTGCGCGCATGATTGCCGAAGACGGTGCCGACTACGCCAGCGCCAAGCGCAAAGCGGCGAAATTGATCATTGGTCAGCAGAAAATACGCGGTGATGTTCTGCCCGACAATGCGCAGGTCGAAGCGCAAGTGCGTGAGTACCAAGCCTTGTTTTTTGGCGAATCGCAGCCGCTGCGACTGCGGCAACTACGGCTGATTGCGCTTGAATTGATGGAAAATCTGTCCGACTTCTCGCCCTGGCTCACCGGCGCGGTGTTGAATGGCACGGCGGGCGACCACTCCGACATCCATCTGCTGCTTTTTGCCAATAACAGCAAGGATGTCGCGGTATTTTTGCTGAACGCGAACATCGATTACGAGGTTTCGGAGTCAAGCCATTTCCGGCATCCCGATCGAAGCGTCGAGACACTGTCCTTTCTATGGAAGCACGAGGGCGTACATCTCTCACTGTATGATCCCGACGATTTACGCGGTGCTGGCCGTAAGTTTGTCGAGCGAGCCGACCTTGCCGGACTGCGCGCACTACTGGCCGAGGAGCCTGAAACTTGAAGAAAATTACCGCTTTTGTCGTTATCGCCGTTTTATTTACGGCGATTGGCATTTATTTTGGCGTAAAGCGCTTCCAGCCCACGACGCCAGCCGACACCGCTGTCGGCGCCCTGATGCAACTGTCGATGAAGGATAGTGGCGGCAAACAGCGCAAGATGTCGGAATGGCAAGGCAAGATCCTGCTGCTCAATTTTTGGGCAACCTGGTGCCCGCCCTGCGTCTCGGAGATGCCTGAGCTGGTCGCACTACAAAACGACTGGGCCAGCAAAAATCTGCAAGTTGTCGGCATCGGCATCGATTCCCCCTCCAACATCCGCGAATTCGCTGAAAAGCATCAAATCACCTACCCCCTGCTGCTGGGCGGACTAGAGGGCAGTGAGTTATCGCGGCAGTTCGGCAATCAGTCCGGTGGCCTGCCATTCACCATCCTGATTGGCCCCGACGGCAGCGTCCGTCAAACCTACATGGGCCGGTTAGATATGGAAAAAGTCCGCGCGGATCTGGCATCAATGTAGTCTGAAGCAAGGTTTCTTCTTGCCATCCGACGGCATTTTGCAGGAAAATGCCGTCTTCTTCGCCAAATTGCAGCTTTTCGATGGCAAAAAATCTGCTTCTATTGAACGGACCCAACCTCAATCTGCTCGGCAGTCGCGAGCCTGAGGTGTATGGTTCGACCACACTGGCCGAGATCGAGCGCGAGGCAGTGGCGCAGGCCAAGGCAGGCGGCGCAGTGCTATCGCATTTCCAAAGCAATCACGAAGGCGAACTGATTGACCGCATTCACGCGGCCCGTAGCGCATCGGTTGATGCGATCGTGATCAACCCCGGTGGTCTGACCCATACCAGCATCGCACTGCGCGATGCACTGGCCGGGGTAGAGATCCCGTTCATCGAAGTGCATATTTCGAATATCCATCGGCGTGAAGATTTTCGCCATCACTCTTATCTGTCCGAATTAGCCGCCGGTGTGATCTGTGGGTTCGGTGCCGACGGTTACCGGCACGCTATTGATCACGCGCTACACCGGCTTTGA
>JACCDP011439517.1_pt1 | contig 10277 bp, 8 predicted proteins | sample 7445841 | NCBI WGS metagenome assembly JACCDP01 (sample SAMN15323441, study PRJNA562643) | freshwater metagenome | isolation source: river surface water | place: USA:Blue River Watershed | collected 2017-08-17
AAGCCGCCTCTAGGAAATACTTAGAGACGACTATTGAAAGGAAACAAATGTCTACAACGACAAACTTCAAGCGCATTGCGCTTGTAGCTGTTGCAGCGTTGGGTCTGGGAGTACTTAGCTCAGTTCCATCGAATGCAGCAATTAACGCGGATACGATTACTTTGTCTGCGACCACGGCAGCCCAAACAACTGCTGAGACCTATACAGCTACATCAGCTGTAGCAACTGTTGCATTCTTTGGTGCTCAGAATGACTCAATGTCGATTACTGCGGCACTAACAGCGGCACCAGCTGGTAACACTGCACTTCCAACCTTGCAGTTAATTGAGACATCTTCTGCTTACGTTGAAACAAACTCTGCTACAGGTCAGGTACTTGCAGTTGGCGATACTCGTACTGCCAACTCAGCCGCATCTGTTCGTGCTCTTTCTTCCTCAGCAGCAACTTCAGCCAAGTTCGCAGTGTATTTAACTAGAACAAATGGTGTCACCGGTCCATCTGTGGCTGGAACTTATACCGTTAAGTTAACACCTGCAGCTGTTTCAGGATCGCTACAAGGTGCAGTTCCTGTTTATCTAACAATTACTGTTACAACTGCAGCAACGGCAAGTACAACTCCAGATGCTGCAACAAGCACCGTTCTGATTCAAGGCGTTGGTGGAGCTAACGTTCCAACGCAAGACTCAACTGTTGTCGTAACAAAGACTCAAGGCACTGCTGCTGGCTTTGTTTACTACAACTCAAAGAACGCTGCCGGTGGTTCAGTAGTTGAATCCATAACAGCCGAAATCTCAGGTCCAGGAACTCTTGGAACTGCTTCAGCTACACCAGTTGGTCGCTCAATTTCAGTTCGTAACGGCGACACAGTAACCATTTTTGCTGATGGTGCAGCTGGCGTTGGAACCGTTACGATCAAGGGATCAACTTCTGGAGTAACTCTTGGAAGCAAGAAAGTTACATTCTACGGAGCGCTTGCATCTCTTGCTGGAACTGCTAAGACAGCAATTCTTGCCGTTGGAACTAACAATTACGCAGTAAGCGTTGTTGCAAAGGATTCAGCGTCAAACGCCCTAAAGCAACTTCAGACAGCTGATGGATCCATCTATGCATTCTCAAGCGATTCAACAATTGTTACAGTGCCTACAACCGCAATCTCAGATTACGGCACAACTGAATCTGGAACAGTTACTGTCACTGGCGTAAAAGCCGGTTCAGCAACAATTACTTTTGGTAATGCATCAACACTTGCTGCATCAACCATCAAGTCTGCTCCAGTAACAGTGCGCGTAGGTTCAACTTCAATCGCATCTGTGAAGGTTGCTTTCGATAAGGCAACTTACGCACCTGGTGAGGCAGCAACAATTACGCTGTCACTACTTGATTCATCCAACTTGCCAGTAGTTCCAGGTACTTACGAACTATGGTCAACAACTGGTTCAAGCGGTCTTGTTGGAACTCCAGCATTCTTCGTTGGTGGCCCAGCTGCACTTGAAACTGCAGTAACCACTTCAGCAACAACAGGCCTAAAGACTTACACAGTCCAAATGCCAGTTTATGCTGGAAAAGTAACTGTTACAGGTACTCTTGCAAAAACAGCTGACGCAACAAATCCTCCAACCGGAACTTTGTTAACAGCGGCTGCTATTCAAGGAACAGTTGTTACAGCCTCAGCAACCGTTAATGATTCAGGTGCTGCAGCTCTTGCTGCTGTAACTGCACTTGCGACTACAGTTGCATCCCTAAGAACCTTGATTGTTACATTAACAAACTTGGTACTTAAGATTCAGAAGAAGGTAAAGGCCTAATAAGCCTCTTTAACTGATTCTAAAGCGAGCCCAGTTCCTAGAAATAGGGGCTGGGCTCGCCTAATTAGATAGGCTAATCTCATGGCGAATAAAAAGATTACATCGAACAAAAAAGTAATCAGTAACTCAATTCAAGTTTGGTGGTTGATTTTAGGCGCTGCCGCAGTCACTCTGTACTTTAATTCGAAACTCCAAGACCCCTTTAACTCCCCAAAAATGTGGGTGATGTTTGCCATTTCAAGTTGGTTACTTGGCTATTTTCTCTTTGATATCAAGAATTTGAGTAGATCAAAGGAATTAAAATTCTTCAGTATTTTTATACTATTTTTTATTGGCTCAGGTTTATTTGCTGCGATAAATACTGATGTTTCATACATCGCATATTTAGGAGAAATTCAGAGAAGAAATGGGTTTTTGTCATATTTAGCCTTGGCAGTAATTTCAATAACTGCTGCTCTTTATATCAGAATAGATTCAATTAAGAGATTGAATTACATCGCATTTATCACTGGCCTGTTGCTAGCAGTATATGGACTCATGCAGATTTCTGGAATTGACTTTGTCAAGTGGAATAATCCATACAATGCCATAATTTCAACCGTTGGAAATCCAAACTTTGCCGGAGCAATTATGGCCATGATGGCTGCAATTATTTTTGGTCCAGTATTAAACAAAACTTTCCACAAATTATTCAGAGTTTTTTGTTTAATTTTAGTTTTAACACTGCTTTATACAATTTATCTCTCCGATGCCAGACAAGGCTTGATTTCCTTAGCAATCGGAATAGGATCTTACTTACTGGTTTGGATATATCAGCAGGATAAAAAACTTGGCCACATTTTTGCTGGTTTAGGTAGTTTCATAGGATTACTTTCAATTCTCGGAATGTTACAAATAGGCCCATTAACCTCGCTGCTTTACAAAAACTCAGTCTCGGTTCGCGGATATTATTGGCGTGCCGGAATAAAAATGTTTACTGAAAATCCATTTACTGGCGTTGGTTTGGATAGGTATGGTGCTTATTTCAAACAATACCGCGAAGCCAAATACTCTTTAACCTACGGTTTCAATATAACAAGCTCTAATGCGCATGATTTACCCATACAACTATTCGCCACCGGTGGAGTTTTCTTTGGTATAAGTTACTTATTGCTTGTTTTTTTCATTTTGTACAGAGGTATAATTGCAATCAAGAACTCAACTGGTACAAATCAATTATTAATAGCCAGTATTTTCGCTGCTTGGTTGGCTTATCAAGCGCAGTCAATAATTTCAATCGATAACATTGGAATCTCAATTTGGGGATGGCTTCTAGGTGGTGCAGTTGTTGGCCTATCTGTTAAGACTGGTTCCTCATCCGAAATTGCTAACTCAAAGCGAAAAAGCTCGAGTAGTTTAATCCAACCAATTATTTCAATGGGATTCTTGATTGTTGCAATAATTTTCATATCAGTTCTTTATAAAGGCGAAAATAACATGTACGAGACTCGGCAAAGATTTAATCCACAAGCAGCTGAAAATCGACAACCGCTATATGAATATGCAACAAAAACCATAAATACCGCTTTGGTAGACCCAAATTATAAAATTATGTCCGCTGCTTATATGGTGGCAAGTGGTTTTACAGAAGAAGGAATGAAAATATTGGAAGGAATTGCGATTTATGACCCAAGAAATTTGGATAATTTGAATTATTTGGCTGACTACAATCAACAGCTTGGCAAATTAGATGTTAGCAATAGGTACAGATTAATAGTGGCCGAACAAGACCCATGGAATACAAGAAATTATTTGCAACTAGGCAGGAATTACAAAGCTCTTGGTAATTATTCAGAAATGAACAAAATGCTTGAAATAATAAATTCCTTTGATCAATTATCGGAAGAGTCTAAAGCCGCAAGAGCTGAATTAGTCCAACCGTAAGGATTGAAATTGGAAAATATTGTTGTGATTGGACAAGGATATGTTGGGTTGCCTCTAGCCCTTGCTGCTGCAAATAAATTTTCAAAGGTTACCGGCTTTGATATAAATCAAAATAAAATTGCAAATTTACAAAAAGGATTTAGTGAAATCGAAGACGTTTCAACTGATTCGATCAAAGCGGTAATAAATTCAAATGCTTATACTCCAACTTCAAAAGTTGAAGAAATTGCCGATGCGGATGTTTATTTAATTTGTGTTCCAACCCCCCTGGGAAGGAATCACCAACCAGATTTAGAAATCCTAAAGTCAGCAACAAAAAATGTTGGCATGAAATTAAAATCGGGAATGCTCGTAATTATTGAATCTACAATTCAACCAGGCACAACTAGAAATGTTGTTCTTCCAATTCTTGAGAAAGAATCAGGATTAAGTAAAGATCAATTCTTGGTGGCTTATTCACCTGAGCGTATTGATCCTATGAATAAGAAATTTACAATCAAAAATACGCCTAAATTGGTTGCGGGATTGACGCCAGAGGCTGCTAGTAAGGCAAAAGAGTTTTATTCAAAATTTATTGATCAAGTTGATATTTGTGATTCGTTGGAGGTGGCTGAGACTGCGAAGTTGCTTGAGAACTCATTTAGATTGGTGAATATTTCATTTATTAATGAACTGGCGATGTTTTGTCAGAAAATTGGGATTGATGTGAATGATGTGATTAAGGCTGCATCTACGAAGCCGTATGGGTTTATGCCCTTTTACCCAAGTGTTGGTGTTGGTGGGCACTGTATTCCGGTGGATCCGTTGTATTTAGCGGAGGCAGCGAGAGAGGTTGGGGCGCCAGTTAGATTTATTGAGTTAGCTGATGAGATTAATTTAGGGATGCCAACTTACTTTGTGGGAAGAGCATCGGAGATGTTGGGTGGGTTGAAGGATAAGAGGGTTTTGGTAATTGGAGTTTCTTATAAGCCAAATGTGGCAGATATAAGAGAGACACCGGTTGAGGCATTGATTAGTGGGTTAAAAAAGTCTGGCGCGGTTGTTAGTTGGCATGATGATTTAGTGAAGAGTTGGAATGGTGAGAGTTCGGTGGCGTTGGGTAGTGGGTTTGATTTGGCGATATTGGCTACGCCGCATGATTACTTGGATTTAAGTTTGTTGGGAAGTACTCCGTTATTAAATACCAAAGGCTCTAAGTGAAATATTTAATTACCGGCGGTGCTGGTTTTATTGGATCGCATTTGTCAGATGCGTTGGTGGCACGTGGTGATTTGGTGGTGGTTCTAGATAATTTTACGACTGGAAGTAAAGAGAATTTAAGTGGTGTAGCCAGGTCGGTATCTGTTGTTTCTGGGGATATTTTAGATTCAGCTTTGGTTAATAAGTTGGTTGGTGAATCGGATTTTGTGGTGCATCTAGCGGCGGCGCTGGGTGTGTTTAATATTGTTAATAAACCATTAGAGAGTTTGACTACTAATTTGAAGGGTACAGAGGTAGTTCTTGAGGCGGCGGCTAAATTTAATAAGCCGATATTGGTTGCTTCTACATCTGAGATTTATGGCAAGAACAATAAGGTGCCATTAAATGAAGAGGATGATCGGATTATTGGGCATCCGCTGAAGAGTCGCTGGAGCTATAGCGAGGCTAAGGCTGTGGATGAGTCACTGGCTTACTTTTACTTTCAAGAAAAGGGATTGCCAATAAGGCTTGTTAGATTCTTTAATACTGTGGGGCCAAGACAGGTTGGGCATTATGGAATGGTGGTTCCAAGATTTGTTAGTGCTGCAGTTAATGGTGAGGTATTAAATGTTTATGGAAGCGGCGAGCAAATTAGATGTTTCTGCCATGTCTCTGATGCTGTAAGAGCACTCTTGTTAGTGATGGATTCAGATAAGGCAATTGGTGAAGTATTTAATGTGGGAAATAATGAACAGATTTCAATTATGGATTTAGCGAAGAAGGTAATTGCAGTTACTGGATCATCTTCTGCGATAGAGATGATGGATTATGAGAAGGCTTACCCTGCGGGTTTTGAGGATATGGAAAGACGTGTACCTGATATTTCAAAGATAAAGCGGGTATTGGGCTGGCAGCCAGAGATTGGGCTGGAGCAGATCATTAAAGATATTGCTGCGCATAATTCAGACAGGGCGCACAAGTAGTTCACTAATAATTCTCAGGAAGACCGGATTGGATACGGGCATGCCTGTTGGAAAGAGAAAGCCTGCTGATCGAGCATCCTTGGTATTAGGAATCGGTCTTGGACTAACTCTGGCGGTTTATGTTGAAACAGTTACAGCAAATGATTGGAACGGGGTTTACCCCGTAATTACATCCCTATCTCGAATATTTGCTTTGGTTGGTACCTATTTAGCTTTAGTTGGTTTGGTTTTAGTTTCGCGTATTGCGTGGGTAGAAAAATCTGTTGGACATGATCGATTGGTCACCTGGCATCGAAAGTTGGGACCGTACTCATTATTTTTAATTGGTTTTCATGTTTTCTTTGTGACTCTAGGTTACGCCGGCAATGATCAAGTGCAAATGGCTAAAGAGCTTTGGCAATTAGTAGTTGGCTTTCCTTGGATGTTGCCAGCGCTAGTTGGCTTTTTGTTTTATATGGCAGCAGGAGTCTCTTCCTATAAAAAGGTTAGAGCGAAGATGTCATATGAGACTTGGTGGACGATTCATCTATACACATATATTGCGGTGGCTTTATCTTTCATGCATCAGATTTTGACTGGCTCGATGTTTGTAGGGCACCCATTAAATAAATTGTTTTGGCAGTTGTTGTATGCAGGGGTGGCATTTGTTTTAGTGTGGTGGCGATTTGTTTTACCAACTATTAGGTCGTTGCGCCATGGACTTCGGGTAGAACAGGTTGTAGTTGAAGGACCTGGAGTTATCTCAATCATTATGCAAGGAAGAAATTTAGATAAGTTAAATGCGCAGGGCGGTCAGTTCTTTGGCTGGCGCTTTATTGCAAAGGGGCAATGGTGGATCTCTCATCCATACTCATTGTCTGCTGCACCGACTGATAATTATTTACGGGTAACAGTTAAAAATTTGGGAGATGCATCAAGTGCTGTGGCTAATTTAAAGCCAGGTACCAGGGTCTTCTTTGAAGGTCCTTATGGAACATTTGTAGCCAGCAAAGCTAGCCGTGGCCATGTTGTCTTAGTTGGTGGTGGTGTTGGAATTACACCTATTAGAGCGCTGCTGGATGAGTTTGATCCAACAAAGGAGATAGATATTTTATTTAGAGCATCTACTGAAGCGGATTTAGTTTTAAAGAGTGAGTTAGATAAATTGGCAAAGAAAACTGGAGCCAGAGTTCATTACTTGGTGGGACCAAGAAGTGAGCACCCAATGGATGCGCAATATATTTCTAAGTTAGTTCCAGCATTTAAGGATTCAGATGTATTTATGTGTGGGCCTGCGCCGTTGTTGGATGCGGTAAGGGCTGCTGCAATAGAAAGTGGAATTCCAAAAAATAGATTTCATGATGAGGCATTTGCCTTTCATGGCGAGTAAGGAGCGATAAATGAAAAAGACTGGAATATTAATTGCTACCGGAACGATTGGTGGCATGGGAGCGGTCTTTGCTATTACTCCTCCGCAATTTGGAAACAACGCCAGTGGAGTTGATCAAGCAAGTACACCTGCTGCAACGCAATCTCCGGAAGCAACTGCTACTCCAACACCTGCGCCAACAAAGGCTGGTGCTACTGCTGCGCCGTCACCAAGTGCGGTTGCGCCAATGCCTTCCCAAACGCCAACCAAGTCGCCTACAACAGGCTCTGTAACAGTTACTGGTGATTCATTTGCCGCAAGTGAACGAGGTCGAAATTGGGGAAATGTAAAGGTAAAAGTTACTTTTAAAGATGGTGCTATTACTGCAATTACGGGAATGCAATCTCCAATCAGCCGCGGGCAATGGGCATTTGATCAATTAGATCCATATGTTTCTAGTCAAAAAATTACAATTGAACAGATTAAATCTAAAGATTCAAGTGCGCTGCCATATGTATCGGGAGTTTCTTATACCGCAATTGCATATTGGGATTCATTAAAGAGTGCTATAAATAAAGCTGGTTTATAAACTTTGAGATTTCTTAGTTACCAGGTTCAAACTTGGGGAACGGTAATTTTAATTGAGCTCTCATCGCAAAAAGTTGATGAAGAAAAATTGTCACTTGCCGCAAAAGAGGCGGAGCAGTTTTTATTAAAGGTTGATACCTTGTTTTCAACATATCGGGATGATTCTCAAGTCAGTGCGTTAAGAGCTGGTGAATTAGATATTAAAGATGCAGATATTTTTGTGAGGCAGGTTTGGGATAGTTGTTTGCAGGCCCGTGAATTAACCGGTGGAGCATTTGATCCTTGGCAGGTAGAGGGTGGTTTTGATCCATCTGGATTTGTTAAGGGGTGGGCTGCGGATAAGTGTGGTGAGATATTTGAAAAACATGGCGTAGAGAACTCTTTAGTAAATGCTGCTGGTGATATTTCTGTTCGTGGCGGTTTGTTAAATAATGGTGTGGTTGGACCATGGCCGCTACAGATACGAAATCCAGAAAAATTTGATGAGGTTGTTAAGGATGTGCCGCTTCATAATGGCGCGATTGCAACTAGTGGAGTTGGTGAAAAGGGTTCACACATTAAAGATCCATTTACTGGGCTAATTGCTATTGGAGCGTTAAGTGCAACTGTGGTTGGTCCAGATGGTGGCATGGCAGAGGGGCTAGCTACTGCGTTAGTGGTGTTAGGTAAAGATGGTGCGGCCTTGTTTGAAAGACCGGAATTGGCAGATTACTGGGCATTTGTAATTGATCGCCACAGCGATACTTCATGGTCGGTCTCAGGCGGTGCTTTATAAGCCAGTAAAGTTCATCTCATGACAACAGGTGGATTTTCTAGTTTTGGTTTATTAAAAGAGGAAGAGGCGTTAGTACTTCCCTCTCTAACAAATAATGATGCAATTGAGATTGGTTTAATCGCAGTCTCTATTGGGCGCGAGCGATCTCTTCCAGTTTCATTTGAGGTGCGCATCGGTGATTGGACAATCTTTCATGCGGCGTTAGATGGTGCTAAAACTGAACATGATTGGTGGATAGCTCGTAAGGCAAGAGTTGTTAATTTAAAACACCACGCCACTATTTATGAAAGAGTTTTGGCGGAGGAAATGGGAATTGATTGGCATAAAGAAAATAATGTTGAGGATGAAACACATGCAATTCACGGCGGAGGTTTGCCATTAATTGTTAAGGATCAAGGGTTTAAAGGAATACTTTTAGTTTCAGGACTTCCACAAGTCGAGGATCACTTATTAGGTGTTGAGATTCTTACTGAATTTTTGGCACGCAAAGGTGAAGTTCTTTGACCACAGGTCAGGTCTGGGTTTGTGGTGAAGCATTAATTGATTTAATTCCAGATGGCACAGAACGAAAAGCGGTAGTTGGTGGCGGGCCAGCAAATACCGCAAAGGCGCTAGCAAAGCTGGGAATCGCAACTCAATTTATTGATGGCATCTCATCTGATCAATATGGCCAGATGATTTTAAAAGAGTTACACAATGATGGTGTTTTGCTTGATTATGCAAAGTTTTCCGATAAACCAACCTGTTTAGCAATTGTTTCATTATCTGCTTCAGGTGGTGCAACCTACGAATTTGTAATTGATGGAACAGCTACCTTTGATTTTTCACACTCATGGCTGCCTGATCCATTTGAATTAAAGCCAGCAATTTTGCACATTGGCACATTGGTGACTGCAATTGAGCCAGCAGCGGGTGTTTTGCATGAGTGGGTATCAAAGGTGGCAGAGATTGCACCAATTGTCTTTGATCCAAATATCAGGCCAGCGGTTATGGATAATCGAGATTTATATGTGGCAGCGGTTGAAAAGTGGGTAGCAATCTCATCTGCGGTAAAGGTTTCAGATGAGGATTTAAATTGGCTGTATCCAGATCAATCAATTGAATCTGTTGTTAATCGATGGCTTGCAGATGGTGTGGCATTAGTTGTTGTTACATATGGTGCAAATGGTTTAACTGGCTTTACCGCCGGTGGCAAGGTTGAAGTTGGTGGGGTAAAGGTTGATGTTGTCGATACTGTTGGTGCTGGTGACACAGTTGGCGCAGTTTTAGTAGAAGCGATTGTGGAATCAGGACTTACAAACTTAACTGGTGATTTATTAAAGGAGAAGTTAATGCTGGCGGCGAAAGCTGCAGCAATTACTTGTTCTCGAAGTGGTGCAAAGCCACCAAGTAAATTGGAGATTGCAAATGCTTAATATTGATGGCGATCAAATCTCAATTGGTATTGATTTAGATCAAGGTGCGCGACTTGCCTCTGTGCAGTGGCGAGATATGCAATTTGCAGTTCCATTTGCTGGCGATCCCCGAGGTTGGGGTTGGTATGCCATGGCGCCATGGGCCGGGCGAATTAAAAATGGAATCGTAAAAGATAAATCAGGTAAAGAGATTCAACTGCCAACTACCTTTGATCCACCACATGCAATTCATGGTTACGGCTTCTTCTCCTCTTGGGAGGA